>OBVG01000786.1_pt1 | contig 18765 bp, 14 predicted proteins | sample 1501271 | NCBI WGS metagenome assembly OBVG01 (sample SAMEA2579934, study PRJEB22360) | human gut metagenome | biome: human gut; feature: human-associated habitat; material: faeces | place: Denmark | collected 2008/2010 | reverse complement strand
CTGCCGCAGCTTCTGTTTTTGCCTCTGTGGCTGCTGCTGTTGTCTCCGCTGTGGAACTGGATCCACAGCCCGTCAGTGCAGAAGCCGCAACGACGGCTGCCATTGCAAGTGCTGTTACTTTTTTCATAATATCGATCTCCCCTCAATTTTTCTCTTTTCGGAATCCTTTCCTTCATGCGGAATTCCGTTCTTAAATGCGTTGTTGCGTTACGCTTTAACGCGTGTGAGTGAAACTGTCATTATCATACACCCGTTTCTGTGATTCGTCAAGTCGATTTCCTATTTTTATCTATGCAAAAAGCGCATAAATTTCGATATTTCGAAACTTTCTGCGCTTTTAAATTTATAATTCCCCACTCAAAGAATCCCTGATTTTATCCAGGAACCTCTCCCCGTACTTCTCAAACTTAAACTCTCCAACGCCGGAAACCTTCAGCATTTCCCCCTTATTTTTCGGTTTTATAAGGCACATATGTACCAGCGTCTTGTCGGAGAATACGATGTAAGGCGGGACTTTTTCTTCCTTTGCGATCTCCCTGCGAAGTTCCTTTAAGAGGTCGAAAAGCGTCGTCTCCTCCTCCGTGAAGTTCTCGCTTCCGGCCGTCATCTTTGTCTTCTTCGCACCGGAAGTCTTTCCAGTCTTCACTCTCTCCTGCTCCTTCGGGAGCTTCATCGTGACTTTCTCATCATCACTGTTTAAGAGGGCCGCCGCGTTCTTTCCGAGTTTTACGATGGCGTACTCGTCGGAGGTCACCACAAGATATTCTTTCACCTGGAGGAAATTTAAGATCTGGCGCAGTCTGTATGTAGGAACCTTCGATGACTCTCCGTAATGGGAATTCTCATCCATGTGGTAGTTTCGGATCTTCACCGTCGCTGCCCCGTGGACAGTATCCAGGATCACCGTGGTTCCATACCGCTCCCGGCACTCTGCGACGCAGCCCACGATAGCCTTCGCAATCTCCGTCACATCCATCTCCTCAAACTGTGTCTTGCAGTTCGAGCAGTTCCCGCAGTATCCGCTTCCATACTCCCCGAAATACCGCAGGATATACTCTCTCAGGCAGTCGTTCGTAAAGCAGTAGAACGTCATCTTTTTCAAGCGATCCCGGTCTCTCTCCGCAACGATCGCTCTCGTCACATCGTCAAGCTCCTCATTATCCCGGTTGTTGTCGATAAACATCTGGTTTGTCACCACATCTCGGCCGCCGTAGAGCAGCAGGCAGTCCGCCGGTTCCCCGTCACGCCCCGCGCGGCCGGCTTCCTGATAATAGCTCTCCATGTTCTTCGGCATATTGTAGTGGATCACAAAGCGGACGTTCGACTTGTCAATTCCCATGCCGAAGGCATTGGTCGCCACCATGATCTGCGCCCGGTCGAAGATGAAATCCTCCTGATTCTGTTTTCTCTCGCTGTCGGACAGTCCCGCGTGGTATCTCGTCACGGAAAAGCCGTCCTTCATCAGCTTCTCCGTCACCTCCTCCACGAGTTTTCTCGTCAGGCAGTAAACGATGCCGCACTGACCGGCGTGTTCTTCGATATATGTCTTTACCGCCGCATACTTGTCCTTCGGGCTCTGGACCTCGAAATAGAGGTTTGGACGGTCGAATCCTGTTGTCGTCACCACCGGATCCTGGAGTTTCAGGAGATCGATAATATCATCCCGAACCTCCGCCGTCGCCGTTGCCGTGAAGGCGCTGACTACCGGACGTTTCGGGAGTGTACACAAAAATTCTTCTATTTTTAGGTAACCGGGCCTGAAATCCTGCCCCCACTGGGAGACACAATGGGCCTCGTCCACCGCCACCATAGCGATCTTCGCGTGGACGGCAAAATCGAGAAATTCCGGTGTCAGAAGGCGCTCCGGCGCGACGTAGATGATCGGATATCGACCCTCGCGGGCATATCCCAGCGCTTTATAATACTGCCCTGGCGTCAGGGAACTGTTTAAATAGGCCGCATGGACTCCCGCCTGGTTCAGCGCGCTGACCTGGTCCTTCATTAAGGAAATTAACGGTGAGATCACAAGCGTAATTCCCCCGTTCTCCCCTGCCATCAGCGCCGGGATCTGGTAACAGAGCGACTTTCCCGCACCCGTCGGCATGATTCCAAGTACGTCCCTGCCGGAGGTGATCGCGTCGATCATCTTTTCCTGTCCGTCCCGGAAAGCGTCATAGCCGAAATACTGTTTTAATACCTCATATTTATCCATAAAAGCATAATACCTTTCCAAATCTGATAAAGTATCGAGCAAAGTCTGCTATTGAAGCATTATTCAAATGGAACATAAAGAAAAACGATGCCGCAGCGCAGCTAAGAGCATATCGAATATCAGATCATTCAGAATCAAGAATTTATTGTTGTTCCATAATATCACGCTCCTGCTCTCCGTGCAAGCCCGCAGTCCATAAACTTTTATAAAAGATGTCGCTTTTCCATCCCTGTGCCCATTCATTTTCCCGTTACTGTTCACGCTTTGCGCAAACAGTAACTGATTTTGCCGATGCTTCGCATTCCGAATCGGCAAAATCCACTACCACCACTGTATTGTACGGAATTTTCAGTTCAGAAAATTCCTACCCGTGTACAGTAATATTTTCCCCGACTTTTCATCTTGTAATCTCCCCCCAATATTGCTATAATTGGATACAATACAGATACACCCGAAAAGGGGAATTACGGAGGAAAGAACATGAACTTTTTAGAAGAGCGTATCGCGAAAGACGGTGTTGTAAAAGAGGGAAACGTATTAAAAGTTGACAGCTTTTTAAACCATCAGATGGATATCGAACTTTTTGACGAGATGGGCGCGGAGTTCAAGCGCCGTTTTGCCAATGAAAATATCAACAAGATCCTGACCATCGAGGCATCCGGTATCGGTATCGCCTGTATTGCGGCAATGCATTTCCATGTGCCGGTCGTTTTCGCTAAGAAATCCCAGAGCGTAAACCTTGACGGCGAAATGTATGTTGCTGAGGTAGAATCTTTCACCCATAAATGTAAAAATCAGGTCATCGTTTCCAAGAAATTCCTTTCCCCGGATGACCATGTTTTAATTATCGATGACTTCCTTGCGAACGGTTATGCCCTTCAGGGACTGATCTCCATTGTCCATGAGGCGGGCGCTACAGTTGAAGGAATCGGCATCGTGGTAGAAAAAGGATTCCAGATCGGCGGACAGGTCATCAGAAATCTGGGCTACCACTTAGAGTCCTTAGCCATCGTTGAGTCCATGGACCCGGCTGCCGGCACCGTAAAATTCCGCGAACAGGACTAATGTAAAAACGGATACTTTCGCTTCCGGCAGGAATGCCGGAGTGCAGAGTATCCGTTTTCTATTTCTTCTTTCTATTTCTTCTCTTCTTTCGGTAACGGAATCGCAAGAACCGTCTGGATCACCTTGTTCTCCACTTTCATGATCTTTAACAGATAGTCCCCGATCCGGACACTCCCCTTCTCTCCCGCTTTCGGGATATGCCCAAGCCTGGACACCATGAAACCGTTCAACGTGTCAAAGTTATCCTTATCTTCCTTATCAAATTCCACCCCAAGAGTCTCCTCCACATCATCTAAGAGTGTGAGACCGGTAAGCTCATATGTACCATTCTTTCTGGAAACGATATCTGGCTCTTCCTTATCATACTCGTCCAGAATATTTCCGACGATCTCCTCTAAGATATCCTCCATCGTGACGATACCCGCAAGCTGACCATACTCATCCACGACCAGCTCGATATGGATCTTCTGGGACTGCATCTCCTTAAAGAGAGAGTTGATATTCTTCGTCTCCGGAATAAAGTGTGGACTTCTGAGCAGACCCTTGATCTTTTTGATCGGCGTATTTAAATGTTCTTTCGAGTCTGTATAATGAAGCATGTCCCGCATGTGGAGAATACCGATGATATTGTCGATATCTTCCTCATAAACCGGGAATCTCGAGTAGTTTGCTTCCTTCACAACGAAATCCAGCGCTTCCTTAAGCGTGATCTCCCCGTCCAACGCAAGGACAGCCGTGCGGTGCGTCATGATATCCGCCGCCACTTTATCATCGAACTCGAAGATATTCGTGATCATCTCCGCCTCACTGGCCTCTAAGACCCCCTGCTCATGACCTTCATTGACCATATACATGATGTCTTCCTCGGTCACATTGTCATCTTTTTCGCGGATATTGATGCCCACCGCCTTCAGGGAGATATAGGCGAACTGATCCATCAGCCACGCGAACGGAAACAGAAATTTCGCCACGAGCTCCACCAGTGGAAGCACCTTATAGCAGAACCGGATCGGACTTTTCGCAGCGATGCGCTTCGGGATCACGATCCCCAGTCCCGTGAGCAGAAATGCGATTCCCACAAGTCCCGCGACATATGAAATTCCAACGGCTGCCAGATGCGGCAGCTTTGTGCGCACTCCGAGCAGTGCCGTCAGATTTCGTACCACAAACAGCAGGGAAGACGCTCCCATTGCCAGTGTCAGGATACTCGTTGCCAGCTGGTTTGTGCGGATAAAGAGATACGGATCCTCCTGGATCTTCAGAAGCTTTTCCGCCCTCTTATTCCCCTCGTCGCGCTCATCCTCCAGTGCACTGGTGTTCAGCGCCTGAACCGCCGCACCGAATCCGTACATCACCGCAAACAGGATCACCGATGCGGCAAATAAAACAATTCCTATCCACGAATTGCCATCGTCCATGAGAATTACCTACACTCCTTTATCATTTTCAGTACTGCATCCAGCCGTTTCCAGATCCACGGCTGAATTGTTTCAAAGATCCATTCCAAATCGGCTGTGCCGATAGGATTTTTGCCTTCTATTCTAAGTTTTCTTACGGTCAGCGCAGTAAATTCGCAGACCTACTGAACAGTTACTATTTGTCCACTATAGCATTAAATCCATGCCCCGTCAAGGAATACACCCGCGATTATGTAACAGGTTCCGCCCCTTTCACAGGCATTTTCCTAATAGCCTCCAAGTTCCAGGCTGACCTTCAGCGCCTCGTCCACCCGGCCTAACAGCTCCCCGTCGATATGGCAGATCTTTTCCCTGAGCCTCTGCTTGTCGATGGTCCGAAGCTGTTCTAAAAGGATCACAGAGTCCTTCACCATGTCACAGTCTCTGGCGGAAAGCTCCACATGGGTAGGAAGTTTTGCCTTATTCATCCTTGATGTGATCGCCGCGCAGATCACCGTGGGACTATGCTTGTTCCCCACATCGTTCTGGATCACGAGCACAGGCCGCACGCCTCCCTGCTCCGAACCGACTACCGGTCTCAGATCCGCATAATAGATATCGCCCCGTCTGATAATCACAAGTCTCACACTCCGCCTGAATTTCTATGCGGTCAGCAGATCCGGGGCTGTGCCTGCACCTGTCCCCGGCGGCTGCCGCGCTCCCTCAAGAAGCCTGCAACGCGTGCTTCTTATAGTCCAGAGTATTTCCCACTTATGATATTTTATTCAGACGTACCGGTTTTCGAGCATGACCGTCAGAAGCCTTCGTACTCCTCATCCCTGCACATCATGCCGCCCACTTCTTTTCCATTCTTCACGTACCGCCGCGGCACACGTTTTCCTATCAGGCATGGGATCTCGTAATGGAATCCGCCGGAAATCTCTGCAAGCTCCTCCATAGTGATCTCCTGATTCCCGTCTCTGCCCACAAGAGTCACAGAATCTCCCTCTTTGGCCTCCGGGATCCCCGTAAGGTCCACCATAAACTGGTCCATACAGATCCGTCCTAAGATCTTTGCCCGTTTTCCATGGATCAGCACTTCTCCTTTTCCGGAGAGATTTCTCGGATAGCCATCCCCGTAACCTGCAGAGACCGTAGCGATCCGCATCGTCTTCTCCGCCTTAAAGGTTCCGCCGTAGCTGACCTCCGTTCCCGGTCCGATCTCCTTGATGTAAGTGATAAAGCTCTTTAACGCCATCGCCGGTTTCAGAGAAATGATATCCTGTTTTACCTCATCCGACGGGTACAGGCCGTAGATCGTGATTCCCGCACGGACCGCGTCCATGTTAAAATCCGGGAGCTCCACGATTCCTGCGCTGTTGGAACAGTGGCAGACCGGTACTTCCACTCCCGCTGCCTTCCCAGCATCACAGAACGCATGGAACCGTCTGTACTGCTCCCCTGCTTTCGTCTTATCTGCCTCATCCGCCCGGGCGAAATGGGTGAACATACCGGCGATCCTGAGAGCCGGAAGCTCTGCGATCTCCTTTACGGTCTCCACGGATCCCTCATCCGGGAAAAGTCCGATACGGCTCATTCCCGTATCCACCGCGATATGGATCTTCGCGGTCTTTCCCTCTGCCACAGCGGCATCTGATAATTCTTTTGCTCTCTGGTATTCAAACATAGGCAGACTGATGTCGTTTTCAAGGCATTCCTGATAGCGGCCGGCTGAAACCGGACCAAGACACAGGATCTCTTTTTCGATTCCATGTCTCCTGAGCTTAAGCCCCTCATCCACCGTTGCCACCGCGTACCCACAGACAAAACGGTCGATGGTCCTCGCCACCGGAACTGCCCCATGTCCGTATGCATCCGTCTTTACCACGCCGTACATCTTCGTTCCCGGACGAAGATGCTCCTTCATGGCCTTCATATTTTCTTCAATACGCCCGAGATCCACCTCTGCGTAGATTCTGTCAAATTCCATCTCTGTATACCTCCGGAAGGCAATCTGCGATCTCCCCTGCTAACACTCCGTGGACTCCAAAATGTTGCTCAGCGGCCTCGCCGGCGAGACCGTGTACATAAACTCCAAGGGCCGCCGCGTCACTCTCCTCCAGTCCCAGCGCTACGAGCCCGGCGATCACGCCCGTAAGCACATCACCGGAACCGCCTTTGGCCATAGCCGGAGTCCCGCTTCCGTTCACGAACGTCTTTCCGTCTCTTCCGGCGATCACCGTCGCCGCGTCCTTTAAGACGCATACTACGCCGTACTGATCCGCGAACTCCCTGGCGGTGCGGACCGGATTCTCCTTCATTTCTTCTATCTGAATTCCTGTGAGCCGCGACATCTCCTTCATATGCGGCGTCACGATAATATTCTCCGTAAAATAACCTGTAAGTTCCCGGTATTCCGCTGCAAGATTCAGGGCATCCGCGTCAAGAATGATCGGAACATAGGCGTCCTTCAGGACATTTTCCACCATGCATCTGGCATAGTCCTCCATCCCGATCCCGGGGCCCAGAACGATCACATCGGCCCATTCCGTCTCCCTCGCGATCTTTCGCGCAAAGTTTTCCGGATCTTTCTCGGCCTCCTTCGTGTCGTAGGTGGCTAAAATGGCCTCCGGAAGCTTTTCCTGTACGATCAGCCGGTTCTCCTCCGGGGTAAAGACCTTTACAAGTCCGGCTCCCATCCGTTATGCCGCTCGGGCGAAAACCAGGGAAGCCCCCGCCATGTTCTTCGCTCCGGCCATCACAAGGACCTTTCCGTACGTTCCCTTATTAGAGTCAGCCATGCGGGCCGGGATCCTCAAAAGATCTTCCCGATCCAGCATCTGGACATGTTTTTCCCGTTCTGCGCTGCTCTCCGGCACAAAGCCCACATCTTTTACGAGAAGATGTCCGCAGAGTTCCCGCCCCGGAAACAGCACCTGTCCGAGCTTCTTTTCTCCGAACGTGACCGTCACATCCGCGCGGACTGCATCTCCCATCACGCTTCCGTTATCGGAGCTGATGCCCGACGGGACATCGACAGCAATGACTTTCATGTCTTCCTGTCCATTGATCCACCGGATCAGCTTCCGGTATGCGCCCTCCACATTTCTCGAAAGACCGATCCCGAAGATTGCGTCCAGAATCACGCCCCGGCAGCTTCTTTTTCTCTCCCCGGCCTTTCTAAACGGCTGCGCCGGGATCTTCTTTTCCACCAGGTCCGGCAGATCTTCCGCCGTCATCACCGGGATTCCCAGTCGTTTTACGACATTTAGCTGGGCTTCCAGTTCCTCGCTTCCTTTTCCGTCCCGCTGCGGGAAAACGATCTTCACATCATACCCCTTTAAAAACAGCATTCTGGCGGCGGCAACCCCATCCGCCCCGTTATTTCCAAAGCCGCAGACGGACCAGACGGTCCCTGCCTCTTCTTTTTCCAGTATCTCCTCTGCTTTCTCTGCAACTGCCATCGCCGCCCGTTCCATCAGGACTAAGGATGGAATCCCATACCCTTTGATGGACCTTGCATCGAACTCTTTCATTTCTTTTCCATTGAGAACTGCTTTCATCCGGCATCCCCCTCTCCGACGGCAAACGCCATCGCATGGTCCTTCGTGTCTGAGATCGACACTTCGATCTTTGTGATCCCGAGATCTTCGGCTATTTTTGCGGCTCCCTCGTGAAGCTCCACATAGGGCTTTCCAAGAGGATCTCTTAAGACCTCCACATGAATCGGCATAAACTCCCGGAATCCCGTTCCAAACATCTTCGCCACTGCTTCTTTAACGGCAAAAGTGCCGGCAAGGACCCGGGGATCTCCCTTTGCCTGCCGGCGCTCACGCTCGGTATAAATACGCGACAAAAAAGCCTCTTTATCACAGGCTTTTTTTACGCGTTCAATTTCGATCAAATCACAGCCAACTCCAATCAACATGTCTCATTGGTTCCCGTCTGTTCTGCTTTTTCCTTTGCTTTCCGCTCCCGCTCATCCTGCATGCTGCAGACACGATAGGAAAGTCGCATCAGGCTCTCGGAGAGGTGGACATTCTCAACGACCACATCATCCGGAACATTTAGGTCGGTATGGGCAAAGTTCCAGATCGCCTTGATTCCGGCCTTTACCAGGCGCTCTGCGATCTCCGGAGCCTTGGACTTCGGGATCGTGAGGGCTGCGATCTGCACCTCGTTATCGATAATAAACTGTTCAAGGTCATCGATCCCGCGGATTTCCACACCACGGACCACGAGACCGATCAGCCGCGGATTGGTATCGAACATTCCCTTGATTATAAATCCGCGCTTCTCAAAATTTGTGTAATTGGCGATGGCCTGTCCAAGGTTTCCGGCTCCGATGATAATGAGGTTGTGCTGTCTGTCGATTCCTAAAATCCTTGCGATCTCCGTGTAGAGATACTTAACATTATATCCGTATCCCTGCTGGCCGAAGCCGCCGAAATTGTTAAGATCCTGACGGATCTGGGACGCCGTCACCTTCATTCTGGCGCTCAGCTCATTGGAAGAAATCCTTTCGATCCCCTCCTCCATCAGCTCACCCAGATATCTGTAATAGCGCGGAAGTCTGGAAATAACCGCCTTTGAAATCTGTCTTTCGTCTGTCATTTTCTGGTTTCACCTTCTCAAAACTTTCATATAACGATGGAATCTATTATACTCATATCTATATTATTTGTCAAATCCTTGTCAAAGAATTTAGGCGAATTGGGGCTGGAACTGCCCTATCCCATAAAAAAGAAAATGTCCCGCCCATGATCTCCCCGACCGGACGGAACATTTTTCTTTTGAGTATATCGATATCTGTTTGATCAATCTATACAGGTGCACAGATCTGCCGGATCGTTACGCGTACTGTACAAAGTAACCGAAGATCAGGATCGCAGATCCTAAAAGCATCCAGATTCCGAACAGCTTGCCCATAAATTTCATCCAGCGGTCATAACCGATACCGGTAGCACCGAGGAATCCCATAAGGGCAGACGCATGCGGAAGAATGTAGTTGCAGAAGCCGTCACCGAACTTATATGCAAGAACTGCGGTCTGTCTTGTCACGCCCGCTACGTCAGCAAGTGGAACCATAACCGGCATAACAACTGCTGCCTGACCGGTACCTGATGTTACGAAACCATTGACGATCACGTTCATGACAAGCATAACCGCCGGTTTTAAGAAGTTCGGGAACAGGGACAGCATATTTGCAAGTCCGTAAACAACCGTATCAAGAACCTTCGCGGACTGAAGGATCAGGGCAACTGTAGCGCCGAGACCAACGATCAGGGCTGCGGAAGTCATGTTCTTCGCACCTTTCACAAAGTTTTTTGCGATCGTGCTCGGATCGTATCCGTAAATAAGTCCGCCGATGAATGCCATCCAGAATAAGCAGACAGCAGTCTCAACAAGGCCCCAACCGCGGGTGATGCAGCCGTACATTAATGTACCGAAGGAAATTAAAAATACTGCCAGAACGTACGGATGACGCTTATTTACCTCGACCTGTGTGCCGGATACATCAAAACTGCTGACACCTTCCACACCGTAGATCGCGCTCTTTGTCGGGTCCTTTTTGCAGCGCTCGCCGTACCAGATGATATAAGCGGCTGTCACAACATAGAAGAGGACGAAGCTCACAACACGGAGCCACATACCGGAATAGGCCGGGAGCTCTGCGAGATCCTGCGCAACGGCTGTCGTTGGCGCAAGAATACCTGTTGAGAAGCCAATGCCGACACCAAGAAGAACGATCGCCACACCGACGATCGCGTCATAGCCAAGCGTTGCGGCAAGCATAACTCCCAGCGGAGCAAATCCGATGAACTTATTTGTGGACTGTGTAATACCGATAAAGGCAAAAATCAACAGGATCGCAGGTATGAATATTTTCTCCTTACCTTTGCACTTCATTGCCATCTTTCCACAATACGCATGGAACATTCCTGTGGATAAGATCACCTCAAGGCAGCCGGCGATCACGATCAACGGGAAAATAATGTCAGCCTGTTTGGAAAGTCCCTTCATGACAAAGTTCGGGATTTTCCAGACCGGAACTGGTTCGCCCTCAACTTCATGATAAGATTCTACAATAACTGTGGTGTTGCCTGCCTCATTCTTCTCGCGGTCATATTCATGTGCCGGGATCAGGTATGTCATGATCGATACAAAGATCAGAAGCATAAAGATAATAACATACGAATGCGGCATTTTAAATTTCTTTTTTTCCATAGTAATCCCCTATTCTTAGGTTCCGGCAGTTTTTGTTCTACCGGTGTGTCTGATAGTATCTGTTTTGCTTTTAAACTTCGGAATTCTCTTTTGCCAGATTTTTCCTGAATTCCTCTTTCGCCTGTTTTAAAAGCTCCGGATTTTCGATGAGCTCCAGTGCAGTCCCTGCGAGGATCTTTGCCCCGTAGATCACTGCGTCATGGGCAGCTTCCGTCTTACCGGCTTCGATGTACTCCTGAGAATGGGCTGCAGCCCCCGGTGCCACAAACGCGATTCTCGCACATGTTCCCGGAACACGTCTCATGACATTTCCGAAATCCGTGGAACCCGTCTTCTCCCGCGCCGGAGCGATCTGCGGAGCATGGATTTCCTCAGCCTGCTTCATCACAAGATCATTTAAGGTGAGAACCGGAATCTTGTTGTCTACCTTCTTCTCCTCGATGATCTCCACCTCAGTCTCTGTCATCATGGCAGCACCCTTTAAGACCTTCTCAAACCGTCTGCATACGGTATCGAGATACGCACGGTTGTAGGAGCGGACATACACACTCGCTTCCGCGTAAGCAGGAACCACATTTGCCGGAGTTCCTCCGCAGTTTACGACTGTGTAATGGATCTTTACGTCAGAGTTGACATGCTCTCTCAGGAATTCGATCCCCTGAAATGCAAGGATCAGAGCATCAAGAGCACTTCTTCCCTTCTCCGGCTTGATCGCCGCGTGGGCGCTCACCCCGTGGAAGATCACTTTGTACTTGGAATTTGCCAGAGACTTCACATCCACCTGAGTTGCCGGACCGCCATGCATCATAAGTGCCACATCCAGTTCCTCAAATGTACATCCATTCTGGATCATTCTGATCTTTCCGCTGACGCTCTCCTCCGCCGGAGTTCCATAAACCGTGATCGTATACGGTTTCCTGATCTCTGCGTCCTTCAGCGCCTTAGCGGCAGCCAGGATCGATGGTCCCTGCATATGATGTCCGCAGGCATGTCCGATTCCCGGAAGAGCGTCATACTCACAGAGCAGTCCGATATTCGGTCCGCCCTCACCGTGACGGTAGACAGCCTTAAACGCGGTCTCGACACCGACAACTCCTCTCTCTACCGCGAAGCCTTCCTTCTCCAGCCAGTCCGTAAGAACTTTCTGCGCATGAAACTCCTCCAGCCCGATCTCCGGATGGTCAAAAATATCATCCGCCATAGCCGTCATTTCATTCCGGATCCCATCAATATCCCGGAACATGACTTCTTTCAACATAAAAAGCACCTCCGTTGTTTGATACCACAATGATACCAGACCTCGGAGGTGCCCGTGAAATATATAAAACTTAAGATTACTATTGGCAATTATGATTTTCTATCGTTCAAGATAGTCCTGTCCAAATTCTTTCAGGATCTCTACCAGACCTTTCATATAGGCCGGAAGCTCACCATTTTTTTTGAATGCAACGACCACGTCGCGTTTATGGCGTTCGATATCCAGAATATAATAGTTCACCGGCTTCCGGTAATGGAAATTCACCGCATACGCTTCCCGGATAAAGGTGATCCCAAGACCTTCCGCCGCCATCTGGACCGCGGTCTCCATGCTGCGAATCACACGGACTTTCCCGGGCGTCACGCCATGTTGTCTCAGGATCGCGTCCTCGATCTTTCTGCTGCTCTGCCAGGCTGTATGTAAGATCAGAACTTCCCCATTCAGATACTCCGGCTTGAGCTTTCGGAAACGGCTTCCGGGTACATACTCCGACTTTTCATTGATCTCATGACAGACCGGAACCGCCACAAGGAATTCTTCCTGAAACAAAAGCTCCGTGTCCATATTTTCCTTCACATCCATCCGGTTCAGAATGACCATATCAAGCTCACTGTTCCTAAACATCTCCCCGAGATCCGTAAGGTTTCCCTCCCGTACCACCAGATCGATCTCCGGCCAGCGTCTCTCATATTCGGCAATCACCGGAGGCAGGAAAAAGCAGCCCCGCCGCTGGGAGATTCCAAGACGGATCCTCCCTGCCGTCTCCCTGGAGATTTTTTCGATCTCCTCGTTGAATTCCCGCTCCAGCTCGAGCATCTTTTCTGCTCTCTTCACATACTGTTCCCCTGCATAAGTCAGTGTAAACTTCTTTCCGCTCCTGTCAAACAGAGGAGTCCCAAGATTTTTTTCCAGATTTGTGATATAAATGCTGAGAGCCGGCTGAGAAATATAAAGTCTTTCTGCCGCTCTCGTCAGGTTTCCAAGCTCTGCCAATGTGCAGACATATTTCTGTTCCCGAAGATCCATGAATATCGCTCCTCTCTCAGGTGCACCGCTTCCGGAATTGAAAAGTCATATATCTTTTTCAATCCGGAAAGCCAGGTGCTCCGACTCTGACTGTCGTAAATTCTTTCATCCTTATATTCATTATTGTATCATCTTAACAAAACTTTGACAAACTGTCCCATGGAAGGACAGCTATATAAAAAACTTAATTCGATTATTTGTTTTCCTTATTGAGAGTATTTCTCAAATTATCTTTCTGTCATTCATGCAGAAAAAGAGCCGGCTTATTCAGCCAGCTCCTCCCACTTTTCATACAGAGTCTCAAGTTTCCCTGCGATATCCTCTTTTTCCCTGTTTAATTCCATAAGCTTCGCCACATCGGAGAAAACACTCTCGTCGCAGAGGAGTCCATCGATCTCACCGTCTCTCGTCTCAAGTCTGTGGATCTCGTCCTCGACCTTTTTCAAGTCATTCTGACGTTTTCTCTGGCGGGCCTGCTCTTCCTTCTGTGCTTTCCAGTCAAGCTTTCCGCCTGCGTCCGCGCTGCACTCCGCCGCTTTTCCGGAAATTTCAGCCGCCGCTCCCGTCTTTGATGCGCCGAATCCTACGATCCCGCCGGTACTTTCCACGTTCTCGGTCCCGAAATGGGCATTCATCATGGCCTCATGTTTTTCCAGATAATAATCGTAGTTACCGATATAATTCATCATCCGCTTTCCGGTGAGATCCAGGATCCTCGTCGCGGTCTTATTGATAAAATACCGGTCATGGGAGACGTAGAGCACCGTACCGCCGTAATGGCTTAAGGCATTCTCCAGAATCTCCTTCGAAGTGATATCAAGATGGTTCGTCGGCTCATCGAGGATCAGGAAGTTTGCCTCGGAGAGCATGAGCTTCGCAAGGGAAACACGGCCTCTCTCGCCGCCGCTTAAGTCCCCGATCCGCTTAAACACATCGTCCCCGGTGAAGAGGAATGCCGCTAACGTACTTCTGATCTGGGTGTTGGACATTCCCGGGTAGGCGTCGGAGATCTCCTCAAACAACGTCTTCTCCATATGAAGGACCTGATGATCCTGGTCATAATATCCGATGTGGACTCTGGAACCAAGAATGATCTCGCCGTCATCCGGCTCCACGAGACCGTTAATGATCTTTAAGATCGTTGTCTTTCCCGTTCCGTTGTCACCGATGATCGCAACGCGCTCACCGCGCTTCACATCAAAGCTCAGATCCGTAAACAGCGTCTGGGAGCCAAAGGATTTCGCCAGACTGTTCACCGTCAGCACATCGTTTCCACTTAAGATATTCGGCTCCAGGCGGATATCCATAGCGTCGTTGACCTCCGTCGGCTTCTCCAGAACTTCGATCTTATCGAGCATCTTTTCCCGGCTCTCCGCTCTCTTGATGGATTTTTCCCGATTGAAGGATTTTAACTTTTCGATGACCGCTTCCTGGTGCTTGATCTCCTGCTGCTGGTTTAAGTACGCCTTCATCTGGATCGCGCGCATCTGTGCCCGCTTCTCGCTGTAGGCCGTATAGTTTCCGGAGTACACAACGGCATGTCCATTGTCCAGCTCAATGACCTTTGTGACGATCTTATCGAGAAAATACCGGTCATGGGCAACGATGAGAACAGCACCGCGGTAGTTCAGGAGATATGTCTCCAGCCATGCGATGGAGGACATGTCCAGATGGTTCGTCGGCTCATCGAGAAGAATGATATCCGGGTTTGTGAGAAGAAGCTTGCCCAGAGAAACTCTTGTCTTTTGGCCGCCGGAAAGTGTGGAAATCTGCTTGGAGAACTCCTCCTCCGTAAAACCAAGTCCCTTTAAGACGCCCACGATCTCACTCTTCCAGGCATAGCCGTTGATGAGCTCAAACTCGTGGCTTAAACGGCTGTACTGATTCATCATGGTCTCCAGCTCTTCCCCGGATGCTGTCTTCATGGAATTTTCCAGATCCCTCAGACGATTTTCCATGGCGATGACGGACTTTTTCGCATCCAGCATCTCCTCATAGATGGTCCGGTGGCTCAAAAGATCCTGGTTCTGCGCCAGGTAGCCCAGCGTCTTCCCGCTTCCCAGCACCACCTCACCGGAATCAGGCTGCAGTTCACCTACGATTATTTTTAAAAGCGTCGATTTTCCCGCGCCGTTGATGCCTACGATCGCCGCCTTTTCATGGTCTTCAATATGAAAGGAAGCGTTCTTGATAATATCGTCGCTTCCGAATGATTTGCAGATATTGCTGCAGGATAATATCATAAAATCCTCCTGTTTCTATCACTGTAACAGCCTCACAGCCGCATACTTTTTGTACACCGCAGTTATTTTTACAACTGCTCTTTTATCTTTCAGCCGCAAATACAGACTCTGTATTTGCCGGCATTTACTTTTTTATTTAAGCCCAGGGAAAATACGGCCACACCGACGTTTATGATCGTTCCAAGTCCAAACATTTTGTCCTTACAACCAACCGCTTTTTCAGTCCGGCTGCCTGCCTCTTTTCTCTTGTCAGTGTCATGTCACATCAAATCCGCCTGATATAACACCATATCGTATTCATATAAAACGACATACGCAGTTAAGTATAACACATATCTCCCATCAGCGCAACGAACACAAAATCAAAAATCCGCTGCCGTTTTCCATGACATTCCGTTCATGTTGAACCAGGCAGCGGACATCTTTATTCATTTTATGCTTCTTTCTCCACCTGCTCTTCCCATCTGCTTTTCTTATAGTAAAAGTAGGAGATAACCGCGCACACGATCCAGCCCACCGGATAGCCGAGGCCTACGGTGTACTCGTTGAAGGCGATCTTTGTCACAAAGAACAGATAGATCTGCCTGCAGACAACGAAGCTGAAGAGCATGATGCACATCGGACCCTTCGCGTCACCGGAGCCTCTTAAGGAACCAGCCAGGATCTGGTTGAAGGAGCTGCAGAAGCGGAACGGCACGGTCATCAGGATAAACAGAGTTCCGTAATGCAGAACCGACGGATCCCTGTTAAAAAGGGATACCAGAGATCTCGCGGAGAGTGCCATGGCGATGGAGATGCAGATCAGTACGCCGACACCCATGAACACCGCCTGTCGGACGCCTTTTCTGGCACGCTTTACGTTCTTCGCGCCGAGGTTCTGTCCCACGAAGGTGGTTGCCGCCTGGCCCATGCTCTGGGCCGGCAGGATCGCGAACTGGTCGATCTTCGAGTGGCAGCTCCAGCCCGCCATGATCACCGAGGAACCAAGACCGTTGACGTATGCCTGTACCAGGGCATTGGAAAACGCTGTGAGTCCCTGCTGGACACCGGCAGGAAGTCCGATCCGGAAGATCTCACCGAGACAGGTCTTATTGATATGTAAATCTCTTAAGACAAGTTTATGGGCTCCATCTGTTCTTGTGAGTGTCATGCAGGCCAGGAACGCGGAAACTGTCTCCGCCATCACCGTGGCGATCGCTACACCGCTGATCCCCCAGTGGAATACCGCCACAAAAAGGATATCCAGAACAATATTTAAGCAGCTGCTGATGATCAGGAACAGGAGCGGACGTCTCGTATCCCCCACAGCCCTTAAGATCGCACTTCCCATATTGTAGAGGAACAGCACCGGAACTCCGACAAAGTAGATCTTTAAATACTCACCCGCCGGTCCGACCACATCATCCGGCGTGGACATCCACTTTAACATCACCGGAACGACCCCGATAGAGATCAGGGAGACAAAACATCCGACGATCACCGCGAAGAGGATCGTCGTCTCCACCGCCTCGTGAAGCTTCTCGTGGTTTTTCGCGCCAAAACTCGTACTGATCACCACGCCGGCTCCGATGGAGATTCCGTTAAAGAAATTCACCAGCGTATTGCAGATCGCCGTGGTAGCTCCCACAGCCGCCAGGGCCGACGTTCCGAGATAATTTCCCACAACGATGCTGTCCACGGTATTGTAGAGCTGTTGAAATACGTTTCCCATGATCAGCGGGATTGCAAACAACACCAGCTGTTTCCAGATCACTCCCTCCGTCATATCAATGTTTGTTTTTCGTCCACCTTGAGGTCTCCGCATCCGCATTGCCCCTTTCTGACTGTTATTTCTGTTTTATCTCATTTTTCATGTAAGATTTACCGTTAAAATGTAATATCTATGTAAATCATACGGGATTTCGGGAGAAAAAGCAAGCAGTTCCATGGCGTCGCTGTCACAGGAAAACCGTTGTCTGTTTCACAAGAAAATTTTGTGAATTCAAGTAACTATTCACCAGATCTGCACATTTGCTGCTCTGACCGTAAGAAAACATAGACTAAAAGTCAAAAATCCCATCGTCGTAGCCGGTTCGGAATGGATTTTTGCTTGTAATTATGAAGGTACTGAATCGTTACGAATTCACGTAAAAGAAGCAGGAAACCCGCAAGTAAACGGGATATCCTGCCTCTTTGGCCATTCGTACTATTTAAATTCTAAAGATTACTCCCATGTTGGAATGTAAGCGCCCTTGTAAGTCTCCTCGATCACTTTCGCAACTTCCGGTGTGCGGAAATAATCTACAACTTTCTTGTAAAGCTCATTGTCCTTGTCCGCTGTTCTCGCAACGATGATGTTTACATACGGGTTGTCGCTTCCCTCTTCAACACTCTCAAGGAAGATCGAATCTTTCTCCGGGTTTAAACCGTTGTCAACCGCATGGCCGCCGTTGATGACTGCCGCTGCGACGTCTGGAAGAAGGCTTGCTGTGTTTGCTGCCTCAACCTCTTTGATGTCAAGATTTAACGGGTTCTCTGTGATGTCTTTCTTTGTCGGTGTGTAGCCCGCTGCCGGATCAATTTTAATGAGACCTGCAGACTCTAAAAGCTTTAACGCACGTCCGCCGTTTGTAGCGTCGTTCGGGATCGCGATGATATCGCCGTCCTTGATCTCGGAAACGTCTTTGATCTTGTTGGAATAAAGTCCTAACGGAGCGATGATGGTCTCACCGATGATGGAAAGATCATATCCGTTGTTCTTGCAGTCATCCTCAAAATATGCGATGTGCTGGAAAGAGTTTAAGTCGATCTCGCCGTCGTTTAACGCACGGTTCGGAAGCGGATAATCCGCAAATTTTACAAGTTCAAGATCAATGTTCTCCTCCGCAAGTTTCTCAATGACCGGCTGCCACTGCTCATTGTTCTCGCCGACTACGCCGAGCTTGATCACTGTCTTCTCGCCGGATGCCGCTGTGGTATCTGCTGCTGCCTCAGAACCAGTGTCTGCTGCCGCTGCTGTTGTCTCTTCTGTCTTCTGGCTGCTGCCGCATGCTGTTAAGGATAATGCTAAAACTGCTGCGGTGCTGAGTGCTAAAATTCTTTTCTTCATAATGTGTCTCCTCCTAAACTATATTTGTCTCTTCCCGGTTTTCTCCGTGTTCGCCGCACGGACCGATCAGATCCTTTTTATTGATACGGGACAGATCCTGTCCGCCGCCGCTTCAGGCCATGTTGTTTTTCCGGTCCTTATCTAATGTGTTGTCTTCTTAATAACGTACGAACCGGTGCTCTGGATCAGGCTTACCATGATCAGGATGATGATAACTGTCGCATACGTGACATCTGTCTGTCCTCTGG
>OBVG01000765.1_pt1 | contig 19349 bp, 16 predicted proteins | sample 1501271 | NCBI WGS metagenome assembly OBVG01 (sample SAMEA2579934, study PRJEB22360) | human gut metagenome | biome: human gut; feature: human-associated habitat; material: faeces | place: Denmark | collected 2008/2010 | reverse complement strand
ATTATAGCAATCCTCTAAAATAATGCATCTTAATCCAGCCCATCAGAGTGTGAAATCCTGCGTCAGATATCTTTGCCGTGCGTCAGCACGCCTGCAGATATCTTCCTTGTCTTTCGCACTCTGCTGAACTGTCTTAAACGCATTATTTACGAGGATTGCTATAATTTCTGATAAAATTTTCAATATACACATCTTAATTGTTTTATCTTTTTATTCTACATATATGTCATGCATTTAGATTACCATTTTTTTATTTGTCTGTCAATATTTTATCTATATTTTGTAGATATTGTAAATATTATCATTTTTATTTAGTTAACTGTCGAAAACAGATACCCTTTATTATTTTCCAACGTTCCGTTTTTTCAGATCAGTAAAAAAACTCCTCAATGGTAAACAAAATCTTACTCTAACACAAAAATGGAGCTGCCGCTAAAATTACGACAGCCCCGTTCTACTACTTAAGTAAAATTACATTTCTGAATACAGTCTCACTTTTTGTGAGGACACACCGGTGAATATACTGAATTAACCAATGTTTTATTTTTGATATAGTTACATTTTGTGCAGATTTCTCCTCTGTACTGGTTCACAGTACAACTCTTTCCACTGGAAATATGTTTTTTTAAAACACCGGTTTTAAATGAGTGTTTACATCCGGAAAAAAGCTGAATATTTCTGTCCGGTAACAAAATCACCGTTCCATCCTCCAAAAGAAAATACTGATTGCAGTCAGAAAAGAAATTCTCATCCTCCGGTATGGTTATAGCAGAGCCTGTATCCGATGAAGAATCAAATTCAAATTCCATCCATGTCACTTCTTCTATCCCATTCTGAATATCCGAAGAAAAATTTCTCAAATCAATAATCTCAGGAGAATACGCAGATACAGGAACTGTCGCAAAAAGGCACAGAACTACCGTAGCCAAAGCCATTTGTAACTTCCTGATCCGACCAGGTACAGATATTTTTCTGATCCGTTTTATCAGAAAGCTTTTACTGTTTCCGGAAAAATAAAGTGCAGGAGCAGAAAATGCCCTGGCTCTGGCAGAAACAGCGATTATAGCCTTTCCATATTTCATGCGCTCATTATTTGAAAATGTAACTGTCAGTTTTTCATCGCAATTCATTTCCTGAACCTCCTTTAATTCTTTCAAAAATAAATAAGATAACGGATTAAAACAATGTATCAGAACAATAAACAAAGCTGCCATCCGGTAAATTAAATCATGAGATTTTATGTGCTGTAGCTCATGCCGTAGAATCAGTTCTTTTGAATCATCCGCAACAAGTGATGTGAGGATAATTACGGGTGATTTCACGCCACAGGTAAATGGCGAAATCTCCGCACCACAATAATACATAGATACCTTTTTGGTTATATTCATATCAGCCTTTATGGAATTCAATAAATCCTCACAGTTATCAAGAGGAAGTAGATATTTTCGGAGATTACGTCTGAAAAGGTAAAAACGATAAGCCTGCGAAAGTATAATTAATAACATAATACCAGTCCATAATCCAATCAGCACTTTCTGACTATCCGGCAGCTGCGGGAATATAAAACCCTCATCAATCAGTTTTATAGAATGATCAATATCAAAGAAATAGTATTCATCGGTTTTTAAAATTCCGTTCTCACAATGAAACAGCCATGACTGTACCAGAGATTTAACTAACGGAAATGGAACCAGAAAAAACAAACCTCCCAGTTTCAACAGAAAATATCTGAACGAAGCAGGAAGCATTTCATGGGTAAGAAAATCAAGTAATAAATATCCAAGAAAAAAACACTGCCGGAAACACTCATATATATCAGCAGACAGATCAATATTTTCAAATACATACCTCCTCATCATAAGAAATCGCGCCTTATTTTTCCTCAGACATATTGGAATGCAAGATATCTATAAGTTCGTTTACATCAGCCTCAGATAATTTTGTCTCCTGAGTAAAGGAAGCGATAAAATTCTTAAGAGATCCACCAAAAGATTCATCTACAAACTGTCGAGCATATTTTTGTGCAAGTTCCTCTTCACTGAGCTGCGCTGAATATAGTTTACGATACCGCTTATTATTTGTTTTCAACACTCCCTTTAAAATAAGGCGGTTAAGATATGTCTGAGCTGTACCTACCGCCCAGTTAAGCTGAAGTTCATCGTTACAATATTTCAGGATTTCATTAAAAGGAAGTGGATCTGAATTCTTCCAAAAAAGCTGCATGATCTTATATTCTGTATCAGAAAGCTCATAATGTTGTTGCATAATCACATCTCCTAACTCTTAGTTTTATAGCAATCCTCGTAAATAATGCATTTAAGACAGTTCCGCAGAGTGCGAAAGACAAGGAAGATATCTGCAGGCGTGCTGACGCACGGCAAAGATATCTGACGCAGGATTTCACACTCTGATGGGCTGGATTAAGATGCATTATTTTAGAGGATTGCTATAGTATATTGTACAATATCAGGAAGACACAGTCAATACAAAGAATTAATTATTGTAAATCTCGACAATATTGTAAATATATTATTGACAAATATTATTTGATAATGTACACTAAATTCATGACATAAACGTAGTGATATACATTTACACAAGCAAAGCAACTACGAAAGGCTGACAGCAATACAATATGTTATTATAATGTATATTCAGCCGTGTATAAATGTGCAAATAAACGTTGTTCAGCCAAAAGGACAATAGAAACGAATATACCTGTTAAGCATAATTTTAAGAATTCTAAATGTACTGAATGTGGAAGAAAAAAGAAATGAGGGTAAGAACATGATAAAAAAGGAAAAAATAGTAATAACTATAGTGCTTGTGGTAAGTTGTATTACAGCAACTCCGGTTGCCGCAAAAAATGTAGAAAATAATACTTATCAAATATGTCGAAATGATATTTTTATAGATTGGTATCAGTTGAATTGCAAGAAGATAATAAGTGAAATTAAAGACGATGGTTGCTATATTGCAGTTAATCTGGGGGATTGGCTAAAGGAGCAGGACATTTATGATATTTCAGTAACTGAGGATAATGAGAGTGAAGGTTATAAAAAAATGTATTATGAACGAAATCCGGAAAAAGAGGAAAAGGATGAGTTTTATGATACAGATGACACTGCTTATATTCCTTTTGAAAGGTTGGTGTACGAGGGAGATGTTATCAGTTATACAGATTCTTCTATTGAAACTGTAACAGAAGTAGAAGAAAATGGTGATTTCTATACAAAAATCACATCTATGCCGAAATTGCCATTAAAGAATATGGATTAAGATATAGCGTTAGACTTGTCGGCACACTGGTGGTCTTTACGGCATTAGATCTCATGGCGGAACATATCAGGAGGCTGTAAAATATGCTACATATAGTAAAGATTCCAAACAATGAGGGAGATATAAATAATATGAGAAAATTTATTTTAGGGCTTAGTTTTCTGGGGTTTGGAGATATAGGTTTCTTGATTGTTTTTACGTATACCCTTTTCCACCAAAGTATAATCAATGGAAGTGAGGGATGGTTGATTAATTTAATAGCAAATGACACATTGATACCGGTAGTATTTTTTTCGTTATGGATAATAACAGGAATAATAATTTGCATTAGATCGTTGAGAGAGTAGAGAAAAATAAATTTAAAGCGGACGGGACAATGCGATATTTTGCGTGTTGAGCAGTGCTGATTTCCTGAATTCACTGATCAACTGCTTTGATGGAATTTTCAACATCGAAAATATGGAAATTTTAAGTTTTTGTGATAGAAAGAAGGACACATAAATGGGTAAAAATAGTGCACGGAGATTTCTATATCTCGCTACGATGATAGTTATAGTACTGATTCTTTTTTTGCAAAACAAATATATTAGTGTTTGTTTAGCAATAGCATTTTCACTCGGTGCAGGGGTGTTTTTGTATAAAAATATAACACTTTTGACGGATGTTTCAGAGGATCGAGTAAAAACAAGAACTTTAAAAAAAGCGATAGTTTTCTGCTTGGTAATGGTAATAATTGCAGTAGTAGGAATTGTCTTAACAGAAAAAGAGTTATTTACCGAATATACTGAACGTATGTTTGCGAATGCCTTTATAATAATTATTATAGTATGGTTTGGAAATATTGCAGGAAAAATACCATTTAATAGATACATAGGTTTGAGATTACCGTGGCTATTAGCAGATGAAGAAACTTGGAATATCGGTCATCGGTTACTGGAATATTGTAGTTTGCCACTTGCTATTATATACTTGGGGCTAATACCATTTGTTAATAATAAAAATTTGGCAATATGTATAGTTGCGCTTTGGATCATAATTCCAGGGGTGATTTCTTATTTGTTTTATAGACGGAAATTTAAAAATTATTAGTAAGGTTGATTGGAAATGTTTAAATATGTATTGCATAGATTTTTTAAAAATAAAAAATCATACCTTCTTATAGTAATTATCATTATAACATTTTTGATAATGTCCATTTCCCCATATCTTACGGGAAGTTTTGTAGATTTTATGATCAATAATAAGGATGTTCATAGAGTCGTATATTTATCGAGTATAATAATGTTAATTGGGATAGCGGGAGTTGTATTAGCATATTGTAAAAATACCTTATCGGTAAAAATTACAAGTCAAGTTTCTTTCGATCTATTAAGAGATATAACAAAGCATTTTGAAAAGGTTAAGCTAAGTATTGTGGAGACTATAGATTCTACATATTTAACACAGCAAATAAATACAGATGTAAATGTTATAACGGGATTTGTCATATCAAATATTATCCCTATGTTTATGAATGTTATCTTGGCAATGGCTATAATATGTTTATTTATATCTATAAATAAGTATCTGTTAGTTTTAATGGTCGTATTAATTGTACCATATATAATTTTATATGCAAATATGCATCAACCGTTATATGAAAAATTTTTGGATAAAAAAGAAGCAGATAGTAAGTTCTTCAGTAAATTTAGTTCACAAATTTGTCAAATTTTTAATATTCAGTTGCACTCTTTGTATGAAGTTAGTGAAAAAGAACTTAATCATGCTTTTGGAAACTATTTACCAGTGCTTGTAGGGGCAAAAAAAATAGAGTATATTTTTACTTCAGTTGATAGTATTATAGCAACGATTTTTCAGTCAATTATGTTTGTTATTGGAGGTATAAGTATAATCCATGGTGGAATGACTATCGGACAATTTACAATGATAAATACATATTTCGGGATGTTTTTAAAAATTGTTAAATATTATATTGGATATATAAAGGAATTGCAGGATTCAAAAGCTTCATTTTCACGTATTATAAAGATTATGAGTTATGATAGCTTAGAAAAAGGAAATGCGAATGTGGAAACACTAGAAAAATTAAGCCTAAAAAATCTTACTTTTTCTTATTTAGTAAAAGGTACAGAAAATGTAATAATAAATAAATTTACATGTGATTTCTATAAAGGGAAGAAATATGCGATTATAGGACCAAACGGATGTGGAAAAAGTACTTTGCTTAAAATAATAACTGGGTTATATACCGAATTTGAGGGAGATTTAGAGGTTAATGGAATAAAGATGAAAGAGCTTGACTGGGATAAACTCAGAAAAGAAAAGTTTTCCGTAGTTCCACAAAGATTGTATTTATCTTCGGATAGTGTAATTGAATTTTTGGAAAAAGGATTAGCGAAGAGTAAAAAAAATATATGTATTACATTGGAAAAAGATCAAGAAGAATTATCAGAGTTCATAACAACAATTAAGATGAATATTGATAAAAGTTGTGAGAATTTATCTGGCGGAGAATTAAGAAAGATAAATCTGTGGATGGCACTTCATAAAAAATCAGATGTTTTGATTTTAGACGAACCAACAATTGAATTAGACAAAAGTAGTAAGGAAGAGCTGTTTGAATATCTAAAAAATAGGATACAAAATAAACTTTTGATTGTATTAACACATGATAAAGAATTAATGGGGATAAGTGATTATGTTGTAGATTTGAACTCTGGGCGAGAAGTAAAACTTTAAAATTTAATTTATTATGGCTATAGTAGAGGAGAAAAGTAAGGTAAATCCTCATGACTATAAATAATATATAGGAAGGAGAACGGCTGAGAAAAGAATGTCTCAGTAATGAATCAATGATAAAAAAATTTGAATTAGGGGACATAAGAAGAATTATTAATATGATTCCGCAAAAACGAAGTGAGGGCATAAAGTATATACGAACTGAAAAAAGTGGTTATTATTCTCTGTTATCAGATAATGGAGAATTAAATTATACGATGCTTAATGAAACGAGTAAGTATATTTTGGATTCGTGCGATGGAACTAGAACCGTAGGTGAAATTCTTGATTTATTATGCGTTAAATATAAGGATGTAGAAAAGGAGAAAATAGGAGCAGATTTAGAAGCTACATTATTTAATTTGACTCGTATTAGAGTTATTAGATGGAAAGGAGAAAATGACATGAATAATACTCCATTTTTGGCTCAGGGAGAAGAAAAATTGGAAAAAGAATATAGTATATCGTTGGCAAAAGAAAGCGATATAAGAATTTCACAAAAAATGTTTGCAAAATTCTTTAAGGAAACAGAAGCAGGTGAAAAGAAGGTAAAATACTTTTTTGGTAATGATAGACGTGAATTTTATTCTTTTATAGCTATTAGGCAATTTCTGTATAGTTATTATAAAGACTTTTTTTTGCTGAAGGAAGATGCGCAGCTGATGGGCGTTATTGTCGTTCAACCTTCGCAGGAAACATATCTAAATAGTGCAACAATACAGATGATAGATACTCCGCAAGATATATTTCAACAGGCAATCAATGCTGTGAAAAAATATTATTCAGAAGCTTCCTTCAAGAAAATCAATTGTTTAAGATTGTATATACCAGAAAATGAAACTGCGTTGGAAAGTATAGTTAAAGAATCGGGATTTAGACTTGAAGGTGTAATGGAAAAAGAATATTTAGAAAATATAAATTTAAAAATGTATGTTCTTTAGATCAGGAGGGTACATAATGGCAAATCGGTATAGTGAAGTGTTAATCGGACCGCACCATGTTGCGATTGACATAACAAACAAATGTAACTTAAGATGCCTTCATTGCTATAATAGTAGTGGCGAAAATGATGTTATAAAAACGGAATTATCAGATCATGAAGTATTAGAATTTATGAAATCACTGTCAACGATAAATCTATATAGTCTCTGCTTATGTGGCGGAGAACCACTCCTTAGAAAAGAATTAATTTTTGATTCTTTAAAAATTTTGACAGAAAATGGTATAAGGACCTCAATGGTTACCAATGGACTTTTGGCAACAGAAGACACATTGGCAAAATTGGACGAACTGGGTTTGAATTCTATTCAGTTTAGCTTGGATGGAAACAAAGCTTCTCATGATAAACTAAGAAATCAGGCAGGTGCCTATAAACAAGTTTTAAAAGCTATAGAATATGTCTTAAAGAATACAGGAATGCATCTGTCTATTGCTTTTTCACCCACAAGATTTAATATTAATGATATTACAGAAGTATACGATTTACTTAAAAGACTTTTCATTGAGAGTGGGCGTGATGAAGAAAATGATTTTATTGACTTGAGATGCCAACCACTCATGATATTAGGCAGGGCAAAAAAACATCAAGATATTATCCCTTCGGAATTTCAATACAGAAAACTTGTGAATACGGTTAGACGTTTAGAAGTAGAAGGCGATGCTAAAATAATTCAAATTACATGGGGAGATCCGGTGGATCACTTGATAAGATATAAAAATGCAAATAATCTCTTAGATCAAGTAGTTGTACATGCTAATGGAGATATTGTAGTTTCTGCATATTTGCCATTAGTAATTGGAAATATAAGAAAACATTCATTGAAAGAATATTGGGATAAAGGGTTAAACAAGGTATGGAGCACAAAGATTGTACAATTTCTTGTATCAAAAATGGTATCCATAAGTGAGATGGATGAAATTACAAATGTAATATCAGATATCAATATGGATAGCGTGCTGTACATAGATCTTATTGACAATGATTTAAACGATATGACTGTAATTAAAGATATTGTTGATAAGATAAAACATTATAGTAAATAGTCGGGAGGAATAAAATATGGGATATCAGCCACCAGAGGTTAATAATCTTAATACGCCAACTCCAACAGGTTTGAATGATTATGTTTGGCAGACACAAGTTGCTGTTGTTGAAACTGTTGCTGCATTCTTTATAGCTGCCGTTGGATTTCAAGGAGTTGCATTTATTGAGGTTATTGGACCAATATCGGAAGATGGAGAAGGACGGTAACTAAAAAAATGTGGCTAATGAGGTATGCTCTATATAAAGCAAGAAAAGTACAATCTTCATCTCTTATTAGCCACATTTTTATGAGGGTAGTGTAAAATAGTTTGTGTTTTTGGTAAAAAATAACTCCTTTTTGGTAAGAATTCAGATATGACAATTCTTATCGAAAAGGAGTATTTTTTATGGCAGTTGCAAAGGAACAAATTCGACAGATCATCTCAGAAAACAACATTAATAGCGTTGCAGATATATACACGCTTCTGAAAGACAGTTTCAAGGATATCCTGCAGGAGCTGATGGAGGCAGAACTGGATGCAACTCCTGGATACGAGAAAAACCATAAGGGAGATCTACAGACAGATAATAAAAGAAATGGTCATTCTACAAAAAACTTAAAGAGTCAATACGGTGAATTTCAAATCGACGTACCAAGAGACCGTAACGGTGAGTTTGAACCAAAACTCATCCCTAAATACCAGAGAGATATTTCCGGGATTGAAGAAAAAGTGATCTCTTTATATGCCCGTGGTATGAGTACACGTGACATCCACGACCAGCTTCAGGATCTTTATGGGATTGAGCTGTCAGCTGAAATGGTCAGCAAGATCACAGACAAGATACTTCCTCAGGTTAAAGAATGGCAGTCCCGTCCTCTGAACCCGGTTTATCCGTTTGTCTTTATGGACTGTATTCATTATAAAGTACGTGAGGATGGCAGAATCCTGAGTCGTGCTGCGTATGTAGTTCTTGGCGTTACAGTGGAGGGATACAAAGATATCCTCAGCATCACAGCAGGCGCAAATGAAACCAGCAAGTTCTGGCTTGGGATGCTTAATGATCTTAAGAACCGCGGAGTAAAAGATGTCCTTTTCTTCTGCGTGGATGGTCTTCCGGGTTTTAAGGAAGCTATTCAGGCAGTTTATCCGCAGGCAGAGATCCAGAGATGTGTGATCCATATGCTACGCAATTCTTTCAAATATGTAAATTATAATGATCTGAAAAAGTTTTCCTCGGATTTCAAAGAAGTGTACAATGCTCCGAACGAAACAGCCGCTTTAACAGAGCTGGAGAACATGAAAGAAAAATGGGGGAAGAAATATCCGTATGCGATCAGTAACTGGGAAAATAATTGGGAAGATGTAAGTTCCTTTTTCCAGTTTTCTAATGATATCAGACGCATTATGTACACGACAAATATCATAGAAGGATTAAACCGTCAGTATCGGAAAGTCACGAAAACAAAAAGCGTATTCCCAAGCGATTCTGCATTGGAAAAGATGCTGTATCTTGCCAGCGAGAACGTAGTCAAAAAGTGGACGCAGAGATACCGGAACTGGGATCAGGTATTGAATCAGCTGATCGTCCTTTACGGAGAACGGCTTACTGCTTATCTGTAAGAGAAAAGAAAAGCAGGAATGGGGAAGCTCTTTTAAGCCCCGCATTCCTGCTCTCTGTCTATTCCTTCGGCATTTATATTATTGCCAGAAATTTCCGATCCTATTCCAGAGGTTAGGTGTGGGCAGAGCCCACAAAAGGCAATAATGATTACGATGTTTATCTGGGACCCGGTGAATATTATGCTCTGATAGACTATAGCGAAGGGGTTGATGTGAAAGTTCCCATCTCCATCCGGGTTCCGGATGAAACACCTGTCCTGACAAAAACAGGTCCTGACAGATATGAAGCAACTTGTGAATTACTGAGAAATCTTTACACAATGCCAATCAAACTCCTTCCTCTGTTGCTAAATATAAAAAAGTATTCAAAGAAAGACCCTGGCTGTTACACGCAGAGTCTTTCTTTTTTAGGAATCTGTATTAATTACACCAGTTTACAACTTTATAAATGATAGACTTGTTGATGAATCAGCTGTTTTAAGGCCTTTGTCATGGCATTTGATTTTATATGTGTTTCGATATTTTTCACGAAAGTGGCAAAAAATATCTGACTGCGAATGCCCTGACTTAATTCAAAACAAAACTCCTGTACGCTTTTTGTACGGTACTCAGAAAAATGTTCGTTCTGATAGGGCAGAATCTTCATGGCACAGTAACTGATGTTAATCAGATTGACCAGCATTTCAATCCCTTTGCAGCTTCGCACCATATAGTTACAAAAAGACCAGAACGTTTTCTGTTCATAGTAGCTTGTTTCAATATTCCATATGCCGATATTTTAGAAATGCCGATTTTTGCCTTTCTGAAATATTGGATTTACAGGACTTTATAAATATATCGGCATTTCTTACTATAGAGATGTAACCAGTCATCGCTATAGAAAGGAGACCGTGTATGATAAAATCCTACCCGTTACTAAAACCATTAACTGATCAGCTCATGAAGGAGGTGAGAGCCTACGGGATACTGGAAGTGTCTTTAGAACAGTATCAGATTGTTTGTAACTCGATAGTACGCTTTGCGCAGTCATCACAGGTTGATTCCTACAGTCCGGAGTTGATGGATTCCTACAAGGACAATCTTGATACCAGGTGTTCTTCCGGTGAGATATGCAAGGAATATCATCGATTCCAACTGCGTGTTATGCGTATGCTATCTTCACTTGCGGAAAGCGGCATTGTTGATTTTTCGAGCACTAAATCTCATCCGCTCAAGTACATTGTATCCGACGAGACAAGCAGCCTCGTGGAAATAATTCTCAATAGTTACCCTATCAGCAATGCAACAAAAAAGGATCTTCGAGCCCCTACCAGACATTTTTTGTGGTACGCTGAACAGTTCGGGATAAAGCCGCAACGTATTGATGACACTATAGTCATGTCATTCCTAATTAATGAAGTACTGGTTTCGAACAGCGGCAGTACCGGACGTACATTAAGGTGTGTAAAGTACGCCACGGAATACCTTCGGGCTCATGGGAATGATTGCCTGCACCGTGATTATACTCTTCTGAAGCTGAAAAATGATCACCGGCGTATTATCCCGGCCTATTCTGAAGAAGAGATTTCGGGAATAGCCCAGGCAGCTGATACAGATAGCACCATTGGAAAGAGGGATCTTGCGATCATACTTGTTGCATACTGCACAGGGCTTCGCGGAATCGACATCATAGGCATTAAGTTATCAGATATAGACTGGCACAATCACAAAGTGTCAGTAGTGCAGTCAAAAACTCATACGCCAATCGTATCTGAACTAAACGGTGCCACCTTGAACGCCCTTGCTGATTATATCCTCGACTGGCGTCCTAAATGCGATATTCCTGAGGTTTTCGTAACAGTAAAGGCTCCGTATCGAAGACTGTCAAAGGGATTTGGCAGTATGATTGACAAGTATTGCGAAAAAGCAGGCGTATCCAAAATCGCATTTAGAGGATTCCATAGTTTACGGCGTTCCTTTGAAACGGTTATGGTGTCAAGAGGAGTTCCCATTGAAACCGTGTCCCAGATGATGGGACATAAATCCATTATTGAGGATAAACCGTACATCACACACGATACACACCAGATATCATTCGTGGCAATGGATTTTTCGGATGTGCCTATTACCAGCGGGTTCTATTTTGGACATACAGGACATACAGAAAGTACCGGATCCCTGGAGGGAGGTGCTGGAGCATGACCCTTGACAAAAAACTCAATGACGCATTTGAGGAGATGATGAAATATCGCCAGTCCATTGGATACGCCACCGCTACATATAGGAGTTCGGTTCCTCCATTTATAAACTTTTGTGTAAAAAACCATCCCCTGTCTGCCCGCATTACCCAGGAAATGGTAGACGAGTGGCTCATTTATTATCCTTATACTGTCAACAGCAAAGCCGCCTTCCTCTCTCTCCTGCGGGAGTACACGAAATACCTGAACTTCCTTGGATATGATGATTATATACCGGATGACGATTATGTAGTAAAGCGCATAGCTTTCAATCCGTACCTGTTTACGGATGATGAACTCTCCGGGTTATTTAAAACGATTGACTCATATGTTGGCAAAACCTGTGGGAAAAGATATCTGCCAGAGATTGTGCTTCCTGTGTATAGCCGGTTGCTTTACTGCTGTGGTCTTCGCCCACAGGAACCACCTGCGATACGAACAGAGGATGTAAACCTGATTACAGGAGACGTTTATATACGACAGTCCAAGAGGCACAAGGATCGGCACATCATTATGTCAGAGGATATGCGCGCACTCTGTCAGAAATACGATTCCGTAGCAGGAAAGAGGCAATGGTTCTTTCAAAAATGGGACGGCACACCATATGAAGCATCGTGGTACAACCAGGTATGGAGGAACCTGATCTCAAAGAGTGGCATTTCATGGAAGGGGGCTCCAAGACCTTATGATCTGCGGCACGCTTTTGCTTCGCGTAATATAATCCGCTGGATAAACAATGGGAAGGACGTGATGGAATTATTGCCGTACCTTTCGGCATATATGGGGCATTCAGAACTCACATCAACGCTTTATTATATCCACCTTCTTCCAGAGAATCTGCGCAAGTCCAAAGCTGTAGACTGGGCTCTCCTTTCCCAGGTTTATGGAAAGGGGGTTCTGGAAGATGAGGATTAAAGCTAAGGATCCACACCTTGTATCGCTTATGGGTGAATTTATGAGAATCTACCTTCCGGGTGTCAGGAATCGCGATAAAGACACAATTGACTCGTACAGATATAGCATAAATCTGTTTGTGACATACCTTGAATCAGAACAAAAGGTGACTGTCCTAACGATGCAGTCATCTGACTTCAGCCAGAAAAACATAGTAGAATTCATGGCTTGGCTGAAATCTGAACGCAATAACGTGGCACCGACCATAAACCATCGCCTGTCAGACCTGCGGGGATTCTGCAAGTACCTTTATAAAAAGAACGCTATCTCCCTTGATGCGTATGAGGCAATCCGCGAGATAAGCGATGTTGATGATGAAAGGATTCTCGATTTTACATGGCTTTCAGTTAATGATGTGTACCTGGTTCTTAAAAGTACAGATAGCAACCGTGAAGCTGTAAGAGATCGTTTTCTCCTGTCGCTTCTGTATGAAAGCGGTGCACGGATAAATGAGGTATTGTCACTAAAACTCCTTGATATTAAAGCGACATCCAACGGGGAGGCTGATGTCCATTTCTACGGAAAAGGAAAGAAACATAGGATTACACCCTTATCCAAGGAAATATGGAGCCAGTTTGAAGATTACTGCGAAAAATATCATCCAGACAAGACTTCGGAGAACCTGGTGTTTTATTCTTTCCGAAATGGCCAGAAAAACAAAATGTCCAGTGATAATGTCAGCCGTATACTTGTAGGATGTGAAGCAGAGGTTCGCAAAAGCAATCCGGATCTAGTCCATCTGCATTCGCATCTTTTCAGAAGGACGAGGGCAATGCACCTGTATCAGGCGGGGGTGCCTCTCCCTACTATATCTGAATGGCTTGGTCATTCGAATATAGAAACGACTCGTTTCTACGCCAAGGTTACTGAAGAGATGAAGAGGGAAGCACTGCATAAGCTTAGCGATAGCGACAGATCCGTCTTTAAGGATGATGTGGTGTTCAAGTATGCCAATGACGAAGATGCTATCAAGCGGCTTTGTGGATTAAAATAAATGCCGATAGTTTATTAACCATGCCTGATATTGGGTCAGGCATGGAATCTTATAGAAATTTTATCGGCATTTCTAAAATATCGGCATATGGCTGATTATGCAGATATCGGCATAATTGGCCAGCGTAACGAATATAGCAACAGTGGAATGTATTTCATACGGTCACTTCCGGTCTGGTTCAATGGTGCTTTTTCCTGCCATGCACAGAAAATCTGCAGATCTTCCGGGAAAATGGTACTGAAAAACAGTCGTTTTGTACCATGTTCTTTTTCTGTGGCAGTGACATAGGCAAGGACTTCCCTATTGCCAAAGATCTTAGCGAGAACCCGGCGGACACCGGTATAATAATCACCAATCTTTTCATTGGAAAACGTAAAATCTGTTTCAACAGAAAGATGTTTTCCATGTTTGGCAGGACGTCCCCGACGACCGGTCTGTGCAGGTGCAAGATCATACATGACAGAATCAATCCTTGCATTGCCAATCAGATCCAGATTCGGATATTCATCAACGATGGATACCAGATTCTGTTTTGTATACCAGCTGTCACAAAGGATGATGACATGATCTTTGCTGTGAAATTCAGGCATAACCTGCCGGATCATGGAGGCTGCCAGTTCCAGTTTAGATTCTTTTTTCTGCCACATACGATAACCAAGAGGAACGGAAAGATAAGATACTTTATCCCTATTCCAGACAGGTACGCAGAGCATGACACTCACAAAGCAGTGTCCATTCAGATAGTTGGAACCGTTGTGTGCGGCATGGTCAAACAGTTTTGAAACGTTTTCAAATTTTGTGCCAAATTTAGATACCATCGTATCATCCACGCACAGAAATACAGGCTGCGTCTGCAATGAATCCGGTATCAGCTTCAAAGTAATCCTGACAGTGGTATTCATAAATCTGGAATAATCAACCTTTGCATAGGAACATGCATAATAAAATACATTCAGTGATTTCTCCGTTATTCCAGATAAAAAATGCTGATACAGAAACCGGATGGAATGTGCAGATTCTAAGGTCAGTATGGATAATATCAGCAGAAATAAGGTATCTGCTGTCGGAACAGAAAAAGTTTCAAAATAAATCAAAAAATATTGATGAAGTCTACCAATCAGTGTTTTTTCGTTGTATAATGTTTTTGTCGTACAGGGTCACTTTCCTTTGTAATGTTTTGGGTCAAATTCATTATACATCAGAAAGTCCTGTACGATATTTTTTTATGAAAAAGTTGTAAAGTGGTGTATTAATTACCCAAATGGATTATTTAACTTTAGCAGTTTCCAGATTTGACCACTTACTGAATACTTTGTTATCGTTTTCAGAAGCTGTTCTGTTCCAGGAATGTACTCCTGCATAATATGTTCCTGCAGGAATGTTCTTAAATACAGCTTTGCATACACCTGGTGCAACATTTAATTTTTTGTATTTTCCATACTGATATGGACGTGTCTCTCCGTGTTCTTTCTTGGAACCTTTTCCGAGAACTACGTCATATCCTGTAGAATTAGCGGATTCTTTGTATGTTACAGTGATTGTAGAACCCTTTGTCTTAACACTGAGGATTTCTGGTGTGTCTGGTGTTATTGCAGTTACAGAGAATGGATAAACATTAGACCATTCGCCGAATACTTTCTTACCATTTTCATCACGTTTCCAAGCATGGCAATATGCATAGTATGTTCCCTGCTGAACATATTTAAATGCTGCGGTTGTCTGAACCTGATTCTTAACAACATCGATACGTGCTTCCTTATCTGAAGGATCTTTAGATGTAGAGATTACATAATCATATCCGGATGCACCATCTGCTTCGTCGGAAAGAATTACTGTTGCTTTGTTACCAGATACTTTAACAGTATTGATTACTGGAGCACCAACTTTAACAGCGTCAACATCAACTTCTTTGGAACCAGTATAATTTTTGCTGTCAGCTTTAGCTGTTACAGTTACTTTCTTTCCGTCTTCACTGAATTTAACATCATATTCCTTGGATGGAACAACAACGGAACCATTCATTACGGTTACATTTCCCTCTTTATCAACAGTTACGGTTGTGTTCTTAAGATCTTTTGCTACAACTTTCCATGTAAGTTCTACATAAGAACCGTCTGCATCTGTCTTAATGTTGCCTGCGCCCCATGATGTAGTATCTAATACATAACCATCTTTTGCATATAATTTTGCTTTTAAAATCTTATCTTTAGCAGTTACGTTAGAAGCATCGCCTACTGTTTCAATCTTATAGTCAGAATCATCTACAAGAGTTTTTCCATTTACAGTAACGGTTACTGTTGGTTTGACTGCGATTCCGCCAGCATATTCAGTATTTGCTACTTTGACATCAGATTTCTTAATAGCAATAGCACCAATCTTAAAGAATCTTGCGTTAGTATAAGTTGTTTTCTTATCCGCAAACTTGTTAGCATCTGCATTTTTGTAATTACCTAATGCATTTACATAGATGGCAGCAACTTCTCCACGAACATTGTTGTAGTATTTAACTTCGTAATCAGTGCCTTCTTTATATTTGGAATCAACTGGTTTGTAAGTTACTTTATCAAAAGTATGCTCTGTTCCATCATTTGTAAAGATTGGCGCAAAGGATGAAACGCCACTTTCAGATGTAGCTGTTTTATCAAATCCAACAACCTTTCCATCTTTCCAAAGTGTAAAGGTTCCATTTTCATTCAATACTGCCTGTTCAATATCAAATTTGAATGCATTTGTTCCCTCGAAGTTTGGATTCTTAGCAGTATCTTTCACTGTAAGTGTTGCACTGCCTGCTTCTTTTCCTGCATTTACATTTGCAGAAGAACTAGCTGGATATGTAATTTTAATATCAGCAAGGTCTGTTGTAAGTGTTTCATCGCCAAGTTTAACATCATATTCTGTTAATGCAGGTGTAAGTTTATTTCCTGTATAAGTAAAGTTACCAGCAACAGAGTTTTTCTTAGGAGTAATAGTCACTTTTGACAGATCTGCCTTATTAATAGTAAACTCTACAGTCTTTGTCTTAGCTGCGCTGTAATCACCTTTACCTTTGATTGTAATCTTAGCTGTTCCCGCATTTGTTGCATTTACAGTAGATACTACTTCATAATCAACATCTTTTACAAGTGTGCGGTTACCATCTTTTACAACTAAATCAGGTTTGATTTCTTTTCCTGTATAAACGAATGGAGCACCAACTACAGTTACATCTGCGTTTGCAATGGATAAAGTAGCTACTGTTGTATTCTTAGATGCTGTTACACCGCCTGTTAATTGAGAGATGCCATAATTTTTATATGCATCACTTGTTGTGTCAATTTTGTCTGCTTCTTTTACAGTAGTAGTTAACTCTGTTCTATCAACTATTTTACCACCACTGAGAGTGCTAGCAACAGCAGCAAATGTAGTTTTATAGAGTGTATCCGGTACATCAATTAATTTTTCAACTTTTTCAAATTTAACTGTAGATCCAACAGTTTTCTTAGTCCAGGTATATGTCTTAGCCTGTACTTTGATATCGGATTTTTTCAGATATTCAGAAGCCTCTGTCTTAGAACCGTCATAAGCTACTGATTCTGGAACAGTAATTGTAGTTGACATGATTTCTGCGGGTTTAATTTTAAATGTACCAATGCATTTTTTACCAGCTAATGTACTACTGATTCCCTGTAAATAAACTTTGGCTGTACCAACATTAGTGTTGTTTTCATAAATCACCTTATAATCGGTACCAGCTTTCAGAACAACATCAGTAGACCCTTTAATTACAATAGTACCTAACTGATCGGCAGTTTTTTCAACAGCAGAACCGCCCTGATAGAATTCATCACCTAAGTCAGTTGAAGAATTTAATTCTGTATTAGCAGCTAACTGACCATCTTTAGTAACTAAAGTAGCATCTGCAATGTTGTTCTGGGCAACATAAAGATTAATAGTCTTTCTATTAATCACATTCTTCGTAGTATCTGTTGGTTTTACAACAACTGTATAAGTACCTTCTCCACCTTTATGGATTGCATCTGTATCAACTTCAATATCCACATTATCCATAAATGTTGTATTAGTGCTAAGAGTTTCTTTTCCTTCTGAGATTGAAAGAAGCTTCTTAATATCTGCTTTAGTGATATTCTTTGATTTCAAAAGTCCAATACTGATATCATCAATTGCACATGTACTTAAATCGCGGGCAACAACAGTAGCTTTCTCTGCTGTAGTATATCCAATACCTTTGCTGGAATCAAATGCACCTACCGCATAGTTACGATTCAACTCGTCATCGCCTGTTTTAGTAATAGACACTTTCACTTTTGCAGAATCACCAGCATTTGTAAGAGTACCATCAACCAGATTAACACTAGTAATTGCTTTAGCCTTTAATGTGTTTCCGGAAATATTGCTCTTTAAGGTAAAGTTATCTTCTACATTTGTTAACAGATTAATAGCTGAACCTGTATATTTATACTGAGTCTTCTTTAAGTTAACAGCTAAATCATTTTTTGTCTTATCTGTTAATTCTTTATCAGAATCAGAATATGCAGCAGGTGTTTTCTGGCTAATAGTCATATTAAACGTAAGAGAACCCTGGTATCCAGGCTTATTAACAGTTGCAGTAACCTTGACAGGTTCACCAGCTTTTGTAGCATTCACAGTATCACCATCATATGTGAAATTGAAATCAGAAGCTGTGATACCAGCAGTAGAAGCATTATAACCTGTAGCATATGTAAGATTTACATCGCTTGCTTTTAATGTTTTTGCTGTACCATCATAAATTAAAGCATTATTCTGGCTGATTCCAGCAACAATACTTGTTACATCTTTTGCAGTAATAGTTACAGCAGGAGTTTCATATGTGAAGCCTTCAAAATCTTCGGCAGTTCCTTTGACACCTGTAATTTTAAGAGTAAGTTTTCCACCTAACTGATTTGACAGTGGTGTAAACTTTGTAATAGCACTTTTGATGTCGGCAACACTTGGATTTGTTCCGCCAAGACGTACCTGACCTGAATAAGTACTCGCGTCCATTGCACTTCCATCAGCTTTAGCAGGCTGCATTCCATCGATTAACCATTCATAATCAAAAACAGTAACATTTTTTCCTTCAGCATTTTTTAATACACTGTCGTCTGCAAATGAAACTGGTTTACCAATTTCAGCTTTTTCAAAATATAATGCTTTTTCTGTTGCTGCTGTTGCAGTATCTGCAATATCATCTGTATTCTCTGTGACTTCTGGTGTAGCCTCATCGGAGAATGCGGCTGCATCAGCGGCATCTGTATCTTCTGCAACCGGAGCTTCTGATGTAATTGCAACATCTGCGTCGCTTCCATCGCTGAACTCAGCAGCCCAAACCGGCACGTTAGAGGTTGCCAGCATTGCAACGACGAGAGACATACTTAAGGTTTTCTTAGCCATGCCTTTCTTCGTATTCTTAATCTTTGTCATGATTATAGTTCCCCTTTGGGTGGTGGACAGGTTGATTTTGT
>OBVG01000735.1_pt1 | contig 20253 bp, 14 predicted proteins | sample 1501271 | NCBI WGS metagenome assembly OBVG01 (sample SAMEA2579934, study PRJEB22360) | human gut metagenome | biome: human gut; feature: human-associated habitat; material: faeces | place: Denmark | collected 2008/2010 | reverse complement strand
GAAGACCGGTGCCCCGATTCCAAGGGCGTCGGTGACATACTCTCCGTGAGTGATGGCGTAGCCATCCTGGCGGATCTTTTTTAATTCCTCGCGCAGGTCATCCGGGCGGACATGAGGGAAAGCCTGATCGTGGAGAATAATGTTTTTGAAGTATTCGTCGATGAAGGCCGGTGTCTGCCATGCGAGGAGGACCTTACGGATCGCGCCGCAGTGCATATACATCTCATAGCCGAACTCTTCAACAACTTTTAAGTGGCTCGGACCATCTACCTTTTCAATCACAAGTCCCTTATTTCCCACTGGAATTACGAGGTATGCGTCTTCTTTTGTCTGTTTTGCCAGCTGTGCCAGGATACCGTGGGCGGCATCCTGGAGACGGATCCCTCTTGCAGCGGCTTTTCCCAGAGGAATCAGCGCCGGGCCGAGACGGTAGGTGTGGGATCTGTCGTCGCGGATCACATATTTCTTCTCACAGAATGTCTGCAGAATCCGGTGAACCGTGCTCGGGGGCAGATCCATCGCCTCCGCCAGTTCCGCGATTGAGAAATTGCGGTTTTTTTCTTTCAGGACTTCCAATAGCTCCATGGAGCGGAGAAGACTTTGTATCATTCGGTTTTTCCTTCCTCCGTATCGTCCTCAACTACAACGGAGGATGTTTTTTCTTCCGGTACGTTTTCCTCTTTTACAGAGTCTTTTTCGTCTGTGGGTTCCGGACATGCCGTCTCTTCGGAATCTTTAGTCTCTTCTTTTTTTACGGAATCATCCGCATCGTTTGTGTCTTTTCCGGAATTGATCGTAATATAAGTTCTCTCTGGAGCAGGTTCCGTCTTTTCTTCTGTTTCCTCAGAGGGGGTCTCCTCTTCCTCGTATTCATGAAAATCCTGGTCCAGCTCATCGTTGAAGGATTTTAATTTCAGATAGTAGGAGATACCGGCCGCAACTGCGCCGCCGAGCATCGCGCCAAATGCGATAAGAAGGCCTGATTTCTTTTTTGACATGGTTTATTCTCCTTTCCGCTGCATTACGCGGTTCCGAAAATCTGAGGATTCCGCCTGCAGCCGCCAGTCTGCTATTTATAATCATAATCGAATTCCAGGGAAAATGAAAGACATAATTATGAAAAAAGTTAAAAAAATGTATAAATTATTCAAGTAAATTGCCGGATTTCACCAGAAAACGGGAACTAGACAGCACAGCGGCACGCAGACCCGCAGAGAGGTTCACAAATTTTTCATAAAATAATTAGCACTCGTGACTTGACAGTGCTAACAACATGTGCTATAACATGACTTGTGACGAGGGGTCAGGGAAAAGACCTGAGTCAGACTGAAGAAGATAAAATGAAAAAGAATTGTGACTGAAATTACAGGATAGTCGCAAGAGCTTGTAAAATGACAAGGAGGAGTCAGTAATGAAATTAGTACCATTATTTGACAGAGTTGTTTTAAAACAGTTAGTTGCAGAAGAGACCACAAAATCCGGTATCGTTCTTCCGGGTCAGGCAAAGGAAAAACCGCAGCAGGCAGAAGTGATCGCTGTTGGTCCTGGTGGAGTTGTTGACGGCAAAGAGATCAAGATGCAGGTAAAACCGGGCGATAAGGTAATCTACTCCAAGTACTCCGGAACAGAAGTAAAGGTAGAGGAAGAGGATTATATCATCGTTAAGCAGAATGATATCCTTGCAGTGATCGAATAATCGGAGAAATTATATCCGGGACCGCGTGTGCGAAGCGCTCAGGGCGGTCTGAAATTCAGAATTCAGAATGAAGTAACCGGAACATGGTTACAGGAAATCTTGATTGGAGGAATTTTAACATGGCTAAGGAAATTAAATATGGCGTTGAAGCCAGAAAAGCTCTTGAAGCTGGTGTAAATAAACTTGCTGATACTGTCCGCGTAACGATCGGACCGAAAGGAAGAAACGTTGTTCTCGATAAATCCTTCGGCGCTCCGCTGATCACAAACGATGGTGTTACCATCGCGAAAGAGATCGAGTTAGAAGACCCGTTTGAGAACATGGGCGCACAGCTCTTAAAAGAGGTTGCCACAAAGACAAACGATGTTGCCGGTGATGGTACAACAACAGCTACCGTTCTCGCACAGGCGATGGTAAACGAAGGTATGAAGAACCTGGCTGCAGGCGCTAACCCGATCGTATTAAGAAAGGGTATGAAGAAAGCCACAGACGAGGCTGTCAAAGCAATCGCAGAGATGAGCGAGCCGATCAGCAGCAAAGACCAGATCGCAAGAGTTGCAGCAATCTCTGCAGCAAGCGATGAGGTCGGTGAGATGGTTGCAGACGCAATGGAGAAGGTTACAAACGACGGCGTTATCACCATCGAAGAGTCCAAGACAATGAAGACAGAGCTTGACCTTGTAGAAGGTATGCAGTTCGACCGTGGATACATTTCCGCATATATGTGCACAGATATGGAGAAGATGGAGGCAACTCTTGACGATCCGTATATCCTGATCACAGACAAGAAGATCGCTAACATCAACGATATCCTTCCGCTCCTTGAGCAGATCGTAAAGACAGGCGCAAAGCTTCTTATCATCGCTGAGGACATCGAGGGTGAGGCTCTCACAACTCTTATCGTCAACAAGTTAAGAGGTACATTCAGCGTTGTAGGTGTTAAGGCACCGGGCTATGGCGATAGAAGAAAAGAGATGTTAAAGGATATCGCGATCTTAACAGGCGGTACCGTGATCTCCGATGAACTTGGTCTTGACCTCAAGGATGCTACAATGGAGCAGCTTGGCCGTGCAAAATCCGTTAAGGTTCAGAAAGAGAATACCATCATCGTTGACGGTCTCGGCGACAAGAAAGAGATCGCTGACAGAGTTGCCCAGATCAAGGGCCAGATCGAAGAGACAAAGTCCGATTTCGACAGAGAGAAACTTCAGGAGAGACTTGCGAAACTCGCTGGCGGCGTTGCAGTGATCCGCGTAGGTGCTGCTACTGAAACAGAGATGAAGGAAGCAAAGCTCCGTATGGAAGATGCTCTTGCAGCTACGAAGGCAGCTGTCGAGGAAGGTATCATCGCAGGCGGCGGATCTGCTTATGTTCACGCAGCAGAGAAGGTTGCAGCCGTTGTAAATGAGATGGAAGGCGACGAGAAGACAGGCGGAAAGATCATCTTAAAGGCTCTTGAAGCTCCGTTATTCCATATCGTATCCAACGCAGGCCTTGAGGGCGCTGTGATCGTTAACAAAGTTAAAGAGCTCCCGGTTGGCCAGGGCTTCGATGCTTACAATGAGATTTTTGTTGATATGATCAAAGCTGGTATCCTTGATCCGGCTAAGGTTACAAGAAGTGCATTACAGAACGCAACAAGCGTTGCTTCCACACTTCTTACAACAGAGTCTGTTGTTGCAAACATCAAAGAAGAGACTCCGGCAATGCCGGCAGGTGCAGGCGGAATGGGCGGAATGATGTAATCCATCTCCGAAACTGCAAAATTTCAGGAAAATTAATAAAGCCATCGGCGGTTCTGTGAGCCGTCGGTGGCCTTTTTCATGTAACAGGAAATTCCCTGTCATATAAAAATACGAACAGTTCAGGGCATTTTTGAGAGCCTGCTGTTCTGGTATTCCCCGGACCAGGTTACATCCCGGTCGAACCAGGAGAGAGGCGGGAATTCTCTGGCATCCTCCTCGCTGGTAAACTCGATCTCCGCAAGCATGAGACCGGCGAATTTTCCCTCGAAGACATCGAATTCCACAGTGAGATCCTCACGACCCGGGACCGGGATCAGGTAGCGCTTTTTTGTGAGAATATTTCCGTCAGCTTTTGTGAGAAGATGGGTGTAGGCTTCTTTTGTCAGTGGGAGATTATATTCCTCTCTGGCGAGAAGTCCTTTGGATTTGTAGGTGAGGTAGCAGGTATCGTCCTCTTTACGTACCCGGACTACCGGCTCTGTGCAGAGGTAGGCCTGTTCGATCTCATGACAGGGGAAAAACTCGTAGTTTTCAGGCGGGGTCGTGACAAGAAATTTACGTTCGATTTCCATAATTATTTCCTTTCTGGATCCTGTATATGGGTAGAATTTTCTGAACTGAAAATTCTGTACAATACAGAGGTGATAGTGGATTTGGCCGATTTGGAATACGAAGTATCGGCAGAATCGGTTATTGTCTGCGCAAGGCAGGAACAGTGACATATTGTAATAAATCATACCATATTGCAAGGAAAAAGTAAGGTCTTTTATTCGCAAATATGGTACAATCATTGTAAGAAAAGTTGCTGTTTGTGAATGAAAAATCCCGGAATGGCAACAGGAAAGGAAAAATATCTGGCAACTGGTCATACTTTGATGATGAAAACAGAAGGAGGAACAGCGTATGTGGACAAGGGCAGAATTAAAAGACAGAGCGAAAATGTGTCTGAGCCGTTATTACTGGGCGGCGTTTCTTGTGAGCCTGATCTTTGCGATCCTCAGCGGATTTGGCGGATCGAACGCGAATACCCAGAGGATTACAAGTTATCTGGAGCAGAATGAATCAGGAAACGGTCAGACCGATCAGAGCAGTCTCATCCTTGGAGAACTGGGAGGAGATGGAAGTTTTAGCGGAAATACCCGGGGCGGCCTTGCCAGCGGGATCGAGCTTGTCCCGGGACTTGGTGATGTCTACGGACCGGGAGCCGGAAATGCCGGATCTATGGTTGCGAGCAACCTGTTTTATCGGCTTTTTGCGGGGGCTGTGGTCGTTATTGTGATCATTTCCGTCGTGATCGGAATTTTTGTACAGCCATTGTTTGAGATCGGACGAAACAGATTTTATATGGAGAGCCGCGTGACGGGACAGTCGGCGGGCATTGGAAAACTTTTCTGGGGATTTTCCAATGGATATTTAAAACTCGTGGGGACCCAGTTCCTTCGCTCCCTGATCACAGAGGGCATCGTGTTCCTGTGCATGGCACCGGGATTACTGACACTTGCATTTAACAGGTTCCTGTCTGACTGGGTGGGAAGCGCTGTTCTGATGGCCTGTGGTGCCGCGGTGGGAGCCTGCTTTTCCATCTACTTCCAGTACTGCTATCTGATGGTGCCGTATATTCTTGCCGAGAATCCGGATATGAAGGCGAGAGAAGCTTTAAGACTCTCAAAAGAGATGATGGACGGACAGAAGTGGAATGCGTTCGTTCTCGGCCTTTCCTTTATAGGATGGCAGCTCCTCGGAACGCTGCTCTGGGGTATCGGTACCTTCTTTGTTCAGCCGTATGTTGACGCGACCTTCGCGGAACTCTACGCAGTTCTCCGCGGACCGTATTCCGGTCGTCTCAATGGATTCGGCGGGGAACCGTTTGTACAGAATAACGCCCGCTACGGCGGTCAGTATGTGGAGCCGGACAGTGTGAGAGATGTCGGTGAAAGTGGAAATTACGGTGGTTATGGTTTCTATGGAAATGGAAATGGACAGAACCAGAACAGCGCTCCGGACAGCTGGAGTGATGTGCCGAAGGAGACATATAAGTACAACGGACCGGAGCAGACCATCAATCCGTCTGTTTCAGGGCAGGCCGCTGCAAATGACCGCGGAACGGATGTGAAAAAATCGGAAGGTGGACCGGGACGCGGATATTATCTGAATGGAAAATTTTATTCGTATACGGATGATGAGAAAAGCGAGCAGTAACCTCTGGAAAACTTCCGGAGGCAGATTGGCAAAGAAAGGTGAGAAGTTTTAAATGGCAAAAGTATACGCGTTTGTTGCAGACGGAATGGAAGAGGTAGAATGCCTGGCTGTGTGTGATTGCTTGAGAAGAGCGAAGGTGGATGTGAAGCTTGTATCCATCATGGGAAGAAAGATGGTGACAGGTTCCCATGGATTTAAGATCGAGGCGGACAGCCTGTTCGAGGAAATCACGGACGATGCTGACGTATTGTTCCTTCCGGGCGGACTTGCCGGAACGAACAATCTGAAGGCGCATGAGGGACTTGCAGAGATGTTAAAAGCCCATGCGGTAGCAGGAAAACGCCTGGCTGCGATCTGCGCGGCACCGAGTATCTTAGGGGAGCTTGGCCTCGTGAAAGGCCACCGCGCCACATGCTATCCGGGCTTTGAGACGAAGATGGAGGGCGCGGACTGCAGAGGTGACGGCATCATCACAGACCGCCTGATCAGCACCGGGCGCGGTATGGGCTGGGCAATCGACCTTGGTTTAGAGCTTATCAAACTCCTGGTCAGCGAAGAAGAGGCTGAAAGGATCAAGGCAGCGATCCAATACATAAAATAGCCGTATGTTTGTGTAAATACAGGTATTCATCAGAAAGTTTTGGAATGCCCGGTGCACCAGGGCATTCCTTTTTGGCGCGGCAGGCCGCTGAAAGAATGTCAGGAACAGCAGATACGGCAGATACGGCAGTCTGCGCCTGGAAAAAATTAAGGAAAACCGTAAAACCCTTGTGTTTTTCTGGAATTTTTACAATTTAGGTCTGGTCTTTTCAAACGTCTTATGTTATAATTCCAAGCGGTGCTATGTGCGCGTGACGGAGAAGTGATGCCTGCGGGCGGATTTTTCGCTGAGCGGCGGTCATAATGCCGGAAAACGTGTAACGCCAAAAAGCGGCAGTTACGAGATTATACGGGCGGGAAATTTCTATTCCCCGCTATCGATATATTTAAGGAGGAACTCATAAAATGAGCGTACAGGTTGAGAATTTAGAGAAGAATACGGCAAAACTTACAATCGAAGTGCCGGCAGAAAAGTTTGAGGAGGCTGTACAGCACTCCTATAATAAGAATAAGGGTAAATTCAATATCCCGGGCTTCAGAAAAGGAAAAGCTCCGTTCAACATGATCAAAAAAATGTACGGTGTTGGCGTATTCTACGAGGATGCTGTTGATGAAGTGATCGACGCAAGCTATCCGGACGCTGCAAAAGAGAGCGGTCTTGAGATCGTTTCCCGTCCGTCTATTTCCATTGAGGAGATCGAGGAAGGCAAAGCTTTCGTTTACACAGCAGTTGTAGCTGTTAAGCCGGAAGTTACTCTTGGCGAGTACAAGGGCGTAGAAGTCCAGAAGACAAAATCTGAGGTTACAGAGGAAGATATCGAGACAGAGATCAAGCGCGCAAGAGAGAAAAACTCCCGCCTCATCACTGTTGAGGACAGAGGTATCGAGGATGGAGATCAGGTAACGATCGATTTCGACGGTTCCGTAGACGGAAAGAGATTTGAGGGCGGAAAGGCTGAGGATTATCCGCTTACGATCGGTTCCCACACATTTATCGATAACTTCGAGGAGCAGTTAATCGGTAAGACAACTGGCGAAGAGTGCGAAGTAAACGTAACATTCCCGGCTGAGTACCATGTAGAAGAGTTAAAGAACAAACCGGCTGTATTCAAAGTAAAAGTAAAAGAGATCCAGAGAAAAGAGCTTCCGGAAGCTAACGATGATTTCGCAAGCGAGGTATCTGATTTCGATACAATGGAAGAGTACAAGAAAGACCTTACAGAGAAGTTACAGGCTGAGAAGATTGAAGCAGCTAAGACAGCAGACGAGGACAAGGTCGTTGCTAAGGTGATTGAGAACGCAACAATGGAGATTCCGGATCAGATGGTTGAGGAGCAGGTAAACGGCATGGTGAACGACTATGCGCGCAGACTTGAGAGCCAGGGAATTTCCTTCAAGCAGTACGTTGAGATCACAGGCATGACAGCTGAGAAGATCGGCGAGCAGATGAAGCCGCAGGCGATCAAGAGAATCCAGACAAGACTCGTTCTTGAGGCAGTTGTAAAGGCTGAGAACATCCAGGCTGACGACGCAGCGGTTGAAGAGCAGTTCGACAAGATGGCTGAGGACTTCAAGATGGATAAAGAACAGATCAAGGGTATGTTCGGCGAAGAGCAGATGGCACAGTTAAAGGAAGATCTTGCAGTTCAGAAAGCAATCGACTTCCTTGTAGCTGAGGCTAAGTTCGTTGACTAAGTAAAGCAACATACTTTATGACTAATCTGCACGGAAAACATGGTGGGGAATGGTCCGACAGAGGAACAGAAACCACATACAGAGGGGGTTGCTGCGGAGAGTTTTTCTGCGGCAATCCCTAATCGGTTATACAGGGATAGTTCCAAAATATGTGGAAAAAGGTGGATTTCTGCCGGGCCGGTCCCAGACACAGGCGACAGATTCACCGGAAAAGTTACTGTTCACGCCTTGCGCAAACAGTAACTGATTTTGCCGATGCTTCGCATTCCGAATCGGCAAAATCCACTACCACCACTGTATTGTACGGAATTTTCAGTTCAGAAAATTCCTACCCGTGTACAGTAACCCAGAAAATGCATAAAAAGGAATACTTTGGTAACAGATATAAAAGAAAAGATGGAGGAAAAAATATGAGCTTAGTACCTTACGTGCTTGAATCTACAAGCAGAGGAGAGCGTTCCTACGATATCTATTCCAGATTATTAAAAGACCGTATCATTTTCCTCGGGGAGGAAGTAAATGACGTGACAGCAAGCCTTGTTGTTGCACAGCTTCTTTTCCTGGAGTCCGAGGATCCGAATAAGGACATCAACCTTTACATCAACAGCCCGGGTGGTTCTGTAACGGCCGGTATGGCGATCTATGATACGATGAATTACATTAAATGTGACGTGTGCACCACCTGTATCGGTATGGCTGCAAGTATGGGCGCGTTCCTTCTCTCCAGCGGCGCGAAGGGCAAACGCTTCGCACTTCCGAATGCTGAGGTCATGATCCATCAGCCGTCCGGTGGAGCCCAGGGACAGGCGACAGAGATCAAGATCGTTGCAGAGCAGATCTTAAAGACAAAAGAGAAGCTCAACAAGATCCTGGCTGCAAACACAGGTCAGCCACTTGACGTGATTGCCCGCGACACAGAGAGAGACAACTATATGACAGCCGAGGAAGCTGCCGCATACGGTCTGATCGACCGCGTGATCTCCGGCCACTAGGACCGGACGGCGCGAAGGCGGAAAACAGTGCCGGAGCGCAGCGAGACATAAAGAATTTAGAATTGAGGTGCGAACATGCCAGTAAGACCAGAGGAAAAGATCAGATGTTCCTTCTGCGGAAAGAATCAGGATCAGGTCAGAAAAATGATCGCCGGTACCAACGGCGTCTATATCTGTGATGAGTGTATCGAACTCTGCAGTGAGATCCTTGAGGAAGAACTCGGAAACGAGGAGGAGGAAAGACCGGATTTCTCCGGAATCAACCTCTTAAAACCGAAGGAGATCAAAGAATTTCTGGACGACTATGTGATCGGACAGGATGAGGCGAAGAAAGTTCTTTCCGTGGCTGTTTACAATCATTATAAGAGAATCACATCGAAGATGGAAAGTGATGTTGATCTTCAGAAGAGCAATATCCTGATGCTCGGTCCGACCGGATCCGGCAAGACTTATCTTGCGCAGACACTTGCGAAGCTTTTAGGTGTTCCGTTTGCAATCGCAGATGCAACGACGCTGACTGAGGCCGGTTATGTCGGCGAGGACGTGGAGAACATCCTCTTAAAATTGATCCAGGCAGCAGATAATGATGTGAGCCGTGCGGAGTACGGTATTATTTACATCGATGAGATCGATAAGATCACAAAAAAATCCGAGAATGTGTCCATTACCCGTGATGTTTCCGGCGAGGGCGTCCAGCAGGCGCTGTTAAAGATTCTGGAAGGTACTGTTGCAAGCGTTCCGCCTCAGGGCGGCAGAAAGCATCCGCAGCAGGAGCTGATCCAGATCGATACGACAAACATCCTGTTCATCTGCGGAGGTGCTTTCGACGGTCTGGAGCGGATCATCGAATCCAGACTGGAGACAAGTTCCATCGGTTTCGGCGCGAAGATCGTGGATAAGAAAAATACGGATATCAGCAAGCTGTTAAAGCAGGCGATGCCGCAGGATCTCACGAAATTCGGCCTGATCCCGGAGTTTGTGGGAAGAGTTCCGGTTATGGTATCCTTAGACCTTCTGGATGAGGATGCCCTTGTGCGGATCCTCACAGAGCCGAAGAATGCCCTCGTAAAGCAGTACCAGAAGTTATTCGAGCTGGATGATGTGAAGCTGGAGTTTACTCCGGATGCCGTCCACGAGATCGCCCATATGGCGGTTGAGAGAAAGACAGGTGCCAGAGGACTCCGCGCGATCATGGAATCCGTCATGATGGATACGATGTACGAGGTTCCGTCTGATTCCAACGTGGGAATCTGCACCGTGACGAAGGACGCGGTGGACGGAAAGGAAAAACCGGAAGTCGTTTACCGCGACGTGACGGTGCCGAAAAAAGCATTGGCCGGAAGATCCAGAAAAGAGAGTAACGGGGAGATCGCGTAACGGACGGCGTTCCCGTATGAGAAAAATTGTACCTGCAGGACCCGTATCCCGCAGATAAGAGGGGCTGCTGCGCACAGAAATGTCACGGCAGCCTTTTTACACAACAGAAATTTGCCCGTAACTGCTGACAGGCATCGGAAAGAAGCCGGGCAGTTGCGTTCATAGGAGAAATAATGGAAGATAAGAAAATTACGATGCCGGCGGTGGCACTCCGCGGACTCACGATCCTTCCGGGAATGGTACAGCATTTCGACATCAGCCGGGAAAAATCGATCCGCGCCATTGAGACAGCTATGATGGGAAACCAGAAGGTATATCTCGTGACCCAGCGTCATCCGGAGCAGGAAACACCTGCGGTCGCGGATCTGTATCAGATGGGAACGATCTCCCGGATCAAACAGCTCGTGAAAATGCCGGGCGGTATCATCCGTGTGATGGTGGAAGGCGAAAAGAGAGCGGCGCTTCTCACTCTGTTTGAGGAGGGACCGTATCTGGAAGCTGAGGTCGAGGAAGCACCGATGCAGGAAGAACAGCTTACCGACACTGTGAAGGAAGCCATGAGCCGGATCGTTAAGGAAAAATTAGAGGAATTCGGAAACGCGAATCCGAAGGCTGTGAAAGATTTTATCGGAAGTCTTCTTGTGATCACGGATCTGGAGCAGCTTCTGACCCAGACAGCAAATGAATTTCCGTGGGATTTTGCTGTGAAGCAGGAGATGCTGGAGTGTGATTACTGGAGCCATCTGTATGACCGGATCGTGTACTACCTGATGCGGGAACTCGAGATCCTTATGATCAAGCGGGATTATCAGGGAAAAGTGAAGGAGCACATTGATAAGAACCAGAGGGATTATATTTTAAGGGAAGAATTAAAAGTGATCCGTGAGGAACTGGGAGATGACAGTGGGACGGAAGATGCCGATGGATATATGGAACAGCTGGAAAAGCTGAACGCGGACAAGGAAACGAAGGAAAAGATCAAAAAAGAGATCCAGCGTTTCAAGGGCATGCCGGGAGGAAGTCAGGAGGCGAATGTTCTCCGCACTTATATAGAAACGGTGCTGGAGATGCCGTGGAAGAAGGTCTCAAGGGATAATCAGGATATCGTTCACGCGAAAGAGATTCTTGAGGAGGACCATTATGGTCTGGAGAAGGTTAAGGACCGTGTACTGGAATTCCTTGCGGTCCGTGCTCTCACAAAGAAAGGCACAAGCCCGATCCTCTGCCTTGTGGGACCGCCCGGAACAGGTAAGACCTCCATCGCGAGATCGGTTGCCCGCGCCCTCGGAAAGAAGTATGTCCGGATCAGCCTTGGCGGCACTCACGACGAGGCGGAGATACGCGGACACAGAAAGACATACGTGGGAGCGATGCCGGGCCGTATCGCCGATGCAATGCGTCAGGCAGGCGTGTCAAACCCGTTAATGCTTTTAGATGAGATCGATAAGGTCTCTGCCGACTATCGGGGAGATGTCTCCTCAGCACTTTTGGAGGTCCTTGATGGGGAGCAGAACGTGAAGTTCCGCGACCACTATCTGGAGATCCCGCTGGATCTCTCAGGCGTTCTCTTTATCGCGACGGCAAATGATGCGTCGACAATCCCGAGACCGCTCCTTGACCGTATGGAGGTTATCGAGGTATCCAGCTATACAGAGAACGAGAAGTTCCATATCGCAAAGAAGTATCTCATTCCGAAACAGTTAGAGAGAAACGGCCTTACGGAGGAGATGCTTTCCTTCAGCGATAAGGTATTGGAGAAGATCATCCACAACTATACGAGAGAGGCCGGTGTGAGAAATCTGGAGCGCCGGATCGGTGAGATCTGCAGAAAAGCGGCGAGGGAGTTTCTGGAAAAAAAGAAAAAATCCGTGCATATCACAGAGGGAAATCTTCAGAAGTATCTCGGAAAAGAGAAGATCACCTTCGAGAATGCCAATGAGGAGGACGAGGTCGGAATCGTAAGAGGTCTTGCGTGGACAAGCGTCGGCGGCGACACACTTCAGATCGAAGTGAATGTGATGCCGGGTGATGGAAAGCTTCAGATGACAGGACAGATGGGTGATGTCATGAAGGAATCCGCGCAGATCGCGCTGACTTACGTTCGTTCCGTGGCAGACCGGTACGGCGTGGAGAGCAGGTATTTTAAGGAACATGACCTGCATTTACATATCCCGGAGGGTGCCGTGCCGAAAGATGGTCCGTCTGCGGGCATTACGATGGCAACAGCCATGCTCTCCGCGGTGACCGGAAAGAAGGTTTGCGCAAGCGTTGCCATGACCGGTGAGATCACATTGAGAGGCCGGGTACTGCCGATCGGCGGATTAAAGGAAAAGACATTGGCAGCAAGAATGGCACATATGAAGAAGGTTCTCGTGCCGGATAAGAACCGTCCGGATATGGCAGAGATCTCGAAGGAGATCACGAAAGGCATGGAGATCGTGTTTGTGAAGACTATGGATGACGTAGTACGCGAGGTGTTCGTGTAATGCCAGGATACAAAGGTTGGCGGCTTTCTGACAGGTCTTGCCTGTTGGAGGGCTGTTGACTCTGGTATGTAAAAACAAGGGTAACGGTTCTGAGGGTCTGCGCATGTGCCGCGCCGACTGTAAGAAAGCATAGTTTGGCAGGCAGAAATCCCAGCGACAAAGTCATTCTGAAATGGATTTTTGCGTGTGACAAGGAAAGTGCTGAAGTGTTACATACAAGGAGAAATATATGGTAATCAGAAATGTGGAACTTGAGACCGTCTGCGGTGTGACGAGCACGCTGCCGGAGAACACGCTGCCGGAGTTCGCCTTCGCGGGAAAATCAAACGTGGGAAAATCTTCCCTGATCAACGCGCTCATGAACCGGAAAGCGTTGGCGAGAACGTCCTCCCAGCCGGGAAAGACCCAGACGATCAACTTTTATAATATCAACGGAGCTCTCTACTACGTGGATCTCCCCGGCTACGGTTACGCGAAGGTCCCGCAGTCTGAGAAGGTAAAATGGGGCAGGATGATCGAGAATTATCTCCACAAATCCCAGATGTTAAAGTGCGTTTTCCTTCTTGTGGACATCCGTCACGAGCCGTCCGCCAACGACAAGACCATGTACGACTGGGTCGTTTACAACGGATTCCGTCCGGTCATCATTGCCACAAAGCTTGACAAGATCAAGCGCAGCCAGATCCAGAAGCAGGTAAAACTCATCCGCACCGGTCTCGGCATGGAAAAACAGGATATCCTGATCCCGTTCTCCGCCGAGACAAAACAGGGCCGGGAGGACATCTGGAATCTCATCGACAAGATGGCAGCAGGAGAAGACCTTCTGACTGCCGAGGAGGAGATCCAGGCGGAGAAAGCTGCGGAGTGGGCGGCGAAGAAGGCGGCGAAAGAGGCGCAGCAGAACCTTTAAATTTTAGAAGTACTGAAAAACGGCACCCGCCGCAGAAATTTCCCTGCGGCAGGTGCCGTTTTCGCGTACAATTCAGAAAATTTGCCGGAGGCAGACTTCAAAACGCATATCTTAACCTTTCATCAAGGTCTTCATCACATAAGCGTAGATATCCTGACTCCGCTCCTTCCAGTGGCTGGCCATAGTCTCAGACTGATCCTTGTCGGGGACGGAGAGGTCGAAGCCGATGAGGACAGATTTGCCTTCCCGGACTTCACAGTGGACGATATAGTCCTGATTTGTTGATTTATAGAAATCGGAGATGACGCCGACCTCGTTTCTTAAGCGGAATTTGTTCTCCTTTAAGTAGCTGTCGATATCCTCGATGATTGCCGGGGAGATGTTGTTTCCGAAGAAGGAGAGAGTGTCATCGCCCTCTTTGGTGATCTCATAGCGGGAGGAGTTGTGGGTGGATTCCATCCGGATCAGCCCCGCTTCTTTCAGTTCGTTTAACGCCTGCTGGAGCGTAAAGTATGTCGTATATTCGTGATCCAGAAAGAAATCCGTGAGCTGGGAGTTTGTCAGCGGAAAATTGACGTGGTCCAGCATGTAGAGGATCATTAATTTGTAGAGCGTGATCGGATCAGATAACATACACGTAGGCTCCTTTGGCAAAAAATCGTTGGTAACGGTGAAAAACACAGTTACACGGAATGCGGTGATCAGGCGGAACCGGTCTTACAGGCAGAACACGGGAAGTTCCTTATAATCACTGCGAATACATCTATTTTACAGGTTTCCACAGCGGTATTCAAGCCCTTTTTCTTCCATCATATGAAAAAGGTCGAAATTTGTAGTGAATTTGATCAGGAAATGTGCTATGATGATACCACGTAATAAATCAGCAGGTCTGAGCATGTGTCTGCGATGACCATAAGAAAGTACAGGCCGGCAGCTGGTTCTGACGATGCGGAATCGGAAGTGTTGGCGGAACCTGCAGCCTTCGTACATAATCGGATTATAAATATAAGGTGAAAAATATATGAGAGAACGGATCATGCGCCTTTCCAGAGGAATCGTGGACGCGGAGATGCCGAAGCTGTTTCTGGATCCTGTGAAGATTGAGGAGACTCTGGGGAGCGATACGGTTTATAAAAGAGAGCTATACTTAGCAAGTGAGAACAATTTATATATCAAAGGCCTTGCCTACTCAAGCCACAGCCGCGTGAAGATCTTAAAGAACGCATTCGGGGGCTTAAGAAACCATATTGTCTACGAAGTCGACACCTCCTGGTGCGAGAACGGAGACCTGATCAAGGGAAACTTCACGCTTGTAACAAACAGCGGAGAACTGGAGGTTCCTTTTCTTTTTCGTGTGGAAATGATCGAGTCTGTCCGTGTCCTGTCCACATTAAAATCTATGGATGATTTTGTGGAGCTGGCGAAAAAGGATATGGAACTGGCGCTGCGCCTCATGGAGTACCGGGATTTTACGGAAGCGCCGCTGTTTAAGGATCTGCGGATCCGCACGATCTATGAAGGCTTAAGGGGACACGGAAACCGCCAGAATGCCCTGGAGGAATTCTTTCTGGCGACGGGAGTGAAGGAACCCATCGAGCTGACCTTATCTACGGCAAAGAAGGTCTATGACAAGCCGAAGGATATCGTGAATGACAAGGTCGTCCTGCGGAAAAATACCTGGGGCTATCTCTATATGGAAGTCCGTGCTGACGGCGATTTCATTGAGATCCCGAAGAAGGTCATCACTCAGGCGGATTTTGAAGAGGACCGTCTGGATCTGCGATTCAGGATCCACCCGGAGAGAATGCACAAGGGAAAGAACCTCGGCGCGATCCGCCTTCTTACCGTCCACGGTGACACCGTGATCCGGATCGAGGCTATGGGAGAGGAGCCGGATAGAAAGCGCGCTGAGGGCGAGATCAGCAAAGCCGGTGTCTGCCGGTACATGAAACTCCGTGAGGCCTACGAGAGCGGTCTCTACGAGAAAAAAGCTGTCCTCGGAAAGATCCAGAACGAGCTGGATGCCATCCGCGGCGCAAACGGCGGTTCTGTGATCCTGTCCCTCCTGCAGGCGGAGACTTATCTGGACGCGGAGAGACCGGATCAGGCGGCTTTATGTCTGGACGATGCGTGGGATACCGTTTCTGCCCTCAGAGACCGGATCGGAACACTCTACTGTTATTACCAGTACCTGCAGTACCGCCTGGAACCGGACGAGGAGAAGAAGGACGCTGTGGTCCGCCTGTTCAGGAAAAAGCTGGAGGACGTCAACGGCCGGTTCTACCTGCAGCTTTTGCAGTTAAAGATGCTGCCGGAGATGTACGAGGAGGAGGAAGCCCTCGCGGAGAGCTTTAAGATGCAGTATAAGAATGGCTGCCGCAGCCCGTTCCTCTATATTGAGACGGTGCGTCTCTTCAGGAAGAATCCGGAACTCTTAAAGACGATGGATGCCTTTGAGATCCATGCCCTCTACTACGGAGTCATGAATGGCCTCGTGGGGCAGGAGCTGGCGGAGCGGATCTGCGCGCTGGCGCCGGGAGCGAAGTTCTTCCACCGCCTGTATTACCGCCTGCTTGCAAAGCTCTACGAGAAATACCCGACGAAGGACATGCTGACGGCGGTGTGCTGTCTGTTAATTAAGGGAAATGTCCGCGGAAAAGAGAGCTTCTCCTGGTATGAGAAGGGAATCAATGAGGAGATCAGCCTCACGAGGATCTACGAATATTTCCTCTACGCTCTGCCGGATGATTATGAGAAGATGATGCCGCGTCAGGTACTGCTGTACTTCTCCTATGAGTGCGCCCATCTGGACCAGAAGAGCCGTGCAGCCCTCTATGCCAATGTGGCGGCCTATATTCCGCAGGACGATCCGCTCTATAAAAAGTACGAGCGGGAGATGGAAAAGTTTGCCATGGAGCAGCTTTTCGAGTCCCGGATCAACAGGAGACTTGCGGTGATCTACAAACATATCATTTACCGCGATATGATCGATAATCAGGTGGCCCGGGTGCTGCCCGGTATCTTAAAGGCAAACCGGATCCAGGTGAAGGATGCGGCGATGAAGTATGTGATCGTTTCCAACGAGATCCTGACCGGTGAGGATGCCTACCCGCTGCAGAATCAGACCGCCTATGTGCCGTTGTTCTTTGAAGACAGCGTGATCATGTTCCAGGATACCTTCGGAAACAGGTACATGGACGTGGAATATACGAAGGAACCGGTTCTCGATGAGAAGGAACTGGAAGAAAAATGCTTTGAGATGTACCCGGACCACCCGATGTTAAAGATGAAGGCGTGTCTGGAGATCATGGAGAAAAAGGACCTTGAGAAGGAAGATGTGACCGGGATCGAGACTGTTCTGGATACACTCCCGGTGAAGCCGGCCTACCAGCAGAAAATGCTGACGAGGATCATTTCCTACTACCGTGCGGCGCTCCTGGGGGACGATGAGGCCATGGATGCGGAGGGTGGAGCGTACCTCTTAAAACTTGACAAGAGGACACTCTCCAGACCGGAACGTGTGGATGTCTGCGAGACACTGATTGTCCAGAATTACATGGTTCAGGCATACGAGATGATAAAGGAGTTCGGCGAGGAGCAGATCCGTGTGAAACGTCTCGCGGCTCTGGTATCCCAGCTGATCTTAGACCGGATGTTCGAGGAGGATGACCTGCTCCTCCACCTTGCGGGGCGTGTATTTTCGGACGGACACGGGGACAGCGTGATCCTGGATTATCTCTGCGAGCATTATAACGGCAGCGGGGAATCTATGTTCAGGATCCTTGCGGAAGCAGTGAAGACCCATGTGGAGACATATGACCTTGAGGAGCGCCTGCTGGCCCAGTGCCTTTTCTCCGGCTGTGAGAAGCATATGGACACGGTATTTGACCTTTACGCGTCGAGAAAAGAGACCAGTGATGTGATCGTGAAGGCGTACTTTACAGTGAAGTGTACGGAATACTTCCTGCGTGACACAGTCCCGGGGGATAAGGTATTCGCGTATCTGGAAGGCGCGATCCACGGTATGGAGCTTCGGAAGGTGCCGGAGATCTATCTTCTGGCGCTGGCGAAATTTTATTCGACTCTGGCACAGATTACTGAGGAGCAGAAGGCCCTGCTATCCCGGATGATGGATATCCTTTCCGCCAGAGGTATGGTATTTGCGTGGTACAAGGATCTTGCAAAATATGTGGATATGCCGGGCGAGGTCATGGATAAGGAGATCATCGAGTACCATGGACGGCCGGACGGAAGACCGATCTTAAAGATCCGGATCCTGCCGGACGAAGAAGAGTTCCATGAGGAAGAGATGAACATGGTCTATAAAGGGATCTATGTGCGCCAGAAACTCCTGTTTGACGGTGAGATCATGGAGTACGAGATCTGGGAGAATGAGGACGGAAGACTGGTGAAAAAGGCGGAGGGCGAAGTGACCTGCAGCGAACCGGCAACGGGGGATAAAGGAAACCGCTTCACGGCTTTAAATGCCATGAACCTCTATCTCGGAATGAAGGATGACCGGAAATTAAAAGAAAGCATGACAGAATACGTGATGGACAGTCAGATCGCGAAGAAGCTGTTCCGTCTGGCATAATGAGGACAAATAAATGGAGAAACTGATCGTTGGCATCGACCTCTGTGATACCTACACTCAGGCGGCTGTTCTGGGCCGTGAGGAGGCGTGGATGCTCCCGACCGTCATCTGCAGAAAAAAATCCGCGGAAGAGTGGTATGTGGGGGAAGATGCATATAAATATACGCTGGTGGGCGAGGGCGTCATCGTTGATAAGCTCCTAAGCCTGGCGGCAAAAGAAGGAACATCCACCATTGGAGGCGTAAAGTACGGTGGAATGGAACTGCTGCAGAGATTTTTAGGCAGCATCCTCGCCATGGTGCGTGCGGAGTATGCCGGACAGAGGATCGATGAGCTGGTCATCAGCCTCAAAAATTTGGAGATGAAGCTTTTGGAGGGACTTACGGCCAGCGTGGAAGCTCTTGGGATCCCGAGAGGAAATGTCCATATCGCAAGCCACACGGAATGCTTCGTCTACTATGTGCTGAACCAGAGAAGAGATGTCTGGGGCGGTCAGGTTGGCATGTTTTCCTTATCCGATGAGGACCTGCGTTACTATGAACTGAAGGTCACGAGAGGACCGCGCCGGATGACAGCCATCGCGGAGCATGAGGAGCTGGAAGAGGGCTTCAGCCTCAGCGTTCTCGATACAGGCTCCGGGGCAAAGATGGCAGACAAGATCCTGTGTGCCTGTGGAGAACGGTTTTTACAGAAAAAGATCTTTTCCTCGATCTTCCTGACGGGAAAAGGTTTCGCGAGAACCGACTGGGCGCCGGAATTTATGAGGCAGATCTGCAACCGGAGAAGAGTCTTCGTGGAGACAGCCATCTTCGCAAAAGGTGCGGCCATGAAGGCTGAGGATTACTTAAACGAGAGCGGTTCCGGATCCTTTGTATGTCTCTGCGAGGGAAAATTAAAGTCCACGGTCTCTCTGGAGGTTATGAAGCGGGATACAAAGACGGAGATCAGTCTGGCATCCGCCGGTGAGAGCTGGTACGAGGCGAGAAGTGTGGTGGAAGTGATCCCGGACGGGGAGAAGGAGATCTGCTTTACGATCACACCGCAGCAGGAGCCGAAGAAAAAACGGACCGTGAAGATCCCCCTGGAGGGATTTCCGGACCGCCCGAACAAAACGACGAAGATCCGGGTGGCTGTGGGATTTTTAGATGAGAAGACCATGGTGGTCAAGCTCACGGACCAGGGATTTGGGGAACTGTTCCCGAAAACGGACGCGGTGGTCCGTCAGGAGGTGACATTATGAGCCTGATTCTCTGCAGACAGGAACCGGTAACGGTTCCGCTTTATATCGAGGATCTTGGGATCCATCTCTACTCCTCCCAGGAGCTCTGCTATGTGATCTACAACAATCCGCTGCTGGTGCTGGAGGGATTTATTGATAAACGCCTGACTGAGTTTTTAAGAAGTGAGCTTCGGATGCCGTTTCTCGCGGAACGGGGGGAAAAATGGTTGGACAGCCACGGGGCGACGGAGGAGATTCTGTACCTGATCCTCAAGGAATGTAATTACTATACCCCAAAGGAGCAGGCGGCTTACCGACAGACCGTGAGCGGACTGAAAAAACTCTCAGAGGAAGAGTACGAGAAGCGCCGCGCAGATTATTTCTATGGTCTGGATCTTTTCGGAAAAGCGGTCACGATCTACGAGCAGACCTTAGATGGGGCCGGACGCCATCTCTCCGGGGATTTCCGGGGAAAAGTCTGGAACAATATCGCGGCCTGCTACGCGAAACTCTTCTGTTACCAGAAAGCTATGCATGCCTACGAGAATGCCTGGAATGCGAAGCCGGAGGCGGAGTATGTGAAACGCATGTACTTCCTCACGATACTGAATCCGGAGCTTTCGCTTAAGGATAAATTCCGGGAGATGATCGGGGAGGACGATAAGGAAGTCTGGAATAAAGAAGTGGAAGAGGCGAGAGAAGAGTCAGAGAAGGCGCCGGAGACGCTGAAGCTTGCCGCC
>OBVG01000721.1_pt1 | contig 20730 bp, 18 predicted proteins | sample 1501271 | NCBI WGS metagenome assembly OBVG01 (sample SAMEA2579934, study PRJEB22360) | human gut metagenome | biome: human gut; feature: human-associated habitat; material: faeces | place: Denmark | collected 2008/2010 | reverse complement strand
GTCGATACAATTCCACACATTGCTTTTTGTACTCATAGCTGTATTTCATAAAAATCCCCCCAATACTGGGTGTCCAGTATTAGGGGTACATATCAACTTACAGCAGCCGCTTTCATTTTACTTATGAGAGTTACCAGAACCAATAGCGTTTCTTGATGACGATATAGGCGATGATGATGCCCACGATGACCACAAGGCCCGCGATGAAGAAGGTCATGTCCACATGGACGAAGCGGAGATTCTGGGTGGTCAGCAGGTATTCGCCCGCCGTGTCCGCCTCGAGGACATGGTCCTTGTAGCTGTTGAGGAACTGCCACTTGCCCTTGAGGGCATTGTGCAGGTAGACGCGGGTGTAAGCGGCGTTGTCGCCGGTCATCTCGACCTGAACGACGCCCGGCAGAGCCTCGCCGCCGTTGAGGGTGAAGGTGACACCATACTCAGAGGGGGCAAAGCTCAGGGCTGTGCTCACCTGCGCGGAGGTGTTCTTTACATCGCGGCCCGCGATGCGGATGGTGTAGCTATCGGCCTCGACCACGAGGGTCTTGCCGTTCAGACGGAGGGCATTCAGCATCTCGCCGGTGATGGTGGGGAGCTCGCGCTGTGGGAAGGTCACTTCGTCGGTGCCGTCGGCCTCGATGGCCTCCACGACGGGGTCGGTGACGACCTCACCATTGCTGTCGTCGGTGCTGCCGCCGCCGTTGCCGGAGCTGGAAGCATTCCGGTTGACGATGACCGTCACCGAAGCGGACGCCGTGCCGTTGGAGACGACGATGGAGGTCGCGCCCGTACCCACGGCGGTGATGACGCCCTTGGCGCTCACAGTGGCCACCTTGGTGTCATTGGACTTGAAGGTGAGGGACTGGGAGGCGGAAGAGGGGGTCACTTTGCCGGTGATGGTGCGGCTGGCGCCCGGCTTGAGGACGACATAGCTCGTGTTCAGGTCGATGGACTGACGGTCTGCGCCGCTGTTGACGACCTTGACCGTGGCCGATGCGCTCACATCACCGCAGGTGGCGGTGATGGTGGCGGTGCCGGGGGCCACACCGGTGACTTTGCCGAAGTTGTTGACGGTAGCCACAGCGGGATCGGAGGAGCTGAGGCTCACGTTGGCGTAGTTCGACGCGCTGGAAGGCAGCACGCCCAGCGACAGGGAAGTGGTCTCGCCGACAGCGATGGTGCCGGAGGCCAGCGTGATGTCCATCTCCTTGACGATCATGGATTCATCCAGCTCGGTGGTGATGGTGTAGACGCAGCTCACGCCGTCTGCGCTGGCGATGACCTGCGCCGTGCCGACGCCCACCGCCTGGGCCACGCCCTCAGACGTCACGTTCACGATGGTGCTGTCGTTGGAGATAAAAGTTACCGTGGCTTTGCGTGCGGCCTTGGCGGGCAGAATGACCGGCGAGAGCTGCTGCTGCGTCCCCACCGTCATGGTGGAGGCGTAAGTGCCGGTCTCGACGCTCTCCACAGCCGCAGGGGACCAGGGCAGAGAGAGGGCAGCGGCCGCGTTCAGGGGACCGGCTGCAGAGGCCGGAAGCGCAGCGCCGGCGGCCAGCAGGCCCAGCAGAGCGGCGCTCACGGCCAGCATTTTCAGGTTCAGTTTCATTCTTTCGTACCTCTTTGGGCGTTGATGTGAGCGCTTAGCGGAACAGGACGCCCAGAGCTTCCATCGCGTATTCGAAATAGGTCAGCTTGTCGTACTCCACGCGGGCGGTGACGCTCATACCGTTGGACAGATCGACCTTGTCGCCGCTGTTGCTGATGACATAGGTGCTGTCCGGGGTGATGGTCATTTTGTAGTAGGAGCCGGAGGAGCTGGCGGTCACATCGCTGTCGATGGAGGTCACGGTGCCGGTCAGGGTGCCGTAGGAATACTCCGACAGGCCGGTGATGGCGATCTTGCAGGGGTCGCCCACATGGAGCAGCGGCCGGTCGCTGAGGGTGACGTAAGCCACCACCTCGAGGTCGCTGTTCTCGCTGGCGACGGTGGCCAGCGGGGTGCCGGCGCTGAGCACCATGCCCACCTTATAGGGCGTATCCATGTGGATGACGCCGGAGGTGGGGGCATAGATGTAGTAGTCGTTGGCGCCGGTGCTCAGGGAGTCCATCTGGCTCTGCAGATTGTCGATGTTGCTCTGCACGCTGGTCAGGCTGGAAGAGATGGACTGCAAAGTGGAGTAATACAGGGCCTCCACCTCGCTCTGGTTCTGCTCCATCAGGGCCTTGATCTGCTCGTCGGAGTAGCCCGCGGCCTGATAGGGCGATGCGTCGAAGGCCTTCTGCGCCACCTGACTCTTGTAGGTCTCGTACTGGTAGTAGTAGGGCTGGTCGTCGATGTCCGTCTCGCTGAAGTAGTTCTTGTCGTCCTGAATGGACTTGACCAGCTTTTCGTACTGGCTCTTCTGCTTTTTGTAGATGTCCAGCTGGCTCTGGATGCTGTCCTGCTGCATGTCGAGGTCGGTGCTCTTGATGTGAGCGATGAGGTCGCCCTCGTTGACGTAGGAACCCTCGGCGATGTTCAGCTCGGTGATGGAGCCGGAGTAGCTGGACATGATGTAGGTCTTGTTGGCGGCCTGCACCGAGCCGGTGGACTGGCTGACGTAGGTGCGGTAGTTTTTGGTGCTCCACACCACGAGGAAGAGGATGAGGGCAGCCGTCAGGAGAATGAGCGCGTAGCCGAAAGGCGGCAGCTTTTTCTCCATCATGATGCGGCGGTCCTGCAGCTCGTTGATGTCGCGGATGGTCGTCGTCATATTACTTCGTCTCCATAAAGGTATCCACAACGCCCTCGTCATCATCCTGATTGACAAAGATGGTGTAGACAGTGCCGGTCAGCTCGAGCTCGTGCTCAAACGCCATGATGTTCAGCTTCTGGGAGGCGAGGCCGCTCTGGCTCATGGGTCCGACGTAGTGGGCGTACAGGCAGTTGCGCACGCGGAGCACAGCGTCCATGGAGTAGCCGGCCTCCATGCGGGGGATGAGCTGGGTGGCCTGCTGCATCATATAGACTTCGGGCTGGGGGTTGGGGCCGGAGGGCAGCTTGATGCACTGCACGAGGGGGCCGAGGGGCTGTGCGCCGTTGCTCTTGATAAAGTTGTGCATCTGGGTCAGCACGATCTGCATATTGTTGAACTCTTCGGGCTGGATGCGGCGGCTGACCACATTGGTCAGCTTGAGGGTCTTGTTTTCTGCGGTCTGGATCTCTCTCATGATTTTATACCACCTGTTCTTGGTTTCATTGCTTGTAATAGGCAATAACAAAACGTGAAGTTAGAGGCTGAAGCCTCACGGAATATCCAAAGCCTCTCCCTTTGGGAGAGGTGTCACCGAAGGTGACGGAGAGGGCAAGCCCGTGAGGGGAGAGCCGCTCACGCAGCGATAGGCATCGGCTTTTGTTAAAGCGATATGATCGCTGTGTAAAAGCTTCCGCTCTGGCGTCCTTGCCCTCTCAGGCGCTCCGCGCCAGCTCTCCCAAAGGGAGAGCCTTGGGCGAAGGGGAGAAGCCTCACGGAATATCCAAAGCCTCTCCCTTTGGGAGAGGTGTCACCGAAGGTGACGGAGAGGGCAAGCCAGTGAGGGGAGAGCCGCTCACACAGCGATAGGCAGGCTCTTTGTCAGAGCGATGTTATCGCAACGTGGCTGCGTCACTGTCAGCATCCTTGCCCTCTCAGGCGCTCCGCGCCAGCTCTCCCAAAGGGAGAGCCTTTAGAGACGGGCTTTGACCTCCAAATCGATCTGCGTACAAACACCAGCTAAATTGCAATCGACGTCACGGTTAGAAAAGCGGAGAACCTTCAAACCATAAGCACGCAATATCTGACTTCGCTCCTCATCGTAACATTGACCCTGCTCAGTATAATGCTGAGAGCCGTCGATTTCAATGACTAAGCGAGCCGGAGCACAATAAAAATCTACAATAAAGGATTCGATGATTCGCTGCTTGTAGAATTTTATGGGGTAAGTGCGGAGATACTCGTACCAGAGCTTACGCTCCTGCGGAGTCATATCACGGCGAAGTCTGCGGGCAGTGCCAAGCATACAAAAATTCTTGACAACAGTAGTCTTCTTCATGAAAGTGTCCTCTGGAGCTGAAGCCTGACCTTCTCGCAAAGCCTCTCCCAAAGGGAGAGCCTTGGGCGAGGAGGCAAAGCCTCACGGAATATCCAAAGCCTCTCCCTTTGGGAGCAACGGCGACGACCGCCGCCAGCGGCGGAAACAGGGAGGAGCTGTTGGGGCCGCGGCCAGCAGGATGCGAGCGGCAGCGAAGCAGACGCTGGGAGCCGCAACCCGGGCAGTGTCACCGAAGGTGACGGAGAGGGCAAGCCAGTGACGAAAAGGCTGCTCACACAGCGATGGGCATCGGCCTTTGTTAAAGCGATAGGATCGCTGTGTAAAAGCTTCCGCTCTGGCATCCTTGCCCTCTCAGGCGCTCCGCGCCAGCTCTCCCAAAGGGAGAGCCTTTGCAGAGGGTAAGCTTCACATTTTGTTATCACCTATTACTATATCAAAGTAATAAGTCCAAATTGTAAACTTCGAAATGATTTTATAAAAAAATAAGGTATGCCCGGAGGCATCTGCCTCCGGGCATACCATTACGAGGCATTATCATCCGGCGGCCCGAGGGCCGCCGGACGAAATACACTTCAGATTCTAGGGGTTACTGATTACAGCTTGCCGTTGATGCCGTAAACGCCATCGTTGAAGCCGACCTTGGCATCGGTGGTGCCCAGGGTGTAAGCGACAGAAGCCATGCCCAGGACCTGCATGACCTTGTTGCCGAAGGTCATGTCGTCGGTACGATTCTTGCCGGTCTCGTCCCACAGGCCGAAGACGTTCTGGTTCAGAGAGCCCTCCTCGCCGAAGATATGATCGTTGTCCTTGCCCCAGTTGCCGCCGAACATCACACCCAGGGTGTTGGAAACGGTCTTCTGGAAGAAGGAGTTGCTGATCAGGGTGATCAGGTTGGTGTTGAACTTCTTGACGTTAGCAGCGTTCCAGATAGGAGCGGTGGTGTCAGCCAGGATGGTGAACAGATCAGCGCCGCCGTAGACGACCTCAGAGTTAACAGCAGTAAAGTTTGCAGGCATCATCATAATGAATTACTCCCTTCAAATGATTGAAAAACAAATTTAGTCGGCCCAAATCCCAGATGCGCATCCGGAAAAAAAGCCATTTATGTAACCGCGTGCGCACGCGGCTGCAACGAATTAGTAGGTGATGGACTCGCCATCGTCCTCGTCCTCCACCACCTTGGCGGCAGAGACAGGGGCTATGGGCTTCGACTCGCGCTTCTTATCGCGGAAGATGCCCTGCTGCAGGCTCCAGAGCTCGTAATACTTGCCCTGCTTTTCCAGCAGCTCTTCGTGGGTGCCGCGCTCTACGATTTCGCCGTGGTCCATGACCAGAATGAGGTCACAATCACGGATGGTGGAGAGGCGGTGGGCGACGATCAGCATCGAGCGGTCTGCAAGCTGGTTGTAGATCATATCAAAGATGGTATTCTCTGTGCCAAAGTCCAGACTGCTGGTGGATTCGTCCAGAATATAGAGGTTCGCATCCTTCAGGAAGGCCCGGGCCAGTGCAAGGCGCTGCTTCTCACCGCCCGAGAGGCCGTTGCCGGCTTCCTCCAGATAGGTGTTGTACTGCAGCGGCAGCTTGCGGATGAACTCGTGGGCATCTGCCTTCTTGGCAGCGGCCTTGACCTCATCGAGGCTGGCTTCCGGTCGGGAAATGCGGATGTTGTCGTAGATGGTCTTGCTGAACAGCTCGACGTTCTGGGGGACATAGGCGATGGCCCGGCGGACGGAGGCATTGCTGTACTCGTCCAAATCGACGCCGCCTACGCTGATGGTACCGCTTTCCGGCTCATAATACTTGAGCAGGAGCTTGGTAATGGTGGATTTGCCGCTGCCGCTGCTGCCCACGAGGGCCACCTTCTTGCCGTATGGAATGGTGAAGGAGACGTGGCTCAGGGCCGGGGAACGGCTGCCGTAGCGGAAGGAGACATCCTTGAACTCAATGTCACCGTCGATTTTTTCCATCTCGGTGTATTCGCGGGTCTCGTCCTGCTCGGACTCGTAATCCATGATCTCGGTCAGACGCTTGATGGAGATCTGGGCCTGCTGGATGGACATCTGCAGGCCGACCAGCTCGCTGACCGGGTTCGTAAAGTAAGAGGAAAGGGTGCTGAAGGCCATATAGCCGCCCAGCGTCATCTCACCGTTCAGCACCTGCATGATGCCCACATAAGAGGTGACCATGCCGAGGATGGTGGTGATGAGGGTGGAGATCAGGGACTGCACCGTGCTGATCTTGCTAGAGCGCAGGCTGATCTTCAGGCTCTTGATGTATTCCCGCTCCAGAGCTTCCAGCTCACGGTCCTCTTCGGCGTTGCACTTGACGGTCTCGATGCCCCGGAGGCTCTCGATCATCTGGCTGTTGAGGATAGCAGACTGCTGCATGGTCTCTTCGTTGATCCGCTTGAAGGGCTGCTTGAAGATGAACACCAGCAGGATGCTCAGCAGGGTGGTGAAAATCGAAATGGAGAAGAGGGTGGCATTCATCCGGAAGAGGATGACGCCGGTGGCGCAGGCCATCACAATATCCATCACGACGCTCAGCGCGATGCTGGTGAACACCGATTTGATGGTGCTGGCGTCGGAGTAGCGGGTGGTGATCTCGCCGGTCTTGCGGGTGGCGAAGAACTTCATGGGCAGTTTGAAAACATGCCCGAAGTAGCCCAGCATCAGGGGGATATCGACCTTGATGGACAGATAGATGAGCACCCACTGCCGCACCATGCTGATGAGTGCGCTGGTGACATTGACGATGCTGAACACCAGAATGACAGCCACCAGCAGGCTCTTCAGCCCGTAGGGGAGTATCTCATCCATCAGGATCTTGTTGTACATCGAGGACGCGATCCCGATGATGGTCAGGATGACCGAGCTGAGGATGGCGTAGAAGAAGAGCTTCTTCTGGGGCCACAGCAGGTCGAGGAAACGCTTGACCATGCTGCCCTGCTTCTGCTTTCCTGTCTTGAACTCCGAGGTGGGGGTCATCAGGAGCAGAACGCCGGTAAAGTTCTTGTAGAACTCGTCGAGGGAGATCTTTTTCAGCTCTTTTGCCGGGTCGCCGATGATGACGTAGTCGCGGCATCTGAACTTCTTTCCTTCGTCAGCGCACTTCTTGCGCTCCTCTTCCTGCCGGACCATGTGCCGACGCCGCTGGCCGTCGTCCTTGATGGTGGTCTTTTTGAAGACCGTCACAAAGTGGGCCAGACCCTCGTCGGTGATGACCTGTGCAATACAGGGAGTGGTGAATTCGCTGAGGAAGTTTTCCCGGTCTACCCGGACGGCGGCGGTGCTGAAGCCCAGCTCCTGCGCCGCCTTTTCCATACCGGTCAGGTTTGTGCCTTTTAGGTCGGTACCCATCATGTCCCGCAGGCGGGTGATGGTGATCTCCTTTTTGTAATGGAGGCACACCATTGCGAGACAGGCGGCAGCGCAGTCTGTGGTGTCGTGCTGCCGGACATAGGTATAACGCATAGATGCTTCCTTTGTGGTTTCTATTTCAAAACGCCCGCCTTGCGGCTGAGGACGATTTGGCGAAGAAGAAAGGGCTTCCATTCCTGACGCTCCACCCGCTTCTCCAATAAAGCAGCATACAGCTCTCTGCCTCGCCCCGCCCTGCGGCCAGACGGAGCAGAGAGCAGCTGCTATCAAAAGAAGGGAGCGCCTACCCTTTGATCATTTTGACCGGCCCGGAGAGGCAGTTTTGGACGTACCGTCTCCTAAACCTTGGGCATAGTATAACACATTCTGTCGGCTTGTTCAAGAGGACAATTTTTAATAAACCCTTAAATTTTGAAAAAAATGTGAAAAAAGTCTCAGTTTGGTAACAGAAAGGCAGCAAAAAAGAGCGGCGAATCTTTCGATTCGCCGCTCTTTCAATAGCCCTTTGGGGGAAGTCTCAGATAATGAGATTAGCCGACCCAGCCACTGCCGCCGTTGTTGGGCAGATCACCCCAGACCTGGCCGTTGCTGTTGGTGACCTTCTTGACAGTCAGGACAGCAGCGTCCTTCATGCCCAGAGTGTAGACAACAGAAGCCAGACCCAGAGTGGTCATGATCTTGTTGCCGAAGGTCTGGCTGTCACCAGTGGGAACACGGCCGACCTTGTACAGAGCGGTGAGGCTGCCGTCGTCGCCGAACAGCGTCACGCCGTCGCTGCCCCAGTTGCCGCTGAACATGGTGCCCAGGGTAGCCTTCAGCAGATGGCCGGTGAAGCTGTTGCTGACCAGAGTGATAATGTTGCTGTTGAAACGCTTGACGCTCTCAGCAGTCCATGCGCTGGGCAGGTAGTCAGCCACAGCGCCGCCGTAGACGACCTCTGCGTTCACAGCAGAGAAGTTTGCAGGCATCATCATAATGAATTACTCCCTTCAAATGAATAAAACGAATATAATCGGTCCCCTCCCGGTTGCGCAACCGGGAAAACCTATGCAACCGAGTGCGCACTCGGCAACATCACGAGATAAGTGGGCTGTAGTGTCTTGCGGACGCCAAAGCCTCTCCCTCTGGGAGAGGTGTCACCGAAGGTGACGGAGAGGGCAAGCCCGTGGCGATAGAAACGCAGACACAGCGATAAGCAGGCTCTTTGTCAGAGCGATGGTGTCGCGGTGCGGTCGCTTTGCTGTGAGCATCCTTGCCCTCTCAGGCGCTTCGCGCCAGCTCTCCCAAAGGGAGAGCCTTTTGGATACACCTCTACTACATTTTACCATACTTTCCCCCTTGCCACAAGGCTAAATGGCCAGAAAACAGCCAAAATGGGCAAAAAAGTAGAAAAAATGCGTAGGAATCACTCTGCCGCCGCCCCCCAGAGCCATAAAACACTGGGGAAAAAACGCCAGAATCTCCAAAAATACCATTACAGCTTGGATGTAGTGTAACACAAATACGCCATTTCTTCAAGAGGACATTTTTTAATTTGCCTTTGATTTTTGAAAATAATGTGAAAAAGGCTACAGTTTGGTTACATGAGAGGGGGCAAAACCTACCGGTTTCGCAAAGCCTCTCCCTCTGGGAGAGGTGTCACCGCAGGTGACGGAGAGGGCAAGGATGCTGACGGTGATTTGAGGGCGCAGCGATAGCATCGCTCTGACAAAGAGTCTGCTTATCGCTGCATGGGCGGTCCTTTCATGCCGGGCTTGCCCTCTCAGGCGCTTCGCGCCAGCTCTCCCAAAGGGAGAGCCTTTGGCAGGCCGGGCCACTTTCGACTGGACGCCTGAGGCCCGATATGGCGCAAAAGGGCGGGCCTTGCTTACGGGGACAGCGGCTTCTGGACAAGCGCACCTTGTCAAGCTGTCGCTGGCCTAGACAGCGGAGCACTACCGTTTCCGGGACATCGTACTTTGCTCGTCCAGCATAGACCTGACCGACATGCCAATGGCTCCCCCTCTGGGGGAGCTGGCATCGCGCAGCGATGACTGAGAGGGCATGCCGCTGCCGGGGGAGCTGTCTGCGAAGCAGACTGAGAGGGCAAACAAAAACGACGAAGAAAACTCTTCGCCGCAAAAAGCGCCTCTTGCCTGACTCGAACAGGCGACACCCTGATTAACAGTCAGGTGCTCTAACCGACTGAGCTAAAGAGGCAGATATTCAATTTCCAGCGGACTTGCCGCGAGATGTATTATACCGCATCTCGGGGAGGTTTGCAAGGGGGTTTTGCAATTTTTGCACACCTTTCCGGTTCTGACAAAGCCTCTCCCTCTGGGAGAGGTGTCACCGAAGGTGACGGAGAGGGCAAGGATGCTGACGGTGATTCGAGGGCGCAGCGATAGCATCGCGCTGACAAAGAGTCTGCTTATCGCTGCATGGGCGGTCCTTTCATGCCGGGCTTGCCCTCTCAGGCGCTTCGCGCCAGCTCTCCCAAAGGGAGAGCCTTACGCCCCACACCGACCCTTTTCCTCCCGCCCCTCTGCTACCCTAGAAAGAGGGGGTGGGGTTTGTGCGGACGGTCATCTATCTCGATGTGCTGCTTCTGGTGAATTTTGTGGTGGGGGCGGCGTTCCTGCTGGCGGCGGGGCTGCTGTGCGGGGCGTGCTGTTCGCCGCTGCGGCTGGTGGGCGGCGCGGGGGCGGCGGCAGTGTCGTCGCTGGCCCTGCTGGCCCCCACCGCCCCCTGGCCGCTGGCCCTTACTTATAAAGGTACGTCCGCCGCCCTCTGCGTAGCCGCCGCCTACGGCTGGCAGGGGGCGCGGAACACCGCCCGGCTCACGGCGTGGTTCGTCCTGCTCAATCTGACCCTCACGGGGGCGCTTTTCCTGCCCGGCGCGGCCTGCAACAACCTCAGCTTCTATCTGCCGGTGTCGCCGGGGCTGCTTCTGGCGTCCACGGCGGGGGTCTGCGGCGTGGTGGAGGGGGTGCTGCACGTTCTGGGCCGCAGCGGCCCGGCCTGCTTTGGGGCGGAGCTGTCGGTGGCCGGGCGGGTCGTCCCGCTGAGCGTCTTCTGCGACACCGGCTTCCATCTGCAGGAGCCGCTTTCGGGCCGGGCGGTGGTGCTGGTGCGGCTGGATGCCGTGTCTCTGCCCGCCGGGGTGAGGGCGTATCTGGACGCCTGCCTCGCGGGCGTCGGCGCAGAGCCTCGCCCGGAGTGGGGCGTGCGGTTCGTACCCTGTCAGACCGTCGCGGGACACTGTCTGCTGCCTGCCCTGCCTGCCGCGCTTGGGTCAAACGGTAGAAAACAGGATGGAATATACGCAGCGTTTTGCGATATGCCGCCTCCGCCGGGCGGCTGGACGGCTCTCGTCAGCGCGGAAACGGCGGCGCTGCTGGGTAAATGACAATACAGTAGGAGGAATATGCCTGTGTTTCAACGATTTGTAAATCTTTTGCAGCGCCTCTGGGCCAGACTGAGCTGGACGGGCGGAGCACATTATCTGAACGGCGGGCCGGGTCTGCCGCCGCCCCTGACCCCGGAGGAGGAAAAAGCCCTTCTGGCCCGGATGGCCGACGGCGACCCCGCCGCCCGGGATGAGCTCATCACCCATAACCTGCGGCTGGTGGTGTACCTTGCGAAGAAATACGAGGGCAGCGGCGTCCCCTCGGAGGACATGGTATCCATCGGCACCATCGGGCTCATCAAGGCTGTGAACACCTTCACGCCCGAGCGGAGCATCAAGCTGGCGACTTACGCCAGCCGCTGCATCGGCAACGAGATCCTGATGTATCTGCGCAAAAGCTCCAACCGGCGGCAGGAGGCCAGCATCGACGAGCCGCTGAACATCGACGGCGACGGCAACGAGCTGCTGCTCTCGGACGTGCTGAGCAGCGAGGCGGATCAGGTGGGCCAGCGTCTCGAGCAGGACGCCGAGCGGGCCAGCCTCCGCCGGTCGGTGGAGCAGCTCTCGCCCCGGGAGCGGCAGATCATGGAGCTGCGCTTCGGCCTGCTGGACGGCGTGGAGCGGACCCAGAAGGAGGTGGCGGACGCCATCGGCATCAGCCAGAGCTATATTTCGAGGCTGGAAAAGAGGATCATACGGCAATTAAGAGAACAATTAGGGGAGTGACGCTATAAGGCTCCCCCTTTGGGGGAGCTGGCGCGAAGCGCCTGAGAGGGCAAGGATGCTGAAAGTAAAGCATCTGCACAGCGATAATTTCACTCTGACAAAAAAGTCTGCCTATCGCTGCGTGTGAGTCTCTTTCACTACGGGCTTGCCCTCTCCGTCACCTTCGGTGACACCTCTCCCAAAGGGAGAGGCTCAAGCCGTCCCTGAATTTGGAATGAATGTTATCCTGCCCCTGCGGCCATACTTCCGGTGAAACTGAAACGAAACCGGAGGGTAGGGGATGTACAACAAGGTTGAGCTGTGCGGCGTGAACACCGCCGAACTGCCGATACTGTCCGAGCAGGAGAAGCGCGACCTGCTCACCCGGGCGCGGGCCGGGGACAAAAAGGCCCGCCAGAGCATGATAGAGGGCAATCTGCGGCTGGTGCTCAGCGTGGTGCAGCGCTTTTCGCAGCGGGGCGAGAACATGGACGACCTGTTTCAGGTGGGGTGCATCGGGCTCATCAAGGCCATCGACAACTTCGACCCGGCCCAGCAGGTGCGGTTTTCCACCTACGGCGTGCCGATGATCATCGGCGAGATACGGCGGTTCCTGCGGGACAACAACGCCCTGCGGGTGAGCCGCAGCCTCCGGGACACGGCCTACCGGGCCATGCAGTCCCGCGAGGAACTGGAAAAGCAGCTGGGCCGTGAACCCACCGTGGACGAGATCGCCCAGAAGACCGGCCTGTCCCGCCGCGAGGTGTCGGCGGCGCTGGAATCGGTGGTGGAGCCGCTGAGCCTTGAGGAACCGGTCTACGCCGACGGCGGCGATGCGGTGTACGTCATCGACCAGGTGCGCGACCCCGACGGCGAGGACAGCTGGATCAGCGGCCTGCAGTTCCGCCAGACCGTGGCGGGCCTCACCCCGCGCGAAAAGCGCATCATGGAGCTGCGCTACCTCAAAGGCAAGACCCAGATGGAGGTGGCCCGGGAGATCGGCATCAGTCAGGCACAGGTGAGCCGGCTGGAAAAGGCGGCGCTGGAGCAGTTCCACCAGATGACATGACAAAGCGGCGGTGTCTGGACACCGCCGCTTTCCGCTAACGAGGCTTGTGGTATTTTTCCCGGGTGGCCGCGCCGCCCCGCAGATGGCGCTCGGCCTTGTTCCGGGCCAGCACCATCTGCACCTGCCGGAACAGCTCCGGGCCTACCGTCCGCAGCCGCACCGACACGTCTTTGTGTACGGTGGACTTGCTGCAGCCGAAGGCCCGCGCCGCCGCCCGCACGGTGGCCCCATGCTCCACGATGTACTCTCCCAGCAGCAGCGCCCGCTGTTCCGGATCACCTTTCATGACTGCTCCCTCCCGCCAAAGTGTGCTTGTTCCAGAATATGTGACCCGGCGGGCCGATATACCGCCGGGGGCTTGACTTTTGGCGGAGAGCGGCTATACTGAAAGCGGACATGAAAACAGGGGCGCCGTGAGGCTGAGATCTGCTGGAAGCAGAGACCCTTGAACCTGATCCGGGTAATGCCGGCGTAGGTAGTTTGCGGAAAGGTCCCGATTTTCACAAACAGCCCGTGCGCCTGCCAGCAAAAGCAGGCGTATTTTTGTTTTTGTGTACTATTATTATGAGAAGAGGAATCCTCATGTCGAAATCCTACTCCAAGACCCGGGTGCTGGTGGAGTGCGCGCTGATGGTGGCGATCGGCACCGTGCTGGCCAACATCAAGATCTTCACCATGCCCAACGGCGGCAGCGTCACCCTGCTGAGTATGCTGCCCTTCGTGCTCGTATCCTTCCGCCACGGCGTCAAGTGGGGTCTGTTCACCGGTCTGGTGAACGGCTGCCTGCAGATGCTGCTGGGCTTCTGGGCTCCCCCGACGCCCACCTTCATCTACTTCCTCGGCGAGATCCTGCTGGACTATCTGGTGGCCTTTATGGTTCTGGGTACCGCAGAGTTCTTCGCCCGCCCCTTCAAGAACCGGATGGTCGGCGTGGCCGTCGGTACCGCCATCGCAGGCTTCTTGCGCTTCATGTGCAGCTTCCTGTCCGGCGTCCTCGTCTGGGGTAACCTGAATGAGGGTCTGAGCGCCTGGACCTACAGCCTCGTGTACAACGCCAGCTACATGCTGCCGGAGACGCTCATCACTGTGGTGGGCGCTGTGCTGCTCATCAAGGCAGCACCCCAGATCTTCGACCGTCAGTACACCAAAGCCTGAGTTCTTCTGAATGCAAGTCCCGCCGGAGGCAGAAATGTCCCCGGCGGGACTTTTTTGCACGAATTTGAAAAAAGCTGTTGACAACTCTCCTTTCAGCTGGTATAATAACACACGTCGTCAGGGACGACACAGGCTATGGGGGATTAGCTCAGCTGGGAGAGCGCTTGCATGGCATGCAAGAGGTCAGCGGTTCGATCCCGCTATTCTCCACCAAAAAAGCACCATACTTCATGTGAAGTATGGTGCTTTTCTTTTTTGTCTGAATCAAAATGGGGGGGCATTGCTTCGCCTGCACCGTTTTCAGGCCTTTGCAGGCAGTTCCTATACAACCCCCAACTTTTGACTTTACACCGTTTTCAAAAAGGAATGTTTGCCGCCCGTTTTTTAGCAGGTTGCTGCATCATCCCCTTCAATGTACGGCGTAAGGTCGAAGTTGAAGGTAATGTTGAGCTGATACCCACGATAAACATCTACTCTGCGGATAAGCTGATTGACGATCATTTTCTTTGCTTCAAAACTGGCACTGTCGTACAGGTCAGCATAGGAAATCAGCTCATCATACAAGTGCCTGTCGTTATGCGATTTTTTTCATCGTTCAGCATTTCTTCAAACTGTGCCATATATGCCTTGTGCTGTTTGAGAATCTTCGTGGTCTCCACTTTCACATAGGCATCATCAGGCACCTTGGGGAGATACTTCATCAGGAAATCAACATCCTGTTGGATTCGCCGGACGGCAGCTTCCAGTGCAGAATAGTTGATTCTGTAGAATAGAAATTCTGCTTGCTTTCATAATCTGCTAAAAGTACGCAAGTATGAAGGAAAAGCGAGAAATACGCAATGTACCCTCTTTTAAAAAGAGGGTACAAAGAAAGGAAATTCAAAAAACTGTAGTTTGAGTTATAAATACTGGATAAAGAATTTCTGCGCGGCCTGCACTCGTTCCTTTTCACCAGCCTCATGGGCGAAGCCCGGAAGGATCGTCAGCTCCGTATGGACGCCGTGCTCTTGGAAATTTTTCTGCAGGCTCTTCATACGGGCTACGCGGTTATCGCCATACGGGGAGTCGCCGATAAACTTGTTGTCGAGCTCGCCGACACTGATGAGGACGGGTACCTTCTTTACGGCTTCGAGGTCGACATCATAACCGAAGTAATCCTTGAAATCACGGATACCCCAGAAGTAGTCCTCGTCTGGATTCAGGAAGGTCGGACGGCCAGGTGCACCGATGGAGCAGGCCTTCAGACGATCAGGGTGAGCGAGCAGGAAGCGGTTTACGAACTGCCCGCCACCAGAGTGTCCGAACATGAAAAACTGATCTGTGTGAACGCCTGGATAGCGCTTCGCCATATCCTCGATCATATCGAGGAGAATCAGATCATAGCGGATGCCGTCGCAGGAGAGGAGCTTATAGCTGTTGAAGTCATCGCGCTGAATGAGTCCACCCGGGAACATAGGCGCAAGCACAGCCATATGATATTTGTCGGCGAGTTCCTTCGCCTGCTTGATGTACTCTTCGATTGCACAGCCGGTTCCATGGATGATGACGAGGAGAGAGTACTCATGCTCCTCTTCGTCGTAGTAGTAGTCTGGGAGATGCACCCAGTAGTGGAAACGCAGGTCGGTCGGACAGTGCCAGAGCATATTTAAGTAAGCATTGCCGAACAGGTTTTTCTGCTGCTCAAGCGTGAGATTCGTAGCCAAAGGATTCTGATTTGCCATACAGTACCTCCAGGATTACAGGAATTTACCGAAAACGAAGCTTGCGATGACGAGCATGATGGCACCACCGATTCTGGAAGAAATCTGAGCATAGGACATCAGCTCCATGCGGTGCGCAGCGCCGAGACACTGTACGTCGCCGGCACCACCGCCGTTTGCCATACAGAGTCCGGCAGTCAGCATTCCTTCTACAGGATAGAAGTGGAACAGCTTACCGACGATGAAGGTTCCGATCATCGCACCAATGACAGTCGCCATGATGATGACGATATACGCTGGGTTTGTGAAGACCTTCGCGTAGTCTGTGAGGTTCGTACCGATACCAACGGTAATCATCAGTGGGAAGGACATATACTTTACGAAGAATTGCTGCATGCCCCTTGCGCCGGCCTTCACGTTTTCCGGCAGGATATTCGTCATATTCAGAATCGCCATCAGGATGACCATGAAAGCGAAGGTATGAATACTGAAGCCGAGGTTTGCATGGTTGATGATGGAGATGTGCTTTGCGTAGAGGTTAGCTACATTGAAGCATACGACACCGAGTGCGAGACCGGTTGCGTAGTCGGCTGCGGTCGGCTTCACGTCACTGGACTTCGTGCTGACATTTTCTTCACCGACCATGAGACGACCATTACCCGTCATGGATGGCTTGATCTGGCCGAGCTTGTTCAGCAGTGCAGACATGAAGACGGCGCAGAGATTGCCAATGCTGATGATTGCAAAGGCAGATGCATACCAGGAGGAGGCATCACCGCCGGTTGCAGCAGCCCACATTTTGCTCATCGGTGTGATACCGGCACCATTGCCACCGCCCATGACTGGAATTGCATAGGTGGCGATCGCCTCGATTGCGCCGACGCCAGTGATGGCACCTACGAGACCAGCGAGGCCGAGTGCACCTGCAATACCTGCAAGAATCGTCGGAATGAATCCGGCGAAGGATTTGATGAGCATCTTACGATCAACCGAGAGCACAGAGCCGGTGATCAGGACGAGAATGTAGAGATCGAGGAAACCGGTGGAGCCGTTGAAGGTATTCAGGGCTTCCATCGAGCCTTCACCGATCAGGTGGAAGGTGTTCATCGCGCCGGCTACGAGGCAGGAGAAGAGCATGCCGCCGCCGAACCAGGTCTTCCAGACCGGGATATGGTCACCGACCCAGCCGAGCAGCGTGCCGATGATCATCGCGAAGGCGAGTGCGCCGACCATGTTGGTCAGCATCCAGTCATTGGCTGCCATCACCATCATCAGTATACTGAATATAAGGTACATCCACAGAGGGAACCCAAGGATTTTCGTTTCTTTTAACTTATTCACAGTAAATCCTCCCAAAAAGTGATACAGAATTTTTAAAGCACTTTTATTTGCCAGCAAATTTGATAAATGTATTGTACAAAAATGGGAATAATTGTGCAAGACTGTGACAATGGCGATTCTTCTATGGGACGATAACCATTTGGAATGGACATAGCGCCATAAAACAGAAAAAGAAGCACTCGCTCTGTACTGCAAATTGAATGACGAATGCTTCTCCTTTTTCTGTTATGAACCTGATTCCAAAATGTTATCGATTTTTAGCAGATGCGCTGATCATGTAGCGCCAGACGATTTCTGCAGAAGGGGATAAGTTGCGGCCCTTCTTTCGGGCGACGATGACATAACGATACAGAGTATCGCCTTTTATCGTGCCATAGACCGGGTTTTGACCAGTAGATGAATTACGAATCGTCGTGTGCGGCAACAGGGCGATGCCACAGCCGCTGCAGGCAACGAGATATCGTGTGTCAACATAATCAATGCGCTGCGGATGAATCGGTGTGATGTGATATTTTCTGAAAAAAGATTTTTCGGCATCATACAGCCCCTGACCTGGCGTCGCCAGAATATATCGGAGCGACGGATTACGGAAACGGCTGATGTCGATTTCAACCGGATGCTCGAGTGAATTATCGGAGATATCTAGGTCCTCCAGAATCGGTGATTCCTGTGGAATGACAAATACGAGCGGATCCTCCTGTACTGGCATATACTCGATGTTTTCGGAGTGTACAGGTTCAGTATAGATGGCTAAGTCGATGGATTCGCTTTCCAGCTCTTCTTCGCACTGCTGAGAGTTGCGATTCAGGAAACTGAGATGTATCTCTGGATGTGTCATCATGAAAGGTGCTGCCTGAACAGCAGCGTAGGCGCCACCACGATGCGTTGTGGCAATCAGTACAGGCTCTGCTGGAATCTGATTAAACTGTCGAAGACTATCCATCATCTCGCTTTCGAGCTGCACATAGCGCCGAGCAAAATCGAGAAAAATTTCGCCCTGTGGTGTAACGCTGATCGGGCTGTGCGTGCGGTCAAAAGGCGAAAAGCCCAACTCTTTTTCAAGCTTATTCAGCTGTTTGGTCAGTGCCGGTTGCGAGATAAACAGTCGCTTCGCCGCCTGGGTGATGTTTCTGTATTTTTCTACCTCGAGCACATAACGGAAAATACTTGTATCCATGTGGACCTCCGAAATCGATGTCTTAACGATAATATATCAGAATCAGAGCGAAAAATAATTAAAATTTCGGGTGATGCGCTGTTTCTGCAAAGCAATAAGGCCTAGCTTATCCATGCCGTTGAAAGAAAACAGCTATCGAAACTATAGATTCCAATTGCAAAAACATTGAAGAAAATGCCAAAAAAGAGACTCCGGATACTGAAATGAACCCCAAAAGTTAGACAAAAATGGGTCTTTCCCAAATTTTGTGTAAAGTCCAGACAGCTATAAAACAAGAGCGATTTTAATATGAGGCGAAAGACGGCGAAACCGGCTGTCGCCTTAACAATAACATAACGCCGGCAAGGGGGAATGTCAAGGGCGGCAGTGGCATTCATGCCGGGCATGAGGCTGCCGGTGTCGTCGATGCGGATGGTGACGGGGTAAGTGGTGGTGCCGCCGCTGGTGGTGCCTGCAGACTGGACGCTGGCGGCAGCGGGCTTTGCACTGTTCTTCGGGACAAGCACGGCTGCGGCCACCGCAGCCGCGCAGATGGCGGCGGTGATGGGCTTCCAGTGCTTTTTGATAAAGGGCTTCACGCCCGCCGGAGCCGGCTGGGCAGAGGCCGTGTCAAGGCCGACGAGATATTCAGGATCGACCTTATCCTGTGGTTTCTTTTTTGATAGCATGGTGATTTGCCCCTCCTAAGAGATTTCGCGGGGAGCACTTCTCCCCGTCTGACAGGGAGAAGTATATATTCCAAATCTTAGGAAATGCCCGAGAAATTTATTAAGAAGGACGTAAGAGGTTTGAATTTTTTATGAAAAAACAGCGCAGCCTGTGGGTTTTCCACAAGCTGCGCTGTTTTTGTGCAATGTAAACCTCTCAGTCTGCTTCGCAGACAGCTCCCCTACCGAGGGGAGCCTCTGGCGAAGAGATTAAGTTTTCCGGTATGCCAAAGCCTCCCCTCGTTAGGGGAGGTGGCAGCGCGTCAGCGCTGACGGAGAGGTTATTTCTCGATGGGAAACAGCAGCGTGATGCAAAAGCGTTCGCCGCTCTGCTCGATGCGGCATTCTGCGTGCATCTTTTCCATCATGGTCTCGATGCTGGTGAGGCCGACCTTGGTGCTGTCAGTGCGGTGCTGGCCGGGGAGGACGGCATTTTCAAAGGCAAGCCCGGCTTTGCCGTTCTCTTTGACGAAGCGGACGGAAATGTCCTGCGCCGCAAAGCGGTAGCCTTTGCCCCAGACAGTGCAGATGCGCTGAGGATTCTGAGGGTTATGCTCTACTTTCATCCGCAGATTACGGATATGCACCATGACGGTGCCGTTGGAGACGTAGAAATACGGCTCGCCCCACACGGTCTCGTAGATGACCTGCACCGGGAAGATGCGCTGGGGGCTCTGCATCAGCAGCTTGAGGATCTTGTACTCAGTCTCGGTCAGGTCGGCCTCCTGCTCGTCCACCCAGACCCGGTTGCAGTCCAGCGCGATGCGCACGCCGTCCCGGATGTCCGGATCATCCTCTACGATCATGATGGTCTGCATAGTCTATGATTCCTTTCCTGTATTGCTTAGTATCAGTATAGCAGATTTTCTGCATTGTGGACAGTTTATCACATACTTCTTGGGATTTGTGGGATAAGTTCCTAAGGAATTCTTAAGAAAGCGGCCCTTTTGCCTCTTGCGGAGCGGGGCGGGGGAGAGTATTCTTATAAAAGAATACACAGGAAGTGAGGGTATCCCTATGCACAAAAAAGTTTTGGTATGTCTGCCCCTGAACGACGCCCACCGCGCCGCACTGGAGGCATCCGTGCCGGAATTTGAATTCCGTTTCAACGCGCTGGACGATGTCCACGCCGAAGATGTGCTCTGGGCCGATGTCGTGCTGGGCAACGCACCGGTGTCGATGATTAGCCAGAACAAGCACATCGAGTGGTTCCAGTCCAACTCCGCCGGCCCCGACGCCTATCTGAAGCCCGGCGTCCTGCCCGAAAACTGCATGGTGACCAACGCCACCGGTGCCTACGGTCTGGCCATCAGCGAGTGGATGCTGGCCATGTGGCTGGGCATCCAGAAGGATATGTTCCTCTACCGCGACCGCCAGAACCAGCGCCAGTGGGCTCCCATTGACCGCCCCGTGAGGGGCATCACCGGGGCGCGGGTGCTCTGCGTCGGCATGGGAGACATCGGCTCCAACTTCGCCCGCCGCGCCCATATGCTGGGTGCTGAGGTGGTGGGCGTCCGCCGCACGGTCCACCCCGACACGCCCTGCCCGGACTACTGCCTGCGTGTGGTGGCCCAGAGCCAGCTGGACGAGGAACTGCCCGAGGCCGACCTCATCGCTCTGAGCCTGCCCGGCACCCCCGAGACCAACAAACTGTTCAACGCCGAGCGCTTCGCCCGCTGCAAGGACGGTGCCATCCTCATCAACGTGGGCCGCGGCACCACCGTGGACAGCGACGCCCTCGTGGAGGCCCTGCGCAGCGGCAAAATTTTTGGCGCGGGCCTCGACGTCACCGACCCGGAGCCTCTGCCCGCCGACCACCCGCTGTGGGGCGAGCCGGGCGCTATCATCACGCCCCACAACTCCGGCAAGTTCAGCCTGCCTAAGACGCTGGACAACATCGTGGACATCTTCATCCACAACCTCAAGCGCTACGCCGAGGGCCTGCCGCTGGACAATCAGGTCAACCGCACCACCCGCTATGCCGCCGACCAGAACGGCGGGGGCGCCGTGCTGCGCACCCTGTTCTATAAGCTC
>OBVG01000710.1_pt1 | contig 21096 bp, 18 predicted proteins | sample 1501271 | NCBI WGS metagenome assembly OBVG01 (sample SAMEA2579934, study PRJEB22360) | human gut metagenome | biome: human gut; feature: human-associated habitat; material: faeces | place: Denmark | collected 2008/2010 | reverse complement strand
GGAACAATGGTTTCCTCAATCCGGACAAGTGGTGTAAAAGTACCCGTAATATTCATCTGTTGGAGCGTTTTTTGATTTCGTATATAATTCACGTTCCACCATAATGTCCATTTTCTGCTCCAATCCTTTTTTCACATGACCTACAGAAACACCCAGCATTTCTGCGAGTTCATTTGCAGTAATATAAATCTTGTTGTTTTCTGCCATATATGCATCCTCCTTTTTTATAGCGTTATCACTACATTTTATGCCCCATTATATGTAGCTACTTCGCTATTGTCAAGTGTTTTGAAATGCTAGTAGAAAAATTTTTTCAAACATGGTATAATGTAGCCATCTCGATACATAGAGGACGATAAGAATGACCATAGGAGAAAAAATCAAATACTGCAGAAAGCAAATCGGAATCACGCAAGATAAACTGGCTGAGCTGACCGGCATCCATCCGGTTTCTATCCGAAAATACGAAACAAATAAAATGCAGCCACAACCTCCTCAGTTAGAAAAAATTGCAGCTGCACTCGGTGTCAGTTATAATGCTTTGAATGGTAGTGATACTGCCGGACTTCGTCTGGAAACAGTCGGTGATCTGATGGGTGTACTTATGGTTCTTTGCAATTCCGGCATCCTCCAGATCAGTGGGGAGCGTGGAGATGATAATTTATTAAAGGACAATACTGTGTCTATCCATCTGAATCCGGTGCTTTCCTCTTATCTAGAAATCGGATATAACAGCAGAGGGAAAGCACATACGCTTGCTTTACAGGATGCTTTACTCAATATCAGAAGTTATAAAGTATTCAATGACCTGTTAAAATGGGAGAAAATGAATTACATCTATCAGGGTGCATTGAAATCTGCTGGGGATAATCCAAATGAAGCAACACAGGTAGCTATAGATGAAATAGCAGAGACTAAGGAGAAAGTAGAATTGGAATTGCAGAGAAGTCAACTACAATTACTGTCCCAATAAAGGAGGCTTTTATGAGACGTTTTTTATATTATGATGAAGATTCAATCAATTCATTTCTTGCTCAGATTGAAAAAGGGTTATTAACGAAAAAAGGCAACGAAAAAGAAATTACAGATACTGTATCATCACAGTTAGATACAACAGCTGATATCACTGGCGATTTAAGTGCCAAAGTAATTGGCATAGGGGCCTCATTAAAGGGAGATATCCAAACAACCGATTCAGATACAGAAGCAACTTCAAAATTGGTCAAAAATGTTCAGGAAAAAGTATTGCATGACTATGCTTTCGATAAAGTATTTGAGTATATGACTTCAGATCATCTTTTAGTTGAATCCCCCCAATCTATTGGAGATATTATACTACTAAACGAACATCCTACATTCCTCGATTTCGAATATTTTCAGAAACTTTTTTCCGAAAATGGAGCAATTAAATTTTCAAATGAGCAAAACAAAAAGCAAATGGATGAAATGATTCGGCAATTAAAAGCTACTATGCCTAAAGGTTCCCAATTACCTCCGGATGTAAAGGAACAGGTCAAACAAATCAAGGAACAGATTAAAGAATTAGAAACCACCATTAGCAATGCCGAACCAGAAAGAAAGGATACTGCAAAAACAATTGAAGTTATACGTAACACCATACCTTACAATAGGTTTATTATGACCGAAGACATGCTTATTCCTTTGGATGATAAAAATTTTAGAGATGCTCCTGAAATCATTGCCTTTAAGTATGGTGGAAACATTTCTATATTAGGATATATTACAAATATCATTTCAGCAGAAGATGCACCTCCACAAACTAATGACTTTGCTGGCTTTTATTCTACTATAAACCAAATTATGCTTAATCTCTTTAAAGAAAAAGACAAAATTTATATTTTACATCCAATTGCACTATTTTATTGATCTGTATAAACGGAAAAATAGAAAGATTTCTTCCCACAAAATGAGACCGAAATTCTTATGCATAAATAATAAAGCAGAATGTAAGTACCAATTGTTAAATTTGCATTCTGCTTTATTCATTCATACCCAAATAATGGATTTATCCAACGTTACTATATAGAGAAACAAAGTAAAGGTCAAATCCTTCGCCCCACGCCAAATACAGCGCCGCTCATTTGCGGCGCTTGCTATAGCACTCAGCCGGAAGATCTTTTGACCATGGCATAAGACTTTCTAACTCTTTTTTATCGACACTTCCGTCGATACTGATGATCTCAAGCAGTTCGGTTAATAGATGCTTTACGTAGTAGTAAACATTCAGACCATTTGCCCGGGCTGTTTCGGTAATGCTGTAGATCATTGCACTTGCCTGTGCACCACGTACTGTGTTCAGCGTCATCCAGTTCTTACGGCCGATCGTAAAGGTTCTCAGTGCGCGTTCACTGGCAAGATTATCGATCGGCACTTCCCCATCACTCAGGAATACCTTCAGATATTTTTCCTGATTCAGGCAGTAGTTGATCCCCTTTGCGGTTTCGCCCTTGGGAAGGACTGCCTGATCTGACTTTATTTCATGGATCCACGCAAAGAATTCTTCCAGCAGGGGCTTGATGGATTTCTGCCTCTCTTTTAACCGTTCTTCCGGACTCAGATCCTTCAGTCCACCTTCCAGATCATAGACAGCACCGATCCTTACCAGTGCCTTATACGCAATCGATGACTGGATTGCTTCCGGGTTGCTTTTTCCGATTGCCTTGATCGCGTTTGCGAAATGGCGTCTTGCATGTGCCATGCAGTTTGCGTTCTTTATCCCTTCCATATCCCGCTCCAGCTTGTGGTACTGTTCCAGCCCATCCGTCATAAGAATGCCGGAAAAATCCTTATATGTTTGCTGATAATACCTATGCCGATGCGTGCCTTACACGTATCACCGATAAGCACCATACATATCGTCTGGAGATGAACGGTATAAATATGCGTGAGACAGAATGATGTAACCTAGCGGTACTTCGTACCGTTAAAAATGGAATAGCCGTTCCGCAGTAGCGGAACTGGCATTCCGTTTAAGCGTAATTTGCATATGGTTCGCTTCTGTCTAAACAGTATTGGAAGAAAAAGATATTTTGGTCAGACGGATATTTTGCTTGTAGCATCGGAGAAGTATCGTCAGCTACCATACAAAAATATATTGAGAGTCAGGGGTAATAACTAAAGATTTACAAGGCTCCTCCCACCACCTGAAAGCATCTCGATAATCGCATTCCTCAGCCCATCATAATTCATGCAGATGAGTGGTACAACTACCTCATACGAACCGGTCTCAGACCAATAGCTTCTAAATCGTCCTTTTGTCATTACACTTACAACAGCTTTGGGATTATACACTTGATATCCATCAAGCAGATATCCATCATACCATTTTTTGACTTTATCAAAATCCCTGTTGTATTTTTCACAGAGTCCTTTTACCTCATTTTCGGTAAAACCGATGTATGGAGCCAATTCATCTGCCTGCAGCATTGTAAACTCATCCAGGTTATTTACTGCGGACTGGGCCCTTTCTTTCTTAATCGGCAGAATTCCCGTAAGATATGCCAGCTGGATGTACTTCGTTGGTTCTACACCTTTAAACATTCCCCTTAAAAAATTAAGGTATTCATCCTGAATGTTTTCTATAATTGCTCCATCTCGGATAATAACATCCCATTCATCTATGATAACAACAAATTTCTGTCCAGTACGTTCCTTTACCCGTGAAAGCGCATCCGGAAGAGTCACTACCTCTTGTGGCAGCGCATCTGGATAAATGCCACGAAGTTCATCCAGAACACTTTTTGTTATAAAAGAGACCACTTTATCCGCATCATCACAGTTTGCTAAAAACCACTGAATATCAATATGGATCACATCGTATTTATTAAGATGCTTCTTGAAATCGGCATCTTTGCTTATCCTCAATCCTGAAAACATCTGCTCGGAATCCGTACCCTTGCTGTAATATGCGCCAGCATGTTTGCTGCATAAGACTTTCCGAACCGACGCGGCCGGCTATTGCAGATATAGGCATTCGTTGTATCGAGAACGCTATTTGTATACTCGATCAAGCCAGTCTTATCCACATATATTCTGGAGTTAAGAGCAACCTGAAACGCACTGCTGTCTGGGTTTACAAATCTTCCCATGCTTCCGGCCACCTTTCTTTGTAAATGCTTTAAAATATAACAATAAATAACGGTTTTGTTTAATAATTATATACTATCATAAACTAAGCATTATTGCGATAGGATATGGAGCAATTGAGGTGTTGTTCCTTAATTTCCAGTCTGAAATAGCCCTAAATTATTGATTTTTCAGGCTTTTCTTTAAATATTTACCTCACAAAACAGAGCCAGAAGTGTATAACAGTCATTGTGTCTTGTACTGAATAACTAAAAGAGGGTGAAGTTTATAAAGCGTTCCACTGGTCTGCTTTATAAAGGCTATAAATCCTCTGTTAACTATGATGGTGAACCTTCCGTGTCTAATGGTAGCTGCAAACATAAAATCGTCGTGAAATACCAGTTCTTCCAGTGCTTTTTTACCCATTTTCTTCCTCCGTGATACAGAGGAATCCTATAAGGATAGATTAACACAAATCCCCTCAGGTGCAATGGTTTTTTCAGGGTACCCGCTGGAAATGATTTCAGAACACCCACCGAAAAAGTCCCAAAGTGTTTCTTCACAGTATTTGAAAATACTATATAAGCAATTTCTCATTTTCATCAATAGAATACTGGCTTTAGCATTTTTTCAAAAAAATATACCAATGACTGGTCTCAGACAATTCTTTTTTATCAAGCTGTTCAAAATATCCTTCTTTTAATATTTGGACTCTGTTCGTTAATCCACTCATTAATTCAAGATATTCTTTCCGGGTTCTATATATTGCATCATAATTATCCTTTAAGATATCAGACCAGATATGATCCAGAGTCAATCTCTCATTGACCCCTATACTTTCTTCTATATATACGATCGCTCCCTCATTCAGTATATCTGTCAAACTGTCATAACATTTTCTCAGCTCAGCATCATTGATATACATAGAGACCCCTGCAATAATCACTGTATCAAATTTCTTGCCGATTATTTTCTTGTTTTTAAATATGTCCTGAAACGAAGAATTAATAAACAATGCATTGGAGTATGATTTAAAACGTTCTCCGGCTGACTTTATCATTTCATCTGAAAAATCTGTTCCTATATATTCTCCACAATGATCTATGATATTCTCTGCCCATCTTCCTATCCCACAGCCAATATCCAGGACTTTTTTATCCGGACCAAGATTTAAATGCTGTACAACCTGCTTCTTTTCAAATTCATTCCATTCTTTTCCATAATCCGGTTTATTATCACCAAGTACTACAGATGTATATTGATTTACCTCGCCTGCTGCAAATTTTTTTGCCCTGTTGTTAAAAAAAGCTTTTATATTTTTATCATCTACGTTTACTTTGTCATTGTATACTCTATTATTCATTGCCTTTTATATTATTTTCCTCCTTCTCATTGTCAGGCGGCAAATTATCCTTCCCGCCGACTGTAAACTTTCCGCAAATTAAATTCGGCAGTGTTTCCATACTGTCTCTCTCAACCAAGTCTGCCAGTCAGGTTTGTGCAAAAAGCAACAAAGTTGCCTCTCAAACAAGGCTGCGACAACGTGCCGCCAAGCCGGGAGAAAAGCGCGGTAAGTCCCGGCACGGCACAATCGAGTAGGCGAATCTGGAGAAAATACCGTGCGGTTTGCGCCTACCGCAATGTACCTCCGGACATTACTATCATATCAGTACGATCATTAAAGCTTTCTATGATTTTAGCTATTGATTTTGAAACTCCTTTTTCAACATAGTTCATTGGCTTTTTAACTTCAACAGATTTTGCAAATGCTACAATTTCATATCGAATGCCTTCACCATCAAGTTGATAAAAGAATCTTTGATTGTCTTCGGCGTTTTCATAACGAACCTCAAAATAATCTGTTTTCCACCAAGGTGCTGGAACATAGATATAGCCTTTCGTTCCCGTAACAATCAACTCACCCTCAGATTTTGCAGCTTTTGCTACTTTGATTGAAGCTACTGCATCACCATAGGTAAAATCAATTTTTGTAAAGGCATCCATATTGGCAGCTTCATCCAAAAATTTCGTAGTTATTACTTTTTTCCTGTACTCCGTTCCAAGTATTTGAAAAACGGGCAACAATGCTGCAGGAGCCCAGCCGCACATACTATTCCATTTCTGGGTTAAATCTGTTCCAGCAATTGAAATACCATCTCGCAGACTAGTACAAACAGCATCAACCGATACAACCTTACCAATTTTTCCAGTCTTAGCTAGAAGGACTAACCGTTCGTATGCCGTTGAGTATGCCGTCTTAATAGCATCCATAAGAACCAGCCCATGTTCTTCAGCAATCGAATATAGTTCTTCACAATCCGCTTCTTTTAAAGCAATTGGTGATTCACACAAAACATGCTTTCCCGCCAAAAGAGCTTTTTTTGTATCAATATAATGTTTCTCTGGTTTGGAAACAATATACACGGCATCCACTTTTTCAAGAAGTTCATCATAGTTTTCGGTATAGAACATCCCATCAAACTCAGGTTCTTCACTCTTCTGAAATGCACATACACCAATTACATCAACGCCGTTTACATATTTAGACTCTGCTACAAACTTTGTTCTGAAAGCAGCCTTTCCAACAATTCCCATACGAAGTTTACATTGTTTACTCCGTACTTCAGAACTAGAGATTCCCTCCGTTCTCGGAAGATACACCACCTTACAATATTCATTCAGATAATCAAATTTTCCAGCCCAATCAGAACCCACCGTGAAAATATCCACATCGTACCTACGAATATCATCAATTTTCTGACCCTCGTATTCTTCCACGATGATCTTATCCGCAAGTCCTGTGGCACGTACAGCCTCAATACGCTCCATCAAGGACTGCTGTACATTGATTTTTCCACGGGTTTTATCAAAATCATCTGTCGTGACACCCACGATCAGATAATCCCCCAATGCTTTTGCGCGCTCCAGCAACCTAATGTGTCCGTAATGAAGTAAATCATAGGTTCCATATGTAATTACTCTAACCATTCGAATCTCTTTCTCTTTACAGAATCACTTATCAAGTTCCAGAAGGGCGACCATAAACTGCTGCATATATTTCTTCTCTCCTATAGAAACACGCAAACAGTCCCCAAATTCTCCAACATTTTCATATGCCTTAATAAGGATTTTCTTCTCATTTTTCATTCGTTCAACAATCGTCTGTGCTTTTGTTTTAGGTTCAATAAACAAGAAATTTCCCGCTTCACCTTTATGGTGATATCCACGATCATCAAGTTCACTAATTAAATAACTTCTTCCCTCTTGAAATTTTCTCACAAGGCTTTCGACCATACCCGGTGTTGTCAATATTCTCTCTGCAAATAGCATTGCAAAAGCATTGGTATTATGCGGCGTGCAGAACTTTTGTACATACTTAATATCATCGGGGTGCCCAACAACATAGCCTAATCGACAGCCAGCCATCGAAAATAACTTGGAAAAAGTTCTAGTCACAAAGACATGACGTTCATTCAACGCATACTGAATAAATGTTTTCGGGTAGAAATAATGATACGCTTCATCAATGAGAACTGTAATCTGTTTTTCCTTACATACCTGCATAATAGTTTTGAATTCTTCGTCTGTATAGACATTTCCCATCGGATTATTCGGATTCAGCAAAATCAAAAGCTGTGTATCATCTGTCAACTGTGTAATAATATTTTCAATGCTCATCGTGAGATCCTTATTATAGGGAACCTTGACAAAGTTTCTACCATACATCTCTGAATAAACCTGAAACATAAAATATGAAGGAACCACGCCAACAATTTTTCCGTTTTCGGATGTAAATGCCTGAATAATGTAGCGAATGCCCTCTGCTGAACCGTTCACTAAGCATAAGTGCTGAATATCTGTGCCCAAATATTGTGCAAGCACTTCTGTAAAATGTAGAGTTTCAGGATATTGTGCAATCAATTGTGGTGTCACATCGCCTAACACTCCATTTACGAACTCTTCCGGCAACCCACCAGGGTTTTCGTTTAAGTCCAGTCGAAGATAGCTCTTCCGTTCATTCTGGTCAAAAATTCTAACCAGATTTTCTATCTTTTGGTTTAGATAATACATTGTACTGATCTCCTTTATATGTTACTTTCTATTCCTTATAGACCACACAAAAGCTTTCTGACGATTACCCCAAACGTATTTCTGCCATAATAGTTTTAGCGATGGCTTATCTGCCCATTTTCTGTTAATATCTTCAATATCCATTTCACTTTTCAGATCCTGCATAAATTGTACTCGCTTAGGGTTCATTTCAATATGTTTACGCATTGGACCTTGATACCTTAAAGCATCTTCAAATCTCAACTCATGCCCATACATCGAACCTTCAGCTTTTTTCAATACAGATTTTCCTTTTTCAGTATTTGCAATTGCCAGAGAAGAGCCACCATTTTTACCATATAATTCCAGACAATAAATATGTACTCCCCATAGGTCGCCGAGAGATATATCGGCTGTCCGTTCCGTTGTCGCAAAGAGGCATTCATAGCATGAAGGTCGGCTCATAAGATGCTTCAACCAAATATACCAAAATGGGTTAAACCAACGGTCTTTTTCAATTACTTTTTTCTTATTATCATTCATCATAACTGTGGTCCTCATTATCTCGAAATCCCATTTGTGATGTCCGAGAAAAGAGTGGCCCTTATACCTGTAGTCAATACTTTCGATTAAAGCACCGAATTTCTTTTTTAGTGACTGCTCATATTTCCGAATATAAAGGGGACTCGGGACGCCTTCGCAAATAACCTCCACGGTTAATAAGTTATCCTGATTCGTATTACGCAAAAACGCCTTTAATCCAGAAATTTGACATGGCGTTCCAGAAAAAAGCACTTTCTTTCCGGAATTCAAAAAATCTTTAGCCTGCTGATATGATTTACCCATTTTGCTTTGGGAATATTTTGATTTTCTAAACTTAGCCAAATTTTTCTTGTCAGTAATATAACTGTGCCAAACTAAAAGCCCCTTACTTTCTGCACCAAAAATCACATAATTGTCATCGCAAAAAGTATCGACAATAGCTGAAAATGCACCGCCGCTAGTGCTTTCAAAACGTACTTCTTCATCTTTGATATATCCACCAAAAACATACTTGTCCTTGCCATATCGCACTGGCATATTCTCATAAAGACAGACTTGGTGGCACAAATTACATTTTACACACAAGTCTTTATTAAGAATCGGATAACGAAATCCTTCATCGTCCTCTTCCATCTTCAATGCACTTTTAGGGCAAATCTGAACACAGGCTTCACAGCCGTAACACTTTCCCTTATCTTTGTCTATCAAGTATCCCGCCATATCTCACACCACCATTAAAAGCAAGAAGTCAATTCCATGCGCAAGAACTCAAGAGATTTTTTTCTAGCTTCTGCTATGCGACTATGAACTACTTCATAATTTATATCGTTCAAATTACCCTTATCTTCCGCTCCGCTTACCAGCATATGGTCAGTCAAGCCAAACAGGGCAAGAAGCTCTTTTATTTTAGTATCACACTGTTCTCTGGAGAATACGCATAACGGCTTACTGTATTGAACAGCAAATATCGTTCCATGGAGCGAATTTGTCACAACACATTCTGCATATTTCGTAAGGGACAAAAACTCTTCAACCCCTGCCTCATAGAACATTCGGCGATTAGTTTTTTCAGCATTTTTTGCGCGCAAACTAATTTCAACGATCTTCCAGCCATTTTCTGCTGCAAGCTTCTCTGCATAAGCCTCCATATGAGGATTATATCTACGCGCATAAAGTAACAGATACTTCTCATTTTCCAGCCGTTCGTCCGCTATTTTGTCGTACTCATTACTTGTCAGCAATAATGTTGGATCAATTACCCTTTGAACTGGAACATCTACATGAGAAGCGACATATGGTATCATTTGATTTTCTCTTAAGCCAATCGCATTAAAATTTTTCAGCCTTTCGTTCAACTTTTGATAATCGTCCTGCTCAAAATGTGAATCTCCAAAACTTGCGGCATACGCAACGCTATTCTTTTTCATACAATCATAATTTGCGAAATATCCATCATCGAAGCCTTCAAACTCATCAATGCAAAAGATCGTATCACTTCCACATACGAAGCCTGTAATGTTTTCATCTATAGAAATATCATTAAAATTTTGAGCCGTGTATTTCTTACACGTGCGTTCAAAACGCTTATGATAGAATTTATCAAACTTATAATAATTTTCCTGAATAGCGGGCAGTGTAAGCTCACACATCTTACGTGATTCCTCATCTTTATCCCACATATTGGCAAATGGATTCAATGGTTCTTTATCAGCTAAAATCTCAGGGCAATAATCAACAAGGACAGGCTCAACTATATTCCCAGCAATCTTTTTTATAGACTGACAAAGTGCCCATGATTGAAGTGCAGAGCCATAATTTGTGAAGTTACAATAGATGTTATAACTAACTATTCCAATTCTTTTTTTCATGTTTTATTCCTTTTAAATTTTAAAATCACACACAAAGTGGTGAGGAACTTGTTCTTTTTTTTGGGGGGAGTTCCATGTAATTACCATACTGCTGTTCCAACAGCTCGTTGCATTTTCTTATTGCCATAAAGTTCTTTCCGGCAAATTCCAATATGTACTCTATTATGATAAGAAAAAACTCACTACTTTGCAAGCTAATCCGTATAAAAACTTCATCTAAATTTCTCTTTGACACCTTTATGGCTCAGTTCCGCCCGGAATTGGAGACCTGTCCTGCGTATTCCTTGGAATCCTTTTGTTGCATACCCGTGTCCGTGATGGGGCTAGCAAAGGCAAGCCAGAGTCCAGACAATGGCTAGATGACTGTTTTTATAACCGGATTACCAGAAAAGTCCGTAAGGACTCCACAGTTACGATTGATGGCGTCTGCTATGATGTTCCCATGCAATTCATCTCCGCAAAGGTCGATATCCGTTTCCAGCCAGATGACATGTCTTCTGCATTTATTCTGTTTGATGATCAGAAGTGCCCGATTCGCCAGACCAATCGCAACGAAAATTATCCCCGCTCAAAAAAATAAAATATCCGCTTCACAAATTAATCTCTTTTCAATGAGGTGGTTATTAATTGATATTCATTTAATGTTTTCAGATACTCCATGTGCTGTTATTAAAAATGTCAAAACCTTAAAATTATTATCATTATTCTTCTCTATTTCACAATAAGCCCGCAGCAGATAATATCTTCTGCTGCGGGCTCAATACATTGTTTATTCTTTTTAAACCACGGCCTTAGTATTTATCATTATCTCCGTAAGAATTCATAGATGACGGTTCAGATACATCCATGTTATTCTTGCCTGGCTGTGCTGGCTGTGGTGCTGGATCCGCAGAACCATCCTTCAATGTGAATTTACCTACCAAATCCTTTAAGATCTGTGCCTGGCTGGAAAGTTCCTCACTGGCTGCAGCGCTTTCTTCTGCAGTTGCAGAATTGCTCTGTACAACGCTGGAGATCTGGCTGATGCCTTCATTTACCTGTTTTACTGAAACTGCCTGTGACTCGCTGGCAGAAGAGATCTCCTCAATGGTCTGTGCTACTCCCTGCACGCCTTCGGTCAGCTGCTGCAATGCCTTGGCCGTTTCATTTGCAATCTTTGTACCACGGTCAACTGCGTGAAGAGAACCTTCAATGAGAGCAGACGTATTCTTTGAAGCTTCTGCTGATTTTCCTGCAAGATTACGAACCTCGTCTGCTACTACTGCAAATCCTTTTCCTGCTGCGCCTGCACGAGCTGCCTCTACTGCCGCGTTCAAAGCAAGAATATTGGTCTGGAATGCAATATCCTCAATCGTCTTGATGATCTTTCCAATCTCACTGGAGCTGTTGCTGATGTCCGACATGGCAGAAAGCATCTCCTGCATACGCTGTCTGCTTTCTCCTGCCTGTTCTCTTACATTATCTGCCATATCACTGGCTGACTTTGCATTCTCGGCATTCTTTTCAACATTATTGGAAATTTCATTAATGGTCGCTGCCAGTTCTTCTACGGAAGAAGCCTGCTCGGTAGCACCCTGGGATAATGCCTGTGCTCCGGAGGATACCTGCTCGGAGCCTGCTGCCACCTGATCAGCTGACTGGGTAACACTCGAAAGCGTACTGCTTAAATTATCTCTCAGAAGAACCATAGAGTTATAGATCGCAACAAAGCTTCCTACATAATCCTTTGACATGGAAGAATAAACATTAAAGTTTCCGCGGCTCATCTCTGTAAGGATATTTGTCTCATCTGCCACTACCGCTTTCAGGAACGCTGCTACAGACCGCAAATCATCGGAAAGATTTCCAAGCTCATCTTCTGCCTTGTACTCGATATCAATATCCATATTACCGCGTATCATTTTTTCCATAGCTTCCTGCAACTGTTTTACCGGCTCTACTACGGAACGTATCAGGATCGTTGCCATAATAACGGTAAGGATCAGTGCAACGATAACAATTATGATCCCTACAATAAACAGGATGGTTCGGGTCTTCTTGAAAGAACTGTAATTATTATCAACAAGGTCTGTCACCTGATCGCTAAACTGATCCAGAATTCCTTCCAGCTTGGACACTTCCGGGTCAAACTCATCGATAAACGTGCGCCTTGCCTGCTCTTTCGCACGGTCAGAACCAGTGGACAGATACTCTAAGATCTTGTTTGTGACCTCAGAAGTTACCTGAAGCTGTGTATGAAACTGGTTTACCAGTGTCATATCTCCATGATAACACTCCATGAACCAGTCTGCGTTCTCCGCAAGGCCGGCTCTATATGAATCAATGTCTGAAAGATATGCTTTTGTGGCGGTGGGGTCATCATTAATCATAGACTCCACCAGATTCTGGATTGTTGCCAGCATATAGATTTTTAACTTGTCTACACGTACGATCGCTTCGTGGTCATTCTTATAGAACTGGTTATACTGTGTGCTGATGTTGATCATTCCATAAAACAGCGCGCCAACTGTTACAAAAAAACAGATGACCACTGCTCCAAAAGCAATCGTGATTTTTTGCTTCATATTACGGTTCTTCATGTTCCTTCCCTCTCTTTGTTATTTCTTTCGTGGAATATTGTGGAATCTAATCCCTATATTTATTATTCGGCAAGTACCGAAAAATCATAAGGGATGTTTGGTTTTTCATTTTTCTCTTTTCATCCATTTGCAAGCTTGCTTTTTACATAGTCCTTGATCATTTTACCGCTGTGTCTATCATCTGGTACTGGCATCTGGATCCGGTCACAGAGAGAAAGCCATTTGTCCAGCGTAAGGACTTCATTTTCCTCCTCTACATAATACAGATCTGTGGGAAGGATATCCTTATAAATTGCTGCTGACGGAGAATTCCATTCCTGATATTCCTGCTCTGTAAAACGGATATCACAGTTTTTTTCTCCTTCTGTAACTTTCCTAAATCTGCTGCCTAATACGGTCTTTTCTTCTTTCCGTTCCTTTCTCCAAACCACTGTTCCATCCAGACAAAACTTTAAATAGATTCCTGATCCCAGATCATCTGCGATCACTTCATTTTCGGATACTGCATATAGCTGTATTTCGTTGCTGTCAATATATAAAAGTTCTTCTATTTTTCCCTCTTCTCTGGTTTCTTTCAGGATGCATCCTGTTCTGGCATCGAAAAATACCAGAGTATCACCACCAACTGTAACCGAAGTGATTTCCCTTTCCGGATCTGCAAAACTGCACCAGGATACTTTTCCTGTATCCGTGTTCAGGATCAGCCATCGTTTTTTATAAGTCTGCGGACATAAAATGTTTCTGCCTATAGAAACAGCCCCGCCAAATACCCCCGGAATACCACGTACTTTATTCTTATCCACCATTGTATAGGTTACATGTCCGGAAGTAAGATCTATGCAAAGGATGCTGTTGTACCATGCAGGCATACAATATAGTACATTACCTCTCTGAAAGCCTTTCAGGAATAACGGCTGTTCTATAAAATGCTCTGCATCACGGATCTGTACGGACTCAAACTGATCCTTATCTATATGGTAAATGGCCAGGTTTCTGGCAAAATATGGGACAAGATACAGTCTGTCTTCTACCCGTACAACAGAACGGAACAGATCTCCCTTAAATGCCAATTCTCCCGGAATCTTTCCTATGCAGGAAAGTCTGTCCATTTGTTTATCATAATGAAACAGCAGGTTTACTTTTCCGTGAACAAACCACACTTCTTTTTCATCTTCCCAAAAAGCTCCCGGCCAGCATGGTATCTTACATTCCTTTTCTCTTACCAGGGAATCCTGATATAAAACCGGTTTTCCTGTTTCCCAGAACAACTGGGCTACAGAGCTGTAATCCCCGTAATAGCAGTCGCAGGAAGCAATGGCAAGATCAAGATCGTATCCTTTGTCCAGGATTCCCCAGCCTTCTTCTTCATAAGAAGCCAGAAGTTCTCTATATTTCTGTAAAAGCTGGGGCCGCATCACCTCCAGTGTCTGTTCATACAGTGGATGAGGACGAAGCCATAAAGTAAGATCTTTTCTGTTTCTAAAATAAAGAAAGACTTCTTCAATTTTTTTCATCATATCCGGCTGGTTTAAAACTGCGTCAATAGACAGGCTGTAAAATACGGTCTTTTTCCTGACTCCGTCAGGCCTATAAAGACATTTCCTCCATTTCCCAGGAAGAGAACTGTCCTGTCTTTTCGTACTTCGGGCACGTTCAATCTTTGGTGATCCAAAGTTCTGTACCTTCTCTTCCCATTGCTCTGTTGGAACTCCTTTGAGTCCGGAACACAAAATATTGATAAACAGTTCTCTTTCCTGCTCTGTTGCTGTAACAAAGCAGTCTGCATTAATAGTTCCCGGCTCAATGACAAACCCGGTGCTTCCCGCCTGGCGTTTCGCAGATTCTACGTTTCCAGTACTTGCTGTAGTATAATAAGGCAGATATACCAGCTGGTCTGCATATTTCTTCAATCTGCTGCTATAAAAATCAGGATGGACGCTGGTCAATCTATTGTTCTGGTCATAGGGATTGTGGATAAACACCGCATCCGGTTTCTTATCTTCTAGGCGGAATGTGCGGTAATCTGTAATAGGAACATCTGATGGATACTGATCTCCCTCGTAGTGTTCTACTGCCAGATTCCCATCCTGGTCTTTATCAAAATAGGGGATCGGTACAACATAAGCATCACAATCCGGATCCTTATCTGCCGCTTTCCAGACGGTTTCCATAGAATCCCACATAGACACTTTATATGGAAGAAAGACAAAACAGAGACGGTCTGTTTCGATCTCGTTCTCTATATGGTCATATAAGAGTTTCAATTCTTTCTTTATTTTTTTGTACAGCTTCGCCATCTGTTTTTTACTGTGAAGGTTCTGGCTCATCTCATAAAGATCTTCACAATATACTTCCAGAAGGGGGACCAGATCTGCTTTTCCCACATTTTCCAGCTCTGTTCCCAACAAAAGGGCTGTTTCCTGAGATTGTGAAAGAGCATCGATCATCATTTCTTCTGTATTCTGGCCGAATCCCATGTACACTCTTTCATTTGCCCGCATTAAGAGGGCTGCTGTCTGCAAAAGCCTTCTTTTTTCTTTTCTTTTGATCGCCATTTTTACGGTTTCCTCCAAAAATGATCAGATATCCTATCTCTGATAATTTTATCGGCGTTTTCTTTTTTTTTATAACTGTTGTATCAACTTACTGTTTCTTTCACAATCTCTTTTAAAACCCCCTTTACCTATTCCCACCCCCCGCCGATAAAGTTAAAAGAAATACTATTCTGATTATTATGAAAAAAGGCGGTGTACAATATGAGCAGTGGTATGGACAGCAGTATTCTGGATACATACCTTTATGAAGAAAACAATCTTTTAGACCAGTTAGACGAAATGCTGGTTGCTGATGAGAAAAACGGTGATTTTTCCACCGATGACGTAAATGAGATCTTCCGTATCATGCATACGATCAAAGGCTCTTCTGCAATGATGGAATTTAATTCGATCTCCACGATCGCCCATCATATTGAAGATGTATTTTTTTATATCCGTGATAAAGGAATCGAAACTCTGGATCCTGAACATAAGAAAGAGCTTTTCAACCTGATGTTCCGTTCAGAGGATTATTTAAGAAGCGAAATTGAGAAAGTAGAACAGGGAGTACCTCTTTCTACTGATATTGATGCGTTCTCCAATGAGATCAATTCTTTTTTGAAGAAGATCAGCGGCGCTGCACCTGCACAGCCGGAAGCTTCACAGGCTGCACCTGCAGCTTCTGGTGCAGCAGCTCCTGGTGCTGCAGCTCCTGCTTCTCTCCCTGATGATAAGGATGCAGCCTGCTTTTTCCATGTTTTTCTGGAAGAAGGCGTGGGAATGGAGAATCTGCGGGCTTATATGATCGTAAATGCAGTAAGGGAATGTGAAGTGACTTTTCGTTTCTATCCCAGTGATATGGAAACAGATCCGGATACTTCACAGAAGATCGCAGAAAATGGCTTTTTCCTTGCTTTTGACTCCAGTGAAGACGCTTCTAAGGCTGAAGGGATTTTAAAAACCCAGAACCACATCCGATCTTATGAGCTTATAAATGTCCCAAAAGCCGCTCCTCCTGCAAAAGCTGAGGAAAAAAAGGCATCTGTTTCCAAACCCACGGCACCAGCACCTGCATCCACAGATACAGCTGCCGGGAAAGCAGCTCCTATGCTTTCCCATGCCCCGGTCAAGCAGAATCTGATCAGCGTCAACCTGATGAAGCTGGACAGCCTGATGGATATTGTTGGTGAGATCGTGATCACTGAATCCATGGTCACATCTTCCCCTGAATTAAACCTGCTGCCAAGGGACAACAGGGATAATTTTATGAAATCAGCACGCCAGCTGCGTAAACTCACCAATGATCTGCAGGATATTGCCATGTCTTTACGCATGGTCCCGATTTCCGGCGTGTTCCAGAAAATGAACCGTATTGTGCGTGATATGAAGCAGAGTCTGGGAAAAGACGTCCGTCTGACCATTGTAGGTGAAGATACAGAGGTAGATAAGACGATCGTAGACAATATACAGGATCCTATCATGCATATCGTGCGTAACAGCATGGATCATGGGATTGAAGAAACAGCCCAGGAACGTATTGCTGCCGGTAAGGATCCCCAGGGCGAGATCGTACTTTCCGCTTCCCATACCAGCAGTGAGGTTGTTATCTCCGTTAAAGATGACGGATATGGCATGGATCCCCAGAAGATTCTTGAAAAAGCCCGGTCAAAGAACATGCTGACCAAGCCTGATTCTGAATACAGCCAGAAGGAGATCCTGGGGCTGATCATGCTTCCCGGATTTTCCACCAATACAGAGGTAACTGAATATTCCGGTCGTGGTGTTGGAATGGATGTTGTAAAGAAAAATGTAGAATCCTTAGGCGGTATCGTTTCTGTATCCAGTACCTACGGTGAAGGAACTACGATTTCCATGAAGATCCCGCTGACTCTGGCTATTGTAGATGGAATGAAAGTAACGGTAGGTGATTCTATTTTTACTATACCTATCGCCAATATCCGTCAGTCCTTTAAGGTAAAAGCGGATCAGGTGATCAAAGATGAATATGGCAATGAAATGGTAGAACGTGTTGACCACTTTTATCCTATCGTCCGCCTCCATTCCTTCTATCACCTTCCAACTGAGGTTACCCAGATGGAAGATGGTATCCTTTTATGGGTGGAAGCAAATGACCGTTCTTACTGCCTGTTTGTAGATGATCTGATCGGCGAGCAGCAGGTGGTAGTAAAGCCGCTTCCTGCTTTTCTCAGTGAATTTAACCTGAAAGACCACGGCATCACCGGCTGTACCATTATGGGTGATGGCAATATCAGCATCATTCTGGATATCCTCAGCTTATATTCCATAGCTGTAGAGAACGCGTAAACAGGAGGTTTTAAAATGGCTGAAGTAACAGAAACAAATATCCGGACAGACGTACCGGCTGAAAACCAGTCCGTTGAACGCTGTCTTACCTTTGAGTCGGGAGACATGACTCTGTTTTTAAGTATCAATAACGTAACGGAGATCATCAATGACTGTGCGATCACTCATCTTCCACTGGTACCTGATTATATTAAGGGAATCATCAATCTGCGTGGTCAGATCCTTCCGGTAGTAGATATACGGCTCTATATGGGCAAGCCTGCTTTGGAATATAACAGTAAGACCTGCTTTATCGTTTTAAATGTAGACGATCTTCCTGTATGCATCGTTGTGGATTCTGTGCAGCAGGTGATCGATATTGATCTTCAGGATGTACGTCCGATCCCTATCAAACGCAGACAGAAGCTGTTAGATGGTATGATCACACTTGAAAATGGGACTGTGCTTATGTCTTTTGACTGCAAGTCCCTGGTCAGCTCTTAATGTACTCCCGGAATCTTTTTGTACTTGATTTTGCGAGAAGATTTTTTGTCAGCCGCAAAGGCAGGTGCAGGAAAGACTCCGAGAGTACATCCGATTCCTAAGGAGGTCATACAATGCTTACATTAAGTGACGGGGATTTTAACCGTCTTTACACTTATATCCAACAGCACTATGGCATCAATCTGAGCCACAAAAAACAGCTGATCACCAGCCGTCTTACTAATATGCTGCAGCAGAAAGGGTTTCATAGTTTTACAGAATACATAGATGAGATCATCTCAGGTAAAGATCCTGAGATGGTTTCTGTTATGTTAAACAAGCTGACTACCAACTATACCTATTTTATGCGGGAAAAAGAACATTTTGACTTTCTCCAGAAGCAGATTCTTCCTGAGCTTGCAAACAAGCATTCCCGGGACCGTTCTATTGCGATCTGGAGTGCCGGCTGCTCCTCCGGTGAAGAACCTTATAACATTTCTATGTATCTGAAAGAATATTTTTCCGCTATTCCCGGAAGCTGGGATACCCGTATCCTTGCTACGGACATTTCCCAGCGTGTTCTGGATTCTGCCATGGATCCCAGATATTCCCTTGAAAGCTTAAAAGAGCTTCCGCCTTCCTGGCAGGAACGCTATTTTGTTCCCATAGGAGATAAAACCTATACTGTTTCAGATGCTTTAAGGAAAAATGTGATCTTTCGTTCCTTTAACCTGATGGATCCCATCCATTTCCGCAAAAAGTTTGACCTGATCTTCTGCAGAAACGTGATGATCTATTTTGACCGTCCTACGAAGGCGGCACTGGTAAGGCGCTTTTATGATGCTACCGCTCCGGGAGGCTACTTATTTATCGGACATTCTGAAAGCCTGGATAAGGAAAGCTGCCCGTTTTCCTATATTGAACCGGCTATTTACCGAAAGATCTGATCCCGTAGGTTATCTCATACGTTGTTACAGCTATCTTATTAAGGAGGCATTATGATCATGGATCATAAATTAAAATTAATGGTGGTGGATGATTCACCCTTGTTCCGCACCTGGCTGATCCATTCTCTCTCTGCGGATGACCGTTTCCAGGTTGTAGGATATGCAGTAAATGCCCTTGACGCCCAGGAAAAGATCCCGCTGCTGCAGCCGGATATGCTTACCCTGGATATTGAAATGCCGGGAATGTCCGGCATTGATTTTTTAAAGCAGCTGCTTCCCGTCCACCCTATCCCGGTGATCCTGGTATCTTCCCTGAACCTGAGGGTTTTTGATGCCCTGGAAGCCGGAGCTGTGGATTTTGTACGGAAACCGGATGAAGCCAATGGACTGTCTAAAGAGATCTTTCTTTCTATGCTCCGTTCCAAACTCATGGTAGCGGCTGCTTCCCACGTACACCTTCCTTCTGCTCCTGCAGACCCTCAGGCAGGTGGTATCCGCAAGGTTTCTTCTTTACCTCCTGCCAGAAATACTTTCCTGCAGAAACCAAAGATTCCTCTGGGTGCTTCCCCTGAAACCGTGATCGCTATCGGGGCATCTACCGGAGGTACAGAAGCCATTCTCGAGGTAGTAAAGAATTTTCCTGCAGATACTCCCGGAGTTGTTATCACCCAGCATATGCCTGCCGGTTTTACAGCTATGTATGCAGAGCGCTTAAACAGGATCTGCAAAATGGAAGTACGGGAGGCGAAAAACGGGGACCGGATCCGCAAAGGTCTCATGCTTTTAGCTCCCGGAGGTCTGCAGATGCGTGTGGTACCTCTTGGAAACTCCTATGCAGTCAGTGTACAGGAAGGAGAAAAGGTAAACGGACACAGACCTTCCGTGGATGTGCTTTTTGACTCAGTTGCATTACATGTGCGGGAACACGCCATCGGCGTTCTTCTCACAGGAATGGGAGCAGATGGAGCTGCCGGTCTTTTGCGCATGCGCAAAAACGGCGCCTATACTATCGGACAGGACAAGAACAGCTGTGTTGTATACGGCATGCCTATGGAGGCACATAAGATTGGCGCTGTATGCCAGCAGTGTCCTTTAAATACCATTGGTCAGACTGTCCTGGCCCGTGTATCCCTTCGTTAACGGATGAGAAATAAGTGGATGAAAAATGAAAGATAGAACTTTAAAGAACCAAAAGAAACATATAAATAAAACCTTGAAACAGTTCCGGCTTGTGAAAACGATGATCCAGCTTTCCATTACCGGTACAGTTTCAGTGATCACTGCCAGCCTGAGCTTTTATTTTTGCCCAGGCTTTTCTTCCCAGGTCATAAAAGACGCACGATCCGCTATTTCCTTTGTGCAGACTGCCAGTGGCCAGAAATTTCATGAACTGGAAGACTTTCTTAAAAAGCAGACCCAGCCAGAACCAAAAATCCAAAAACAAACAGAACTTTCAGAGGATACTTCCAGGACACAGGGGATCCCAGATACATCTTCTGTGACTGCAGATACATCTTCTGTGACTGCAAATACATCTCCTGTGATCCTTGGAAAAGCAGAAAACCTGCATATGGAGGCTCAGACGGGATCAGATGGCAATTCTTATGATGCTGCCATCCTGGATACCAGTATGGGACCGATGTACTACTATAATCAGGGAGATACCCGCTGGAGCAGTTATCTCTACGGGGATTCAGATCCC
>OBVG01000708.1_pt1 | contig 21127 bp, 16 predicted proteins | sample 1501271 | NCBI WGS metagenome assembly OBVG01 (sample SAMEA2579934, study PRJEB22360) | human gut metagenome | biome: human gut; feature: human-associated habitat; material: faeces | place: Denmark | collected 2008/2010 | reverse complement strand
AAGTGTATCGTACGGAATTTTCAGTTCAGAAAATTCCTACCCGTGTACAGTAACGTTATTGCTCTTAAAACAAGAAGGGAGAACCTGCAGATCAGGTTCTCCACTTTTTTATTCAACTTTCAGATCATTTTTAGCAATTTTTCAGTTTTAATTCCAGTTTCGGAATTTTTCTCTTTTTACAGATGCTCTTCCAGCTCACTGTTCCTATGTACCCCAGTGATCGCATACTCTGCCCACTCCGCGATATTTGTGGCGTGGTCGCCGATGCGCTCGTAGTATTTGGCGATCATGAGGATGTCCAGGATCTGTTCCTGGGTGGCCTCGCCGTTTAAGATACCGTCTGCCAGTTCTTTCTTCACCTGGGAGAACATATCGTCGATCACGTCATCGTAGGCGATAACTTCCTTTGTCTTCCTGAGATCCTCGTTTGCGAAGCTCTCGATGCTCTCGCGGACCATGGACGCAACGGCTTTTGCCATCTCGCCGAGTCTTGTCGCCTTTACCGGCTCTAAGAGGTCTGTGGTCTTGATGATCTCCGCGATATCGCCCGCCTGGTCACCGATGCGCTCCAGGTCTGTGATCATTTTTAATGCGGAAGAGATCTTTCTTAAGTCACTCGCCACCGGCTGCTGCTCTAAGAGAAGCTTCAAGCACTTGCTCTCGATATCTCTCTCCTTTAAGTCCACGTTCGCATCGTCTTGCAGGATCTTCGCCGCCTGCTCCCGGTCCATGTTCATCAGTGCCTCGTAAGTCCCGTCGATCATTTTCTCGCAGAGCAGTCCCATCTCCGCCAGCATCTTATGCAGCTCTTCCAATTGCTTTAAAAACGCGTCTCTCATAATCAGCCAAACCTCCCTGTGATGTAGCTTTCTGTCCGTTCATCCCTCGGGTTCGCAAACAGATCACTTGTATTATTGTACTCGACGACCTCACCTAACAGGAAGAACGCTGTCTTGTCAGAGATACGCGCCGCCTGCTGCATGTTGTGGGTGACGATCACGATGGTGTATTTATCCTTTAATTCCATCGCCAGGTCCTCGATCTTCGATGTGGAGATCGGGTCCAGGGCGGAGGTCGGCTCATCCATCAAGATCACCTCCGGCTCCACCGCCAGGGTTCTCGCGATGCAGAGTCTCTGCTGCTGTCCGCCGGAAAGTCCCAGGGCACTCTTATTTAAGCGGTCCTTAAGCTCATCCCAGATCGCCGCCTGACGCAGGCTTTTCTCAACGATCTCGTCGAGATCCGCCTTTCTCGTGATCCCGAAGATCCTCGGGCCATAGGCGATGTTGTCGTAAATACTCTTCGGGAACGGGTTTGGCTGCTGGAATACCATGCCGACCTTGTGGCGCAGTGTGATGGCGTCCATATCCTTAAAGATGTTCTGTCCGTCAAGCTCCACTTTTCCGTCGATCTTTACATTCTCCACAAGATCATTCATCCGGTTCAATGTCTTTAAAAATGTAGATTTTCCGCAGCCGGACGGTCCGATGAACGCGGTGATCTCATGGGCGCTGATCTGCATGTTGATGTCCTTAAGCGCATGGAACGAGCCGTAATGCAGATTCAGCTTTTCGATATCAAATTTCGGTTTCATATCAGTCATATATGTTTTCCTCTCTAAAACTCTCATATGCCATCCTCAGAGTTTCATTACTTCTCCCTCAAGAATCGTCATTGAGGTCCTTTTCCGAATGTTTCTTACGCTGCCTCGCCGGAGCTCTTTTTCTTCAGATGATGGCTCCACACATTCGCACCGATGCTGAATGCCAGAACCAGGATCATAAGGACCGCGGAGGCGGTGTTCGCCAGTGCCTTATCCTGACCGTTTACCTGAAGGTTCCAGATCTGGATCGACAATGTCTCTGCCGGGCGGAACGGGTTGAACGGGCAGGTCGGGGCTGCCAGGTTCCAGTTGCCCCAGCGCAGGTCGCTTCCGGATCCTGTGGTGTAGAGGAGCGCTGCCGCCTCACCGAATCCACGTCCTGCCGCCAGAATGACGCCTGTCATGATGCGCGGGAGACATGCCGGGAGAAGTACATGGAAGATGGACTGCCATTTTGTCGCTCCAAGACCTAAACTCGCCTGAAAATATCCCGCTGGGAGTCCCTTGATGGCATCCTCGGTGGTCGTCGTGATAAGCGGAAGTGTCAGGATCGATACGGAGAGGGCACCCGCCATCAGGCTCTTTCCCATTCCGAAGAATACGAGGAATACCAGATATCCGAACAGGCCCACAACGATGGACGGAAGGGAAGAAAGTGTCTCGATACACATTCTCAGAAACTTTGTCATTTTTCCCTGTTTCGCGTACATGGCCAGATAAATTCCGGCGCAGACACCGAGGGGGATGGATACCAGCAGGGAGATAAATACGAGATAGATCGTGTTGAACAACTGGTTTCCGATGCTTCCTTTTCTCGCGAAGCGGAACATCTCCGGCTTTGCCCCCATGAGACCGCCGATGATGACCTTGCCCGCAAAACCGATCAGAAGAGCGAAGAAGAAGATCGCAACCAGGTAGAAAATGACTGTCATAACGCGGTCCACACCGCGCGAACGTCTGATCTTACTTTCCATGGTCTAATTTTCCCCCTTTGCTGCGAACTGCTTTACCGGCACCGCGGTCGTGCTTATTTTCACGGAAGTGCTTGTTTTTTCTTCTTTCTCCGGCTTCACCGCTGTCACATGATGGATCAGGAAGATGAAGAACAGGGAGATTGCAAATAACAGCAGTGCCATGGTCCAGAGTGCGGATTTCATCTCGCCGCCCTCCATGGCGTTGCCCATCTGGGCCGCGATCTCGGTGGTCAGAGTCTTTGTCGTTGAAAAAATGCTTGTGGGAAGCGCTGTTGTCTGACCGATGACCATGGCAACCGCCAGGGCCTCACCGAAGGCTCTCGCGAGACCTAAGATCACACCGGAAATGATTCCAGGCGCTGCCGCCGGAACTACGATCCGGTATATGGTCTGCCAGCGGGTGGAGCCGAGTCCGTACGCCGCCATTCTGCATTCCTTCGGTACGGAGTGAAGGGCATCCGCCGCAACACTTGTGATCGTCGGGAAGATCATGACCGCTAAGACCAGACCTGCTGCCAGGATGGAATGTCCCACCTGACGGTCAAACAAGGTCTTGATCGCCGGTACAAGCACCGTGAGTCCCACCCAGCCATAGACAACAGACGGGATCCCGGCGAAGATCTCGACTACCGGGCGGTAAAATTTCTCGCCAAACTTCGGGGAGATCTCCGTGATGAAGATCGCTGATCCCAGGGAAAACGGAGTCGCGATGAGAAGCGCCAGGCCGCAGGTGCAGAGCGACCCAGCGATGAAGATCAGCGCACCGATGCTGCCGCCGCCTGCCATATTGTCCTCCGGTGCCCAGTCTGCAGATCCTAAGAATTCCAGGAAGGAATGTCTGTAAACCAGGAATGTGGACGATCCCTTGTATACAAGGAACGCGCCGATCACGATCGTCAGAAGAATTACGAACAGTCCACAGACGGTCATCAGATCCCGCCACAGATATTCTCTGACGAACATGCTTTTTTCTTTACCATTCTTCATAAGTCCTCCTGCTTCCTATATTCGAAGCAAATTCTATCATAAATCATATCGGGGCGGGCCAGATTCGTCTGCCCCGCCCTTGTTTCGCAGTTCTCTTGTCCATGTCCTCTTTTTTCTTTCATCCGGTCGGATCATGGCTCACTGCCCGGTCTTAAGTTTTGTCTCAATTAATGCTCCGTATTTGTCATCTTGGAAGATACGCCGTATCCTAAGGATTCCATCTTTGCGCCGTACTCATCGGACATGATGTAGTCAAGGAATGCGCTTACAACTTCGTCCGGCTCACCCTTTGTATACATATGCTCAAATGTCCATACCGGATATTTTCCAGCGTATGTATTTTCAAGTGTCGGCTCTGCGCCATCGATCGCTACAGTTGCAACTCCCGCATCACCTGTCAGATAGGAAAGTGCTACATATCCGATCGCACCCTTCGTATCTTTTACATTCTGAAGAAGAACACCGGAATCATCTGTTTCCATGGAAGTATTGGAAGCTTCCTCGTTTCCGTCGAGAGCGTATTTCTGGAAGGTTGCTCTTGTACCGGAAGATGTCGGTCTTGTTACAAGGACAATGCTCTCATCCGATCCGCCAACCTCTTTCCAGTTTGTTGTCTTTCCTGTGAAGATGTCGATGAGCTGCTGTTTTGTAAGATCCTCAACGCCGCCTTCTTTTACATCGTTGTTTACGATTGGAGCCATTGTGACTACGCATACCTGATGATCAACAAGCTCTTTTGCCTGTGTCTCGTCAAGCTTTGCGGAGGCCTCAACATCGGAGTTACCGATATTTACGGTTCCCTCGGAAACCTGCTTTAAGCCCTCTCCGGATCCTCCTGCGTCGATCGTGATGGAAACGTCCGGGTATTTCTCGATAAACATGTCTGCTGCATCGTCAACCAGCGGTTTTAATGCGGAAGAACCTGCCGCTGTAATTGATCCTGTAAGATCTGCAGTTTTCTCTGCTGCTGTCGCTGTTTCTTTTGTTGTCTCTGCTGCTGCCGCAGTTGTTGTCGCTGCTGTCGTGGATGCTGTACTACTGCTGCTTCCGCATCCTGTCATCATGCTGACTGCTAATACTCCTGCACCTGCAAGTGCCATTACTTTTCTTGTTTTCATAATTCTTTTCTCCTCCTCAAAGGTCTTTGTTTTTATTTTTTCTTTCTCTGTACAGTATTATTTTTATCACGAATCCCCGAAACCAAAAACCATGGTTCGGTAACTACTTTGTATAATCTATGTAAATTGTAAATTCAGATTTTCGTTTGAAAATATAGCCGGGTAAAACCTTTCCACTGTGCCGGACTACCGCGAATTCAAAAAAATCAGCCATTTGTCGAGATTTTTCACAGTAGTACCGTTATCGCACAGGTATGGATATGGCCCGCTGCACGCGAAAAAAACGCACCATCTGATAGTCTGGAATATTTCTTCCAAATCAATCAGACGATGCGTCTTGATCCTTAATATCCTATATTTCCTTTATAACCTTTGAGCCTGGCCTCTATTCTTAAATTCCGGCTGCCGGGCCTTCAGCCGCTACACTTCCTTCACCCGGAACTGTTACCGAACTCTGTCCTTCCGTCGGGGTTGCCGGACCTGCACTCGTTGTCGCTTCCGGAACTGCCGTCGACTTCTCATATCCCGGGCCGATCGGGGCTTCCGTTGTCATATCCTGCGGACTTGACGGTCTGTATGCCTCCGTGGAGGTCTCTGCTTCGTCCGTCGGACTTCCTGCATGGCTCTCGGTCGGTTTTGCGATCACATTGCCGTTGGCATCCGTTTCCGCCTCATGCAGATAGCCGCTGTTATGAGCTCCTGATGTAGTCTCGATCGGCTTGCCGTCCGGTCCTGTCTCAGTTTCACCCGTGCTCTCAGATTCCTTCTTGGATTCTTCGAGCATGGACTCCATCTGGGATTCTTCCTGACTCTCCTTCTTACTCTCCTTCTTACTCTCCTCTTCAGCGGAAAGTGTCGTGGCCTCCGTCTCGCCCTTCGGGATATATCCCTGATCCGTCGCTACATGATCAATTTCCTTGCCAGCCTTATTCAGTCCAGTAAGTTCAGCGATCTTATTGCTGATCGTCTGGACCGTGCTGGATGGCTTGTAGTCCTCTTCACCATAGAGGAACTTGTGAAGGCTTGTAACATTGCTCACAAGTGTCTGCGGGATAACACAGGACAATTTCAGCTTGCCGATCTTCATCTTCTGCTCTCCGCGGGCTGCCGGGAATCCGGTCGTCTCACTGAGATGGTATTTCGTGACATTCTTCGCCATCGGAAGGATATCATTCATATTGATATTTGTCGCGCACATCGCGGACATATTTCCGATCAGGCTGTTTAATGTCGCAAAGTCTGCCTTTTTCGCCTTCTCAAATGCCTTCTGGATTACAAGTCTCTGGCGCTCTGTACGCGCATAGTCACTGTCCATCAGACGAAGACGTCCATAGGCAACGGCCTGTACGCCATCCAGATGGTTCACACCTGCTTTCTTTAACTGTACAGAACCAATTCCGGTACCCTTTACCGTCTCTGTGATGAACGCGTTGATGTAATAGAACTCGGACTTACTGATATCGATGTCGACACCGCCGAGGATGTTGATCGCTGTTGCGACTGCCTTCCAGTTGAACGCTACATAGTGGGTGATGTTGAGATCCAGATTCTTATTCAGGGCTTTTACGGCCTGTTCCGGACCACCCATCGCATATGCCGCGTTGATCTTATTGTATGTGTTCTTATCGCTCACATTCAGGTAAGTGTCGCGGAATACGGATGCCAGCTTGATCTCTCCGGTCTCACGATTTAAGTTCACGATCATGATAACATCGGACTGGTTGCCTTTTCCTGTGGAATTGTCACGGGAGTCCAGGCCAAATACCGCAATGGTCCAGTAGCCTTTTTCCATCTTATCTCTCATTTCCAGAGAGATGTTCTCATTCCGAACGTCCGCAATATCAAAATTATTCTGTCCGTTCATCTTTCCGAAGTTGTGCTGGATATAGCCGTATACCGCTGCGGCAAACCCCAGGACCAGAACGATCAGGGCGATCAGAACACCGATGATGATCTTTTTCTTCTTGTTTCCGTTTTTCCGTCTTCTGTGATTGTGGGAAGCTGCCCCATGGCTCTTTGCTGCGGCACGGCCTGCACGGCTTCCCGGGTCAGCACTCATGGAATACAGATCTTCCGTCCTGTGAGTGCGGCGTTTTGCGGACGTCTCACTCTCGCTCTCACGCCGTCTGCTCTTTCTGGCGCGGGAACGGTCTAATTCGTCTTCATAATTCATGTCATTTGTCCTCGTCTTAGTAAGCGTTTTTATTGATGAATCCCTTGAAAACCGTTAAGAACATGATCTTGAAATCAAGACCAAGTGTCCAGTTCTCGATATAATAGAGATCGTGCTCGATCCGTTTAATGATCGAAGTGTCTCCACGGTAACCATTCACCTGTGCCCAGCCGGTAAGGCCCGGACGGACCTGATGCTTGATCATATATCGCGGGATTTCTTCCTTAAATTTTTCAACGAAAAATGGCCGTTCCGGTCTCGGACCCACAAGACTCATATCACCAATCAGGATATTAAAGAACTGCGGCACCTCGTCGATGCTTGTACGGCGGATTATTTTTCCGATGAGAGTCACACGGGCATCTCCCTTTGTTGTCCAGCGGCTCTTCTCCTTGCCCGGATCCTGAACCGTCATGGAACGGAATTTATACATTTTAAACAGCCGGTTGTGAAGGCCGACACGTTCCTGACAGAAAATGATCGGTCCCGGAGATGTCAGCTTGATGAGCACTGCCACGATCAGCATGATCGGGGAAAAAAGTACGATCCCCACGATCGCACCCACGATATCCACGGCTCTCTTTACCATCGCATTCACAGGATCATTCAACGGAACGCGGCGGATATGGATCACCGGCAGGCCCTGGAGATCTTCCATATACGGGATCGTCGGGATAATGTTCCCGTAATCCGGGATAAACTTCGTGTGCACGCCGGATTTTTCACAGAGAGCAACGATATGGCGGAGTTTTTCATACTCGCCCAGGCTCAGTGTGACGGCGATCTCATCGAGACTGTTCTGCTCTAAAATATAGTCGAGGTCCTCGATGCAGCCGATGACCTTTACTCCCTTATACTCACTTCCGCGTTCCTTCGTATCATCAATGATCCCGCGGATCGTGTACCCCCATTCCGGATTCTTGTTTACCCGGTCGATAAACCCTTCCGCTGCGGAGGAATAGCCAACTAACAGGATATGTTTCTGATTGTATCCTTTTGAGCGCATGGAACGAAGCACGATCCGGATTCCATTCCGCTCAATGGTCATAAACACTACGTTCAGCACATAGAAATATACGACCAGTCTCTGGGAGAAGTTGTAGAGATGCGGCTCTTTTCTTCCAAAGTACAGGATCAGACCAAAAATAAGGAGTCCGATCGTGTTTGCCTTGAATATCTTTCCGAATTCATTTCTGCGTCCGAGTACACGCTTCGGCGTGTACAGTCCAAAAAAGGAGTACAAAAGCAGATACGCCGGAATAATGACAAGGAGCGCGCCAAAATAAAAACCGACCTCAAGTGTCCGTTTTCCGAGCAGGTTCGCCCATCCGCTTCCGATTACGATAAACCATGCAAGCAGATAAGAGAATGCGGTCACGAAGGCGTCAAGCACAACGTGAAAACGGTTGAGGCTCTTCTGATTATCTTTGATCATATAATTTTCACCCTGTTTTCCAAGGAACATGCCGGTCAGAATTCTTTCCGTGGTCAGCGCATGCACAGCTGCGCCAGCCAATTCCCCACGGCAGGTATTTTCAACGATACCATGCCCCGGCAGACTGCCCTTCAAAGGTCACTCCTCCGGACATAGTACCGCCATCATAAAAAATATGCATACATAGTATACATAAAATTTACCCATTTGCATATAAACGATTTCTTAAGAAAATCTGAGATTTCCGTAAATTATTCGTTTATTTTGCATAAAAGCAGCCGTTCAGCCTATCCGCACTGAGCCGGCCCCACAGCGTCCGGCGAAGAATCTCAGGCTTTCGCTCCAAGCTTCGCCGCCTGTCTCCTGGAAAACTCATACACATAGACTGCGGTTCCGGCGATCAGCTCAAGCTGGATCCCGATCTCCCGCTGTATTCTTCCTTTAAAGGAAGGGACGCGTTTACAGTTCTTTAATGTTCTGATCCCCTCAAGGAATCCGGACACATAGTCTTTTCCGAATCCCATCTTTTTAAAAAACAGGAACTTTACAAATGTTCCCGCGAGAAGACACGGAGAATTTAAAAGCAACTGCCATGCGCGCATATTTTTGTAATTCAGATACACATTATTTCTCGCGGCAAGCTTCACCTTAAAGGAATTATACTTCGATCCGCTTGTCCCGCTGCCTACATGGTACACCACAGCTTCCGGGCAGAACACGTTGTCGTACCCGTAAAGCTTCGCACGGTATCCCACATCGATATCCTCAAGGTAGGCAAAGTGCATCTCATCGAAGTATCCGATGGTCTCGAACACTTCCCGGCGGTAGATCGCCGCACCGGCACACGCCGTAAAAACGCGGCAGCTCTTTTTATAAAGCTTTTCCGGACGCCCGACGCCCCGCTGGAACGCCCAGCCGAGGACGCTGTACATGTCTCCGGCATCGTCCATGAGGTCCGGATGGTACATCTGGATCATCTTGCTGCTGACGGAAAAGATCTTCTCCGACCGGTCCATGGCCCGCTCCAACGCTTCGACGTAGTGGGGAGCCACTTTTGTATCATTATTTAATAAGATCACATACGGCGTATCTGCCGCCCTGATCCCCACGTTTACCGCACCGGAAAAGCCTGTGTTTTCCGGAAGAAAGATCGACGGGATCTCCCGCTCCTTCAACCACTCCACGCTGCCGTCCGTGGAACCGTTGTCCACCACCAGGATCTTGAAATCCTTCATCGTCTGCGCTTCAAGAGCCTCAAAGCACGGTTCCATAAACGAAAGTCCGTTGTAATTCGGAATTATGATCGTTGTCTTCATTCGTCTAACGGTACCTCCAGTTTATATGGTTCCCCGATTTTTTCCTTTTTCAGGTCACGCAGCGCAAAATTTGATTTTCTCAGTGTCAGGTTCGGATTGTAGTACGGATCTCCGTCTCTCAGGATCTCCGGCCAGCGCTTCGCGAAGATGGCGATCTCACGGTTAAATCGCTCCACCTTCTCCGGTGTGTCCTCAAGTCCGCGGGACTTAGATTCATAGTGGTGAAGCACCGCATAAGGCGCGTATACTACAAGTTTTCCGAGCTTTCTCACCTTCATGCAGTAATCAATATCATTGAAAGCCACCGCGAGCTCTTCCGTAAATCCGCCCACAGCGTCAAATACGGAGCGCTTGCTCATCATGCAGGCCGCTGTGACAGCACTGTAATCCTGGGCACACATCGCACGGTTGAAATAGCTGTTCTCGGATTTATGAAGTCCGATAAACGTATGACCGGCGATACCGCCGAAACCGATAACAACACCGGCATGCTGGATCGTGTCATCCTCATAGAGCAATCTCGCTCCGGCGATCCCCACGTCCTCCCTCTGGACAAAGCCAAGCATCTCTTCCACAAAATTCTTTGCGATCAGCTCAATATCGTTGTTCATAAACAGGAGATACTCGCCCTTTGCGTGCTGTACGCCGAAATTGTTGATCGCGGAGTAGTTGAACTCTCTCTCCCAGCGGACAACGTGCACGTTCGGGAACTCCTTCTGGATCTTCTCGTAGTAATCCCAGGTCGCCTGCTCCGTACTGTTGTTCTCCACGATGACGAACTCCAGGTTCTTATAGGTTCCCTCCGTCAGCATCGGGCGGATGCAGTTGTCGATATCCACGGTGTGGTCCTTGTTCGGGATAATTACAGAGACAAGCGGGTCATCCTTGATCTTAAACGTCGTGTGATAGATCCCGTAATCCACACCCTTTTCTACCTTTTCTGCCTCAATTCCCACTCTCTTATAGTGGTCCATAATGGCACGGGAACCGGCTGTGAAGGCATAAAGCTTGCTCTCGGGGTTGCTTGCCGTGGAATTTGGGTGGCAGCGCCAGTGATAGAGCACCTTTGGGATATGGCAGATCTGCTTTGCATTCTCTGTACAGCGGAAAATAAAGTCGTAATCCTGAGCTCCGTCATATTCCGCCCGGAAACCGCCGACTTTATCGAGCAGTTCTTTTTTCACCACAAACAGATGGCAGATATAGTTGACGCTCGTCAAAAGATCCGGATTAAAATCCGGCTTGAAATGCGGGTCAAACAGTTCATCTCCATCCATGTCAAGCTTGTCCTCATCGGAATAGAGGACATCGCAGTTTTCATTCTCATTCAGTTTTTTCGCGCACTCAAAGAGCGCATTCGGTGTCAGACGGTCATCATGATCCGCAAGAACAATGAAATCACCTTCTGCCATCTCAAGGGCGGCATTCGTATTTCCGGAGATACCGCGGTTTTCCCCCAGTACCTGATAGCGGATCCTCGCGTCTTTCTCCGCGTATTTCTTTAAAACAGTCTCGACACTCTCACCCGCCGGGCTGCCGTCCGCGATGCAGAGTTCCCAGTTCGCGTAGGTCTGCTCCACGATGGAGTCCAGCATTTCCTTCAGGAATTTCTCCGGAGTCTTATAGACCGGGATCACAATCGAGAATTTCGGCATATAGCCGAACGTCTTTTTCTTCTGCTCTTCCAGCTCTTCCTCCGACGGTTTCGTGAGATTCCACCACTCTGCGTAGTCGTAATCGTCGTCGATCCCCTGGATCTTGTGCTTGGATTTTAAGATCAGGGCTTTCAGACCATTTTCCTTTAAGAAATCCCAGGCAACATGGACTGTCTCCATGTTCATAAGGTTCATGAGCTTCTGTACCTTGCGGTTTGCCGCGCCGGTCTTCCTGCGGATCGTCATATCGCTGTATTTCACACGGGTCGTCTTCTTCTCGCCGCAGATCACAAGATAATAATTCTTTCCATGTTCATACGGAAAACGGATATCAAAGCCGAGATCACGGTCGATGATCTTCTTATAATAGATCTGGCTCACGTCATCTCTTCTCGTCGGAACGATCTTTGCCTCCACCGGCTGTCCCGCTTCATCCTCGACCCGGTAGGTGATCACGGAATCCGGGTTGCTCTCAACAGCCCAGCCATTTAACTGGATCGTCTGCTCCCGGACTCTCATCACTTCAACACTGTACTTCATACTTCCTCCTGTGCACCGGCCGGTGTATCAAAATTGATGCGCTCCTCCTCCACAACGAGCGGGCGGTGCATCACACGGGTATTGATGCTCATGATATACTCGCCAAGCAGGCCGATAAAGAAGATCTGGACAGATCCAAGAAAACACATTCCGATGAGAAGCGGCGCCATACCTGCCATAAAGCGGTCCCAATATAAGAGTTTCATGATCAGATATATGACTGCTACGATAAAGCTCACGCCACCGCAGAAGGCGCCGAAAAAGGTTGCCAGGCGCAGGCCCGCTTTTGTGTAGGACGTAAAGCTGAGCATCGCCGCGTCATATAATTTATAGAAGTTATTGTGGGTCTTCCCCGCGCGGCGCTTCGGCTGCTCGTACGGGATCTCTTTTCTCTTAAAGCCCAACTCCGCAACAATCCCGCGAAGGAACGGGGTCGGATCGTTTAAGTTTCTTAAGACCTCGATAAACTGTCTGTCGTAGAGTCCGGAGCCTGTAAAGTGCTCGATCTGCTCCACGTCGGATAATTTCCGGATCAGTTTGTAGTAGCAGCTTCTGAGCCAGTACATCACCGGGTTCTCTTTGCTGCTCGTCTTGATTCCGATGACGATCTTATAGCCATTCTCCCACTCGTGGACATACTTCGGAATCAGTTCCACCGGATCCTGGAAATCCGCCACCATGGAGATCACGCAGTCACCGGTTACCTGAAGGATTCCATAATATGGAGAATTGAACTGTCCAAAGTTTCTCGCGTTGAAGATCGCCTTGATCTTCGGATTCTTCGCGCAGAGCATGCGGAGCAGTTCTCTCGTCTTATCGGTGGAGTCGTTGTCGATGAAGACCAGCTCATAGTCGTACTGAGGCAGTTCTTTTGTGATAATGCCGATGACCGCTTCGCTGATCGGAACGACATTCTCCTCCTCGTTATAGCATGGAATCAAAACGCTGATTTTTTTCATGTTATATTTTCTTCTTCCTTAAATTTTACCTGACCGGTACCTTCGGGCACCTTTGTCAGTTTCTTTCAGCAGTGCGGCGGGCGCCGATCTGCTGAACTTTTTTTCTAAATTGTTGCCTAGTCTTTAACTTTTATCATTGTAACCATTTTTTCTGTTTTGTCAATACTCGACGTATTTCGCGGCATTTTTTCCCAATCTGTGATCGGTCTGCATTTTCAACTGATTGCTGCCCTCTCTGCCACCCCAGAATTGCTTTCTCGTTCAGTTAAATGGTTCTCTTTCTGAGCGCGATCATCCTTGTAATTCCGGTCTTGAAATCGACCTCTGGCTTCCATCCCGTCACCGTCTCCAGCTTTTCGATGGACGGCATCAGATTGATCAGACCTTCGGCGTTCTCCCCGCGGGTGTTGTATTGGCTCTCGCCCTGTCCGCCGCAGAGTTCGTGGATCTCCTCCACAAATTCCTTTAATACCTTTGTCTCAGCACCGCCGAAGTTAAATACAGGATTTTCAAGTCCCTCAAACGCACTTTCCGGGGCTTCGCAGAGTGCCGCCATCCCTCTAGCCAGATCGTCGATATAGAGGAAATTCCACTTCTGGGTACATGCCCCCAGGGACATTTCCTTATTACTTAAGAATATGTCCAAACAGGACTCCACTAACGTCCACGGGTGGTCCCCGGGGCCGTAGGCGCTGAAGATCCTGGCGTGAATGTACCGCAGTCCCAGTTCATCACAGAGTTTTTCTCCCTTTTCCCGCATGGCAAGCTTCGCCTCTCCATACAGGGATTTCGGCTCGCAGACCGCGTCCTCCGTGATCAGATCCTGGTGCATTCCGTACTCCGCCTGGGAGCCGGAGAACAGGAACTTTTTACAGCCTAGGGCTTTCGCCGTCCGAATCGTCTCCAGAGAGATCTCCATATTCTTCTCCTGAAGCGCCTTGTCCGTTCTTGACGCGCTCCCGGATCCTCCCCAGCCGAAATGGCAGAACACGTCCTGCGGTTTTGTCACTTTTTCTAAAAGTTTTTCCGGCTCGGAAAGATCATTTTCCGTCACGAGAAGACGCCCGGATAAAAGTGCCTCCTCATTTCCCTCAAGGATCGTATCAAGTTTTGAGGATTTGGGGCGCACAATGGCGGTCCCCGTGTGCCCTCTCCGTAAGAGTTCCCGCACCGTTGCCGCGCCGACAAAGCTCGTCGAACCTGTCATGATGATATTCATATTCTGCTGCCCCTTTCCTCATTTAACGCTGATCAATCATCCATCTTATTCCCGGTTGCCAGTATATTGTACATGATGTTACTGTACACGGGTAGGAATTTTCTGAACCATCTTGCATTTTCTTCTAAGTTCCATGTCCCAGGCACACTGAACCTTCTTATTTATTCTCTACTAACGGAATAATCATATTTTCCTTCAGCTCTTCCTCCGGAAGGAACGGAGCCAGATCCTCGAGCGGTACGGATACCATGGTTCCGTCCGGCAGCATCTTTGCGGCTGCCTTCGGCTCGAAGCCCTGTTTCATATCCACGAAGATCTCACAGATCACCGGACCGTCCATGGCAAGTGTCTTCTCCACCGCCTCGCCGAGCTCACTGTTGTGGTGGGCTGCCACATACGGATAACCGTATGCCCACGCAAGCTTCTCCATGCTCGGGAAGCTTAAGTCGTGGCTGTCCACGCCGATTCCCACTAACGGCTCATGGAAGTGGGTCTTCTGGGTCTGGCGGATGGAGTGGTAACCGCCGTTGTTGATCAGGAAAATCTTGATTCCCATATGGTGATGAACGATGGTCTGGAGCTCCTGAAGATTCATCTGGATACTTCCGTCACCTGTCACAAGGATGATGTCCTTTGTATGGTCTGCGACCCAGGCACCGATGGCTGCCGGAAGGTCGTAGCCCATGGACGCAATGGCAGAGTTGCTGATGAACCGCTGTCCCTTCTTCATCTCGTAGGCATGTCCGCCTACTACGCACGCGGAGCCATTTCCCACAACGGTGATCTGATCTTCCTCTCCGCGCCTGCTGATCTCCTTGATCGCCGCGTAAACATTTGCAGGCTCGTCATCTCCGGCCTCATAGTGTTTCGGAAGAACGACCGGGTATTTTTCTTTCCATTCCTGACAGCGTCTGATCCACCAGTCCACGGCTTCTTTGTCCTTTGCTCCGCCGTTCGGATCGAACTCTTCCTCGTCGAGGACGAGCTCCAGCTTCTCGAGAAGATCCTTGACGTCCGCATGGACCGGCATGTCAACATGGACCGTCGGTTTCTTTAACTCCTCGGCGTCGATATCATTGTAGATCACATAGGCCTCTCTCGCCCAGGTCGGGTAGTTATAGCCCACCTGACGGATCGAGAGACGGCTTCCCAATGACAATAAGAGATCGCTGTTCTGTACCGCAAAGTTCCCGGCACGGTCACCCATATGTCCGGCACGTCCCACATAGAGCGGGTCTGTGTCATACATGCAGTCGATGCTGTTCCAGCCGGTGACAACCGGGATTCCAAGCTTCTTTACGACTCTCGCGAATACATCGAATGCCTTTCCGATCCGGATTCCGTTTCCGGCGTTGATCACCGGGCGCTTCGCCTCGCGGACCTTCTTTAAGATTTCTCTCGCCTGCTCTACCGTCACAGGATCCGGCAGTTTCACACGTTTTTCGCCCTGTCCGCTCACATCGGACGGGATCATTGCCGGTTTTCCTTCAACTTTATTCATCATGCAGATCGCACATCCGGAACATCCGGTTCCGTGACCGGACCAGCCGGTTCCGCCTGCTTCGTAATCGTCCTTATCAAATCCGAGAAGCGCTTCCGTCTCAATGTAAGCCCCCTGAACATTCAACGGAATATCGAGCCAGCACGGGCCCGGTCTTCCTGTCTGCGCCAGATAAAGCGATTTCTCCAGACAGAAACGGATCCGCATCGGATCCAGCACCATCTCGCTGTACTTTGTCATGCAGTCGATCGCCTTTGTGATCTCGAATTCCTGATCCCCCATCGCACGGATCCCCAGTCCTGTGCTGTGGGCGGTCGTGTCATAGCGGACCTGTCCGGATAAAACGAGCATCGGGATCGAATCGAGCCATCCGCCGACTACTCCGGTGATCGCGTTTGTTCCGCCAGGACCTGTTGTCACACAGAGAGCCGCGATCTTGTTATGGATCCTCGCGTAGGCCTCAGCCGCGATGGCACAGGCCTGCTCGTGATGGTTAAAATAGCAATGCAGTCCCGGCTGATGTCCAAGTCCGTCATCCAGGTGCATCGCGCCGCGGCCCGTCACCATAAACGCGTCGGTGGTCCCCTCGTCTACCAGCTTCTGGGCAATATAATCAGAAACCTTCATTCTCATAAGTGAAACCTTCTCCTCTCTCAAATCGACAAATTCAACCCTACAACTCTTCTCGTTTTCATTTACCTGGGTGCATGGCTGAATTTGTACCAAATATACCTTTCTAGATTATACCATGCGGACCGCATACCGTCCAGTAGATCATATTTTTGTAAGGTTTTCAGTAACTGTTCAGTAGGTCTGCGCACTTGCTGCGCTGACCGTAAGAAAACCTAGGCTAAAAGGCAAAAATCCCATCGGCGTAGCCGATTTGAAATGGATTTTTGCATGTAACTGTGAAGGTACTGAACAGTTACGGTTTTCGCAGGTCCTCCCCGGTGGCACTCTCCGCCTTAATTTTCCGCATTTTCCATCCCATGAAATGCTTTCCATGGCGTTCCAGATATGCCAGGAACCTACACTGGAATTCGGCCTCCACAGCCTGTTATAATCAGCCCGTAAACGAAAACACCACGGCAAAACATTTCAATTTTCATATCAAAAAGGAGAGAAAACGATTATGAAAAAACAGACAAAGATCGCTGCGGCCTTATCCGCGGCAGCATTTATAATGATGGTCTCCGGCCTGCCGGTCTATGCGGCATCCTACGGCTGGGTGACAGAAGGTGACGCAAAGGTCTACTACGATGAGGACGGGTACCTCACCACCGATGCCTGGAGAAAGCGCGGAGAAGACTGGTTCTATCTCGGTGAAGATGGACAGATCGTAAAAAGCAAGAAGATCGACGAGTACTATGTGGATGACGAAGGAAAGATGGTCACAAACGCATGGGTGGAGTTAAAGAATGAGGAAGATCCGGACTCCCCGGAGACACCGGATACCTTCTGGTACTACTTTGAGAAGGACGGGAAGTCCGCTGTCTCCAAGTGGGTGAAATTTGACTCCAAATGGTACTATTTCGATGAATCCGGCCATATGGCAACAGGAAAGACGGAGATTGACGGGGCGACCTACTACCTCGGAACAGAAAAAGACGGTTTCATGCGGACCGGCTGGATCCGTTTAGAGGAAAACAGCCACGCACCGGGCGCTTCCGAGAGCTGGTACTACTTCAATTCCGACGGCAAAATGGTGACCACCCAGTACGATAAGAAGATCGACGGAAGCTACTACACCTTCATCGACGGAAAGATGCAGACGGGCTGGGTCCTGATGCCGTCCAAGTCTGACGTAACAGACAGCAACGCCGCATCCCCGAAGATCACCGACTACCAGTACTACGGAGCAGCCGGGGACGGAAAGCGCGCCGAAGGTTTCCGCTCCATCGAGGGCATTTCCGGGATCCACGCTGCAGATGAGGTCTACACCTTCTACTTTAAGGCCGGAAAGCCGTATGTTTCCGATAAAAAGGGAAATTCCCTGTTCACCATCAACGCGAAAAAGTATGCGTTCAGTGACCTGGGAATCATGCAGACAGGCAGACAGATCGCGAATGTGGCGAACGATGAGATCGCAAACTTTTACTTCGGTGAGGACGGTATCGTAAAGACCGGAAAACAGGCGATCTACAACGAGGAGACCGGTGAGACCGAGAACTGGTTCTTCCACACCGACGGTGACAAGAAAGGGCAGGGCTACCACGGTCTCCGCGACGGCATCCTCTACGTCTACGGAAAAAGACAGGACGCCACCGCCGACCAGAGATATGCACCGGCTGATTTAAACGGCGTGACCTACCTCGTAGGGACCACCGGAAACGTACAGAAAGCATCCGCTTCCTCCACTTCCTCCGCGAAGCCGGAGCTGGGACGCGGATATAAGGACATCAAAGACGCGAACGGCAAGATCTGGACCGTGGATACGGCCGGAATCGTGCAGTAACGCTGACCATCCACACCATAGATAAAGTTTGAGTCCTCTGGGACTCTTACAAAATGCATAATTGCAAAGGTGCCGGACTCTCTCGCTCAGAGTCCGGCACCTTTTATCTCTATACTGTAATTATCCTTTTATCTTCCTGCTTCTTCATCCCAACTGCCGTCCTCTTTTACAAGCCAGCCGTCCGGAGTTCTCTTCCTTGCGCACATAATTCCTCTGGTTCCGTCGGAGACAGGATTCAGATAATACCACCTTCCATCGATGAACTGCCATCTTCCGCTGATCTTCTCCCAGTGATACTCGCTGCGCTGCCTTTCCTCACTATTTACTTTCCGTAATATACTCTTTCACCAGGCGGTTCAGTGTGCATTTCATCTGTACCACAATGTCCATCAGCCTGTCGTTCTCTTCGCGAAGCCTTTGGTTTTCTTCTTCCAGAGCATTTTTGCAATGTCTCTCCATGCTCATTGTTTTCGTCCCCCTTACGCCTCGTCAGCAGCCGCCCTTTCCTGCGTCCACTTCCTTTTACTTAAATATATAATACATTTTCCGGCAATTGAAAAGTGGTTTTTGAACGCAAGTTTCGACATGGTTCGAAGGACACACGGTATGCATGGACAAGAGCCCATGCCGCAAGACTCCTGCTGCCCCAAGCAACAGACCTCGTGCAACAGCGAAATCAATATAAAAAGCGGCAGTCCCGCCAAAAAAAGCAAGACTGCCGCCAGATTTTCTCTTATATGATATGAAGCTGCTCAAACGCCCAGGCGATCCCGTCGTCTTCGACATCTTTGGTGATGAAAGTTGCGTAGGGCTCAAGCCCCTTCGCATGTTTCTCCATAATAATGCTGTTTCCGGCATACCGGATCATCGCCAGATCGTTCATGCTGTCCCCAAAGGCGTAGGAATCTTCCCTCGCGATCCCATATCTCTTTAAGATCACTTCCATCGCCGTCGCCTTATCGTACCCCGTCGGCACGCACTCGTAGAGTCCGTGTCCCCGGTCGATGGCGGTCACGTCCGGTGCCAGGATCTTTAAAAAACCTTCCTCGTCACTGTTCTCGTCCGCAAGAACACAGAACTTATCAAAATCCACCAGCTCCGTATTCCAGTCCGCGCTGGCCAAGCCCTGGTTCTTGTAGACCACATTTTTCACATGCTCGATCTCGTCCATGTGGGAGACACCGGTCTGCACCGTACATGCCTTCGGTCCCTCTAAGATTCCGTCAAGTTTACACTCGAGGATCGCCTTTTGGAGCTCCCAACGGCGTTTTGCGGAGATTTTTCTGTGGAGCAGGGCTTTTCCCTCCGCCTCTATGTAGGTTCCACAGCCGCAGAGGTAGCCGTCCACCGGTACTTTCCCCTCAACATCCTTCATCAGGCATCTCGTCCTCCCGGAGTTGATGAAAACCAGGTGTCCGGCGCGGCGCGCCTCTGTTAAAGCAAGCGCCGCGCTCTTCGGGAGCTCCTTCGACGCATCCACCAGGAGCGTCCCATCGATATCAAAAAATAATGCTTTTCTCTTCATGATCTCCGTATTAGTTTGCTGCGGAACTGCTCTCGCTCTCCTCCGCAGCAGTCTCTTTCTCTTCAAGAATATTCTCAGCCTCTGTTGTCTCGGCTTCTGTCTCCGGTGCCTCTACATATGTGGAGTTGTCGATCAGATAGTAGTAAACAGCGCCCATGTCGAAAATCTGCTTTGCGGAATCCTCGCCGTAGGTTGTGATCATCTGCGCCGCGTTCTTGAAGTAGTTCATAACAGCGAGCTTATCTTTCTGTTCATCTGTCGCAGAAAGGTTCTCCTCTGCCTGGATCGCATTTAAAATGATCTGCTGTTTTACAAGGTTCTCTGCTGTGTCGCGGAGTCCGTCCTCGTCCGTTCCCAGGAACATGCTGAGGAACTGATCGAACTCAAGTCCATAGCTGCTTGCATAGCTGGAATATGTGCTCTTTAACTGGTTGAACATATCATCAACGGCATCCGGGTCAGCTGTAACCTCGGAGTTGTTGATGACCTCGTTTAAGAGCTCACTTCCTGCCGCGTTGAAGAACTGGCTGTCAGCCTCTGCCTGAAGCTCCGCACGTACTTCCTCTTTTAACTGGTCAAGAGTCGCTGTATCGTCGTTGTAGTAACGTTTTGCGAGATCATCGTCCACCTTGCTGTCGGCCTCAGATTTTAACTGGTTTAATTTTACATGGAAGACGACTTCCTGGCCTGCGAGGTCAGCGCTGCTGTAGTTGTCCGGGAATTTTAAGTTTAAGTCTTTCTCATCGCCGACATTCATGCCGATGACGCCGTCCTCAAAGCCGTCGATAAATGTGCCGCTGCCAAGCTTCAGGTCATAGCCCTCTGCGGTTCCGCCTGCAAATGCCTCGCCATCCTTTGTGCCGGAATAGTCGATATTTGCGGTGTCACCTTCCTGGGCCGGGCGTCCCTCGATGGTTACCGGGTACTCCGCGCAGAGTTCTTTTAATCTTGTCTCGATCTTGGCGTCAGTAACTTCCTCTTCCTTTGCGGAGAAGGTCAGGTTCTTGTAATCTCCGAGAGTGACGCTCTCCTCGTCGTGAAGTTCTTCCTCGGATTTTGTCTCAGTCTCAGTTGGCGCGGATGCTGTCTCCTCTACAGCCGCGGAGCTGCTCTCAGCATTCTGATTCTTATTTCCGCATCCTGTCATGATCATTGCAGCTGCAGCAACACAGATACCTGCTTTTATAATTTTTTTCATGTTCTCGTTTCCTTCCATTCTGTCTCTATTTCCCCGCGCACTGCCCATTTTCTGGGTCACCCGCGCGTAATATCCATTCTAACATACCGCCACGCGAAAAAAAAGTGTATTCACAGAATTTTAAGATATTAGGGTCAAAAGGTCTGAAGTCCGCCGCAAGCTTGCTTGCAGGAGGATTTTGGATCTTGGTATCAGAGAGGTCAAAAGACTTTTTGACCTCAACATCATTTTAAGAGAAAAACAAAAAAACATCCTGTAAGGATCATGATCCCGCCAGGATGTTTTTTTACTATCTCTTATTTATAGAACGCACAAAACGCCTTATATGTATTGTACACATCAAGCTTTGAAGCCAACTCAAACGGCGCATGCATGGAAAGGATCGGAACACCGAGATCCACGACATCCACATCCATCATCGCCACAAACTGGGCGATGGTTCCGCCGCCGCCCGCGTCAACGGCTCCGA
>OBVG01000704.1_pt1 | contig 21267 bp, 10 predicted proteins | sample 1501271 | NCBI WGS metagenome assembly OBVG01 (sample SAMEA2579934, study PRJEB22360) | human gut metagenome | biome: human gut; feature: human-associated habitat; material: faeces | place: Denmark | collected 2008/2010 | reverse complement strand
CTGCCCAACGGCAATCATCATGCCTTCGAACCTCCGTGACAGCATCTGGGGAAAAGAGGATGATGCCTGCGCCCTTGAAAACATCTTTCTGGCCGCCCACTCCTACGGTGTCGGTTCCGTATGGATCAACCAGCTCCAGAATATCTGCGATACTCCGGCGATCCGTGACATCTTAAATGATTTTGGTGTTCCGGCCGATCATGTAGTCTATGGGATGGCTGCTTTAGGCTATCCGGATCCGGATACTGAGATCCAGCCGAAAGAGCGGATCGGAAAAGTTGCCTATATCGAATAATCAAAAACTTTCCGGCGCCGCTGTTTACCGCGGCGCCAGTCTTTATACACATCCAGTTACAGACACAAAAATACCTGGTCAGAGTGAAGTGATCCATCTCTGCCAGGTATTTTTATCCGGATCTTTGTGCTGATCTACTCTACGTACCCCGCATTCCAGAAGTAGAGTCCGCTGTAATTATTTAAGCCTTTTACATGATCATTCCATGCATAGTTTGCGATATAATGTCCGGCATTGATGAGTGGCAGGGACTCCCAGGAGTATGCCTGTAAGTCTTCCCATGCTGCCTTTCCCACTATCTGGGCGTGTTCGGAACCTTCACCGTTAGAGCGCGCCCATGGTGCGCATACTCAAAAAGGCAGATATCCTTTTGAAGAACATCTGCCTTTTACACATCTTATCAAGAGCAGGTAGTCTATCGTTTCTACTCTCGATTCTTTTTATTCTCTTCTTCCTTATTCTTAAACCAATTATCCAGTTTCGTAAGACCCCGGATCAAGATCTTCTTCTCATCATCATCAAATTCATCCATGATGGATGTGATCATCTCTTTGTGGAATCTTGCATGATGAACAAACGCCTTCTTGCCCTTATCTGAAAGCGAAATATATACGACCCGGCGGTCTTCCTCACCGCGTTCTCTCTTCACATAGCCCTTTTTAACCAGGCTGTTCATTGCGATCGTCAAGGTTCCCACCGTAACGGAGAGCTTTTTCGCGATCGAGGACATATTTTTCGGCGTTCCTATACCAATGGCCTCAATCACATGCATATCGTTATTTGTTATATCCTGGAATTCCCGGGTAATGATCGCTTTCTCCTCAACATCCATGATGCTGCGGAATAATCTCACCAGGATCTCATTCAGTTCCTTATAATCGTCCAACAGCGGAATCCTCTTTCTCCCTGGGCTGTCTGATCTCTTCTGGCAGCCCGGATCTTTTGTCTTTTATGGGTTTTATTATAACCGATTCCAACTGACGGCACAACTGATTTCCAAGTGTTTCCGACCTTTTTCCGGGAAATTTCAGGACTTACAGCCTCTTCTCCTGCTATGTCCCCGTTGCTGTTCTGCTACTGTTCCGCCGCTGAGAACGCCTGGCTTTTTGCCTGGCATTCTGGCGGTCTTACAATAAATCCGCCAGAAAGATACTTGCAGCTATCCCGGCCGCTGTCGCGACTAGAGCTCCCGGCAGTGTCCAACGGGTCTTTCGGATATGGGCAGACATAAAATATACACTCATAGTGTAAAATACTGTCTCCGTACACCCCATCATGATCGAGACCATATTTCCCACCAAGGAATCTGGACCGTATTCTTTAAAAATATCAAGGATCAGACCGACAGCCGCGGAACTGGATATGATCCTCACCAGGATGATCGGAATTACCGGAACCGGGATATGGCAGAGTGCGGCTGGGAATTTCAGAAGCTCTGATAATACCTCCAGAATCCCGGAAGCTCTCAATACTCCCACCGCAGTCATCAGTCCGATCAAGGTTGGAAGTACATCCGCCACTGTCCGCATTCCTTCTTTTGCACCATCCAGGAAATCGTCGAATACCGGCCGTTTTGCGAGGATTCCGGAACCAACGATATAAAATACCGTGAGCGGAACCATGAATTCTGAGAGGAAAATCAATATATCCATGTTTTTCTTCTATGCCCTGCGATTGCCGTTTCTTTAGAACTTCCCGACATTAACACATACTCTACAGAATGTCTTCTTCCCGTCAGTCCTATCCTGGGAACCGCAGCAATCTCCCTTCAATTCTTTTCCTTCTCATTGTATTCTCCGCGAAAATCCATTATACTAAGCCCATGGAGGTGTTTTTCACTATGAGTATTCTTTTTCTAGAGTATCCACCCTGTTCTACCTGTCAGAAAGCAAAGCGCTGGCTTGATGAGCATCATGTATCCTATAGCAGCCGCCACATCAAGGAGAACAATCCCACTGCGGAGGAACTGACAGAATGGTATAAAAAGAGCGGACTTCCGTTAAAAAAATTCTTTAACACCAGCGGACTTATCTATAAATCCATGGGATTAAAGGATAAACTCTCGACAATGAACGAAGAAGAGCAGATTGCCTTGCTCGCAACAGACGGAATGCTTGTAAAGCGTCCGTTAGTTATCGGCGATTCCTTTGTTCTCACCGGTTTTAAGGAAAAAGACTGGCAGGAAAAGCTAGGGTGACTGACGCCCTGGCTTTTTTCCTGTCTTCACGAATAACCAGATTCCCGCTGCTAAAAAGAACAGGATCCCGATACTGACCGTTATCGTTGTGACATGGCTCTCCAGCCATTCTATGATCCGCTCCGCCAGACTGGTTCTCAAAAGATCTGGGGGATCCGTTTCTTCTTCTGCCCGACTTACGATCTCTGTCTCGGGTGCGTTTTCTGTCTTATTTTCCGTTTCTGGAAGAACTTCCTCATAAATTCCAATATACTGCTTTCCTTCCAGATCCGGTGTTCGGATCTGACCTCCATATTTTGCTTTTACATTTCGAATCAGCTTACTTCCGCCTGCAGTCGCATTTCTGAGCATCACCTCCCCATCCACATAAGGTTCTCCGTCCCATTCCACCCGGTCCACCCGATAATATACCCGGGACAACCCTGCAAGTTCTAAAAGTTTTTCTCCATAATCAGCAAGATCTGCATCGCCAGAAATCTCCATATCTCCCAAATAGAACGAATCTGCCCCGTATCCAGATACCGTCACAGAAAAGGAAAAGGTATCCGACCAGCTTCTCGACGTCTCTTCCACATCTACAAGAGAAAGTTCCCGCTCAAACTCTGTGCCGGACTCCTCATCGATAAGCGGAACGTCTGCCGTCTCCGGCACCGTATCATCACCTTCCAGGTCATAGGGAATTGTCACCTGGGCATATGTTATTTCTCCGGCTTTTTTCGCATTTCTGATTCGTTTTGATACCAACCGGTATTCCTTTTCCCCCTCGCTCCTTGTCTCTTCCGGTATGAATGCCTCACCTCCATCCGTAAATATGGGGCTTTCATAGATCAAAGTCTCTTTTTCTTCTGATTTTTTATTTCCAGATGCTGCCTCTTCCGTGAAAAGTGCTTCCTCTGCAAACGTAGGCAGCGGAAATGCCAGACATGACAGAAACATCACACTTCCTAAAAAACCGAAAATTTTTTTGACAGGAAGCCGGAATATTCGGCTCCCATCATTTTTTATCCTTACGTTCTTCTTTTCTCTCATTTTCCTCCTTCTTTATATGCAGATACCAAAGACCAAGGAATCCGATAAACAGACCAAATACCGCAATTTCCGGTCTCCGGGTATCGCCAGTCTCCGGGGTCCTGAGACTTGTCCTGTCCTTCTGACGGACTCGCCCCTCTGTGCTGCCGGAAAATTCCCGCTCATAGCGTACCGTAATCCTGCCATACGTCTTTTCTCGGTCCCGTTCTTGTTTCGATTCCTCCTCCGATTCCGGTTCTGTCCACTCTGCCTCCACCGGTTTCTTCGGTTTGTCATGCGGAGTGGGCGCTGTTGGCTGTTCCGGCTCTGCCGGTCTCTCAGACGTCTCCGGTTCCTTCGGCGCTGTCGGAGTCTCCGCTGGCGCCGTTGTCTCAGATTCGGCGGGCTCTGTCGGCAGCTCCGGTTCAGTAGGTCTTTCCGGTTCGTCCAGTGTTTTTCTGCGGTCTGTCATCTCGATTTTTATAAAGCTTCCATCTATTGGCACTGTAAATTTGATGGATTCAGCGATCTCATACCCATCCGGCGCAGATATTTCCGTCAGGATATACGTCTCTCCTGCTGTCAGCGTTCCATCCACAAAATGCGGAGCTTTTCCTGATATCCAGGAATCGATGACCGTTCCATCCACCGTTTTTAACTCCAGGGACGCTCCAGGCAGTTCTTCTCCCGTCGCCATATCTAACTTGCTGAACTGTGCTCTCGTCTTTTTATTCGTAATCGAAAGTTCATACAACTGGATCACCGCTTCTTTTTCCCTGTCAAATACGATAGAAAACGTCTCTTCCGAACACCCATATCCGGGTGGAGACTGGATCTCCTGAACCTCATACTCGTACATGACCCAGGCACCATTTTTCAGATAACCGATCGGTAGCTCCGGTGACAGCGCAATTCCGTCCGCACCTGTCATAAATACCGTCTTTTCTCCCGTCTGTACGCAGACCGCCTCAAACCATGCCCCGGAAAGTTTCAATTCTTTATCTTCCGCATCTGTCTTTCGGATCCTGATCCTGCCACATGCTATCTTTTCTTCTGGTTCCCGTCTGTTTTCCACCTCATAACGGACGATATTCTCCGTCTGGTCTACCGTGATAAGGATCGGTTCCACTCCCTGATAACCGTCCGGAACTCTCGTCTCAAGAAGTACATATTTTCCTTCCGGAATCCGGTCAATTCGATGCAGACCGGCTCTCATATCATAACTGGTCATTCCCGGATACCTCTCGGATGATCTGTCATGATAGCGGAACTGGTATTCAAACCGCGGTGACAGCCGACCGTCGGATGTTAATCTTTTCGGATCTCCATCAACTGTGACTGAGACCCGCATTCTGCTTCCATCCGATAATTCCCAGATCTGTGTGATGATTTTTCTGTTTTCCGTCGCCATATCCTCCAGAAGTCTGGCATCTCCTGAAGTGACTCTTCCCTGAGATTCCTTTTTCCACGAGAACTGCCGGAATTCATTTCCATACTGTCCAAACATCTTTTCATACGCCTCTGGAATCGCCGGAACATATTCCGACAGATCATCCGCCTTCCAACTGTCCACGATTCGGTCTTTCCGGTACAGATAAGCGCCGTTTTCCGTCTTTGCTCCCCCATTCTCATCCAGAACTGCCTCACAGAGGACAAACTCTGCTGCGGCAGGCCAGGATAACGGCTCTTTCTCCCCGGATGCATTTCTCTCAAGCTTAAAGACCTCCAGCTTCGTATGATCGTCTTTCAAAACAAAGCTCTGCAGATTTCCTGTTTCCTCCACTGTAATCTCCATGGATGCAGGAATGTAGCCACCCGGTGTTTCTAGTTCCTCCAGAATATAATCACCTACAGGAATTCCTTCAAAATATTTCGGTTTTCCATCCGTTATCCACATTGCAGTGACTGAAGCTTTACGGTTATCCACAGGATCTTCCGAGTTCCACACAGCCGGTGTCTCCTCTGCCTTCACGAGATAATATCCTTTAGGATATTTATCCTGATCGGCAGTATTTACCCGCTTTGCCTTAAACAGCGCAAGCTTCGCCCCTGTTACAAAGGTCTGGCTGTATGTGCCCCGGATCTCTGTGCTTGTTTCACTTGTCTCCATATCTGTGCGGTTTTCTATCTTCTGACGGTGATCTTCTGTTCCGTCGATTTTTGCGATCTCCACCTTTGTTTTTTCATCCGACAGGAGTACTCTCTGGACCTCATTCGTCTCCTTCACTTCCACTGCTGACGGAAATGTGCGGACATAGCCATCCGGCGCTTCCAGTTCTTCCAGGATATAGCTGCCCGGGATCACCCGCCTTAAAAGGTCCGGCTGTCCGTCCGTACTTTCATCCATCCGTCCATCCTGAATCGTTTTTTCGCCGCTGATCCACACATTTGGAATCAGATAGGACTCTCCTTTCCTGTGCTTTAGCGGCACGTCATCCGCCTCATTCTCCGGATCTCCCACATCAAGCAGCTTTTCTCTCTCATTTAAATGATACGCAGCCCGGTTTTCCATCTCCAGAAGCTCCTCATACCGGTATGTCACATAGTCCCCATCCCGGTCATAGACCGGCTCACCCTTTTTATACAGAGCTCCGCTCTCCGGATAATATTTCACCAGGCCAAACTCATCGAGAACCGGTTCCATCCATTTTTCAAAAATCCCTGTTTCCGTGTTCCACGTTCCCGTAATATAGGCATTCTCACTTCCTTCCATGATCTCCGCCGGTCTTCCCGTCAGTATTTTTCTTCTTCCAGTCAGATTTCCCGCGGTGTCTGTTTCCTTTACCACGGACCATACATAGAATACCTGCTGTTCTCTTCCATTCGATCCGATTTCTGTCTTCTTCACATATGCCAAGCCTGTGTAGGCATCAACCTCCGCATCCCTGCACAAAGATCCATCGAGATGAAACAGTGTGGTCTCCGGATCCGTTGCAGTAAATACCTTCGATTTCCGGTCATACACAAGTTTTGTAAAATCGCCTCCCGATATTTCAAATACCGGCTGTCCGTTTTTCAACGCATAGATCGATTCTGTATCAAAGGTGATCTTCTGCTGCCGTCCTTCCCGGTCATAGCCGTAGAAAGTCCCGTCTTTTCCCTTTTTTATCACATCAAGATTTCCAAGATCATAGAATAAGACCGGTGTATCCCTTCGCTTCACTGTCTTGATTTCCCAGGTATCTTCTCCCCGCATCTCATCTACTGACGCTCTGTCCCGGGAAAATTCCAGCTTTTCTCCGGCATATCCCTCTTTTACAACAATATCTGTCACATTTCCGTTTCTGTCCCTTGTGACCTCAACACCTTCAAATGCATGATCCTGTGAATCCCCGGTCTGATTGACCCGGATCGCATCGTAAAGTGCAAGCTTGGCTCCTGTTACATACGGATTCTGATGATCTGTCGTCTCCAGTTTTCTCGTCACATAACCGTAACCCTGAAAGATTCCATTCTCATAGACAATCTCCACCCGTTCTCCGCCGCGTTTCCTCTGCTCCAGCATCTCCAGAGTCCCCTTTTTCCAGCCAAATCCCTGGTATGTACCTGCATGATTATAGGCAAGATCAAGGTTCTCAAGCCCATACTGTGCACGAAGTTCCGATATCGTTCCTTCCACTCGCCCTGATACTTTCATTCCACGAGTTGAGTCTATTGCCTTTGTTTTTGAAATTTCCAGAATTGTTGCGGTATTTTCCGCATATATTCTGGCAGTATCCGTGACATTTTCCGGGTGGATTCCATCCGGATCCTGCTCGTACCCGTAAACTGCTGCCGCCGTTTTTCCTTCTGTCCAGCCTCCGGAATACAGGATCCGGTCACTGTAAATCTCTACTGCCACAGGTCCTGAACGCACATACCCGGCTGGCGGCTTCACCTCTGCCAGCACATAAACCCCCGCGGGAAGCGGATTCGGTGTTTTTGCGTATCCAACTGCCTGGAGAATCCCCTTTTCCTCGATATCCCGGATCGTCGGGATCGCCATGAGTGTTCCTGTCTGCAGCCCATTTTTATCCGTAAAGCTTACCAGATCACTCTCCTGGCAGATCGGTGTTCCGGCAGGGACCGTTCCATAGAACAGCTCTCCGGCCCCGGCTGCCTTTCTCGCAAATGGCCGGATCTCCTTTGCCCCCATCGCCTCAAGAAAATACTGGCTTCCAAGGATCATCGTATCCGCCGTATAACATCGCACGGCACCATCCCCGTCGTCCGCCTCATTTCTTTCCGCCCGATAGACTCCAAATACCGCGTCATCATGAAGGATCGGCTCTCCAGTTTCCGCGTCAAGCTTCTCAATTCTCAGATTTGAGAAATACTTTCGATTCAAAAATGTCTTTTCCCCATAACCGGCCCAGACTGTATCCTCCTTCTCCTCATTCGGATCCACAATGCTCCATGGAACAAGCATCGGCGCATATTCCCCGTCATAGGCAGTCTTTATGCCTGTCATCATCTCCTTTCCCTCTCTCTTCGCTCCATTTTCACTGTCCGCCCGGTAATGATAGTACTGCTTTACCTTCTCATTCCCGTAAGGTTCGTAATGCCCTGCTCTCTTTTTCTCAGAAAGTCCATACGGATAGACTTCAAAATCCCCATCATTGCTGTGGGCACATATCACATACTCCCGAAGTTCCTGTTTCTGGTTTTCCGCCGACTCCTCGTTAAAGCGTATCAGATATTTTTTTGCAAGATCCCACGGAGAATCTGCAGTCCTGTATACATACTTCTCCTTCCAGTCATCTCCAGCCTCAGTCTGTCCGCCTGCCACTGGAAGAAATATCTCCTTCGGCGCATCGATCTCATAATGCCTATTCTTAAAGTCAAGAAGCTCCGGCGCATGGGGCTGTTCCTCCACGATTACATATTCTCCGTAAGGAAGATACTTCGATACCGCTGACGCTGCCTCTTCCTGTGCCTGTCCATTTTCCTTCCGGACCGCCAGAGTCATCCTATCCCCGTCTAGTCCGCCATTCTCTTCGCAGTCCCAGGCAATCGCATAGATTTTTCCCAGATCATACTTGAAAAACGGCTGCAGATAGTCCTCCGCTTTCTGGATCGCAAGATAGAGCGCATGATCATATTGCTCATCCGAATATGCGTTTTCTCCCTGTTTCATCTGTTCCTGCTCCGCTTTCAGATACCAGTCGATGGCAAACTGCCGGACTGCGTCCGAGCGCTTCGCATTCTCCTTCGCGTATTCCGAGGTATTGATTTCATTTTGCTTTCCGGTAATGAGACTGGCCGCAAACGATTTAAATGATGTATTCCACAGGAATCCCCTTCTCTTCCAGCGATCCGTGTCTGCTGTCCGGACAGCTGCAAAGAATTTCTCATAGTTATACCCTTTATCCGTCCCGGCTTCCCCATGATCCGGATCTATCTCCCGCCCCACTGTCTCCAGTACCTGGCGGTCCGCCTTTTTCGTATAGATCTTCTGGACCAGCTCCGGGAAATTTTTCTGGTATTCTTCGATCTGCACCGTTTTCCCGTTTTTATCCACCCAGAAGATCTCTCCGTCTCTTGTGCAAAAGATCCGTTCCAGATTGGACTTCAGATAAATCTTAAACCGGAAATTTCCGATATTTTTCTCGTCATCCGTCTTTTTCTCTACCCGTATCTTCTGCTTTACCGGCCGTTCCAGTACAAGAACAGGCGTGAGCCCCGTATCTCCATCCTCGCTGATCTTATCCTGACCGCGGTATACCAACCGCTTCGCAGTGATGTAAGTGTCTGAAAGGTCCTGATTTTTTGAGACTGACACAGCAAGAGCTGCCCCTGAGAATTTTACAAGATATTCCGCATAACCGATCCGGTCTCCTGCCTGATATCCCCAGACATTCGCGTTTCCGATCGTCTGGATCTCCTTTTCCGTCAGGACATGATCTTTTTCCGGAAGTTTTACGATAAAGTTTAAGGTGAGACTCGTCTTTCCATCGGTAAAGTCCTTTCCGAACGAATCTTTTCCGGAAGTCCGAACCTGAATTCTGTATACACCGGACTTCTCCCTCACCACGCTTTGAAGCTCCACTTCTTTTTCCACGAGCTCTTTTTCTGTTGTGACCTCGATCTTATCTTCCGTTCTCGTCAGCGGAACACGGTATCCATGTGCCGGATCTCCCGACAGATAATCGCTCACCTCTTCTCCCTCTTTATGATAAACCATGACCTGATGCATGATCTCTGTCAGCTTTCCATCTGTTCCCGGCATCAGAGCCGGTGTCAAAGTCGCATCGAGATAATATCTTCTGTTTCCGGCGGACCCCATCACATACTGTCTGTCGATCTGGAACCGGAAGTTTCCGCTATTTTTATATTCCTGATACACCCAGCGGAGATTTACCGGATCCTCGTACACCGCATAGACACTGTCCGGCGTCTTTTTCCCATTTTCCACCTTTGAGGTAAAAAATCTGCGGTTTCCAATAGAAGATGCCCCTGCGTACAGCGTTACCTGGTAACCGGCATCCTCTTTTCTGATCCCATCGATTCCGCAAAAGTTCCACTGGGGGTGTTCCTGATACCAGGCGAAAATACTTCTCATAAGATCCAGAACACAGGAATTCTTTTCGGCAGGCACTGTAATTTCCTGCACCGCCGCACCATACACGGTCTTTTTTGCCGGCTCTCCCGGATCTGTTGTCATTCCCCAGAGATCTTTCTGTCCCTTTTTTACTCCCCGGCTATAGACCGGCATATCCTCCAGTGAGCGGACACCTCCGGCCGTAACCGGAACTTCATACCCATTTCTTCCAAGGATCTCCTCTGTCTGAGCCTTTAAGAAGAGAAAGCTCTCCGACGTTTCATCTGAAAGGTCACAGTCTTCCAGTTTCACCTGAAACCGCTCATCTTCCTCATCGACAGACAGATTTGAAAGGCTCATCGGTATCTTTTCCGGAATCTGTTCTGCCTTTAAGATCTGCGGTTCTATCCGGCTCACCGGTTCCTGTCCGGTAATATTTCCTGCCGCATCCCGCTCCGGCTGATAGAGAAGATCACTGGAATCACTCTCCGCCCGTTTCCATACGATTCTACCTGCCTCGTCTTTTACAATTACCTCTTCTGTTCCCGTCACATGAGGTCCTGTCACCAGCTCTTCTCCTGCGTCAGCGCGATAGAATCTCGTTCCTTCCGGGAAACCGTAGGCAAAGATCTCATAGCCTCCATCTTCATTTTTCCCTGCTGTCCCCGCTGATGTGACCGTAAATGGAAGTTCATCATATCCTTTTCCACTTCCATCATCTCCCTCCATTGCCGCTGTGAGTTCCGGCATCGTGACCACAGCCGTTCCATTTGCGTCCGTCACAGATCCTGGAGTTTCAAAGCCTGCTCCCCGGTTGGTGATCTCCTGATCCATTCCGTTTACCGAAAGCTCGTATCCCTCACTTCTGGAAAGTTCTTTTATATAATATTTTCCCAGAATCAGCGGTCTCCCAATCCACCAGTTTCCGTTCTTCTCCATGTTCTCCTGATACAGGTTTCCCGGCCCGTTCCAGGAGATATCCGTCCTTTTTCTGATCTTTCCGGCCGTATAATCGTACTCCACCCCCGGTGCTTCCGTATAACACAGAAAATCCGCATTTCCATCCTGATCTGTTGCTGCCGTTGCCACAAGATCATTTTTCTTATAGACAACGCCGGTATTGGTCAGAATTCCGTTTCCTGTCACCTCCGCATTAGGATGAACGATGTCTTCCGCCGCAAAAAGGCCATAAACGGCCCCTTCAAGTGTTCCGTCTCCTTCCGCATCCCCGTAGGACGAATAATCATCCGATTCTCCCCGAAAGAGATCTCTGTCTTTTTTCGTGATATGGATCCGCCCCTCAGTTCGATGGTCATACACATGCCAGGCATCCCCGCAGTCCTCAGCGCCATTACAGTGCGAATACTTTTCGGAATCCCTGGGATCCAGATGCCGGATTCCATCCTCCTCTGCATCCGCCAGAATATCCTCAAAGTCCCCAACGCCTTCAAACTCTCCCCAGCCATCGGATTCTTCGCCATCATCAGCTTCATCCCGGCTTCTTCCCATAAACCAGTCGTAAAACCGATCAAAAATACTCTTCTTTTCTGCATTGGACGCCGTTGCCTTAACCGCAGCTTCTTTCGTATCTGCTTCCGCATTAGACGCCGTTCTCTTCATAATTGTTCCCGCGTGGCTTTTTACCACCGGTATTTTTCTCTCCGAAACAGTACTCCCACCTGTCACTCCATTTCCCGAATACCAGATATTTTCCGTGATCTCACGACTGCTTCCGGATCGTTTTTCCGCGTTTACTCCCGCCTGGGAAGAATCCGTCGTGATCATCTCCACAGGGATATCATCCAGGTGCAGGTCATGGAGGATATATCCGTTTCTTGCCTGGATCTCCTTCCATGTATAGGTAAACCTCAGTCCGATAAACCTCCGGTATGTCTCCTCACAGTCCGCCTTGCAGCCGGATTCCTCTAATGCGTCTTCGGATGCAGCCCGGAGCTTTCGCTCATTTCCAGCACTTTTCTGGCTTCTCCCATCCGGTTCTCCGCTTTCCAGTACCTCCTGCACCTCATCATAAACGCTCTCATCCGCGAGCCAGTGAAAATGGCAGCCGCCTTCCGCCTCTGCCTCACAGGCTTCCATCAGCTCCATCCACTGCTTTGCCGCAGCCCTGTTATTATCCCTGGTCTGTTCCGCGGCCTCCTCATAAGCATCGCTCTTTTTCCCGTCCTTATCCCCGGAATCCCCATCTTCCTGGTCCTCCGGCATATTTGCCCATGACGGCGCGGCATGTCCGTCACAGTATGTCTTTTCATATGCATACTTTCTGGTATCTTTGTAGGTTATCTCCCCCTTTTCGTTCGTGGTTCCTTCCGAAAACACCTGAAAGCCGCTCCATGGGCGAAAGCTCAGGTTCTTTTCCGCAAGTTTTCCCTCGCCGTCCGTCTTTGAGATCTTTCCTCCGTCCTCAAACCTTTCATACAGATAGAACTGGCTTCCCTTGAGCGGCATTCCGGTCTCACCGTCATGTTTTACAAGCCTGACATTGTAATCCGCTGAAAATGTCTCCTTATGGCGATAGATCTGAAATTCAAGCGTCGGCGTCTCCACACCATATTCCGGTATTTCCCCGTCACCCAGAGTGCCTGATCCGCCGCCTTCCCCATCCTGGCTGATCACCAGATAGAACACCATATCAGACGGAATGATCCTCATATCCGCTTTGTAGAGTCTCTGATGTTCCGGCGCGTTGATGCAGACCTTAAAGTCCATCCACTCCCTGAGATATTCCGGATTCCAGCTGCCTTCCGTATACCAGCCTGAATTGCCTCTCATGGTGATCTTATACCGCACTGTCGTCTTATTGTACTTCTCTTCATCCGTCATATTGCTTCCAACAGCATTCTCATTTGCGGTCACCGAGCCATTGTTGTGGATCCGGATCGCATCCCCGCTCCAGGTCACCTCATACAGGTTCTGTCCCATCACCGATTTCGCGATATTTTTATCCTGGGACGCGTCAAGCCAGCCCACATTTCCCCCTGTAGATCCATTGTCCCACACACTCTGTGGCTCGATCTTCGCGATATCCCGGATAAACTCTTTTCCGAGAACAAACTCCGTATCCAGGGCGCCAGGTCCGTCAGAAAAAGGCAGTACCTGAAATGGCACTGCCGTATCTTCCGAAGTTGCTTCCCGGATCGCATCCGGCGCCTCTTTTCCCGCCGCCAGCCCGACGGAGGACGCCTGCTCCATAACAGCGATCGCGCGGTCTTCAATTTCCGGATCGTCGGCCACCCAGGCAAATTTTGTTCCGGCATCGTCCTTCACATACTTTACGATATTGGCACTGGATGTCGTGGACGCGATCTCCGCATAAAGACCCGGATCAAACTTTTTTGCCGCGTCCTTCAGTGCCGACCAGTTGTCCGGATATGCCCAGAATAACCGTTTCGCCTGCGTTTCCGTAAGCGGAGACGGCATTGTATCAAACTTATACATATCATACCGGTCGACCTTCTTCCAGCCTTTTCCCCCATCGAGGCAGTAATACGGGGCCGTCGATTTCTGCGGCCACACATCCGATGCCTCGGACGGGAACGGGAGTGGAATCCCCACTCCCGTGATCGTCATAATGACTGCAAGAAATCCAGCCAACCATCGCCTTCTTTTTTTCTCTTCCATACTGATCCCCCGCCATTATTTCTTTCCAATCGTCTGTACCGCACCTCTGACACACCATGCGCCTGTCTCATCCACAGTGTAGCCGTCCGGCGTCACACAGTCCGCCAGCATATGTCCGTTTTTCTGGTCCATATAGTAGCATTTTCCATTGATCCAGTTCCAGCCTTTCGTCATCCGCCCGGTCGGTCCCAGGTAATACCACGCTTCTCCTTCTTTTATCCAACCAGTCTGCATTTTCCCCTGGCTTCCGTCATTTGTCTTCTGGAGATAATACCAGCTTCCATCTTTTTCATCGAGAAACCACCCTGTCTGCATCCTGCCGTCAGCCGCAAAATGGAACCAGGAAGTCTTTTCCTGTCCTTCTTTCGCATATGGGTTGTAGATCCAGGCCCACTCATTGGCATACGTTCTTCCGCCGGAAACAAATTTCCAGCTTCCATCCTCCTGCTTTCTCCACTCACCGGTGACACTGCCCTTTGGCTGTTCCCCTATGTTCTGGGCCTTTTTCAGCACATTTCCCGTTCTTCCGCCGCCGGAAGAACGTCCTCCTGAGCTGCCGGACCAGGTCTTATCCACAAGCTTAAACTTTAATTTCACAGGAATCTTTTTCTCCAAAGCCCCAGCACTGACCGTGATCTCGTCTTCATATTCCGCCGTATACGGATATTTCTTCATCCCCTCCGCGATCCAGAATGCCTCCGTATTTACTGATACCGCACCGTTTTCTACCTTTACAGCACCATTTTTTACGTTCCAGTTAAATTCGAAGCTACCGTCCCCATTTCCTTTTAGCGCTTCCTGCGGTATCAGCTTTGCCGTAATCTTCTGTGCATCCGCGCCCTGCCATATGACCGCCGGGTTATATCTCGATCCCGTTTTCGTGAGTATCAGGTCAAACACCAGCTCTCCCTGATCCACCTTGATCTCCTCCGGCATCACCACAGTCCTGTCATCTGTCACAAAATCCACTTTCACGCTGCAGACTGCCGACTGGATATTTCCAAGGGCATCCTTTGCCGCCATCACTACCTCCGTGCTTCTTGTTCCACACCCAGTACGTTTCTCATAGATATGTTCCTTATGAGCCGCTTCATCCGCCTCTATGAGATCCAGGATCCATCTCGTATCCTTTTTCGCCATCACCTTTGCGTTCCGGTAATCTCCGTCCGCGATTCCCTCTTCCACAAAACCGGCGTCCACCTGGATAATGGCATTATCGCCGACGGTCCAGCTGATATCTTTTTTATCGAAATAGTCCGGTGCAAAGGATCCTGACAGGATCTGCGGTGCGGATACCGTGATCGTTTCCTGCGGCTTTTTCCTGTCACCGGTCAATGTTCTTGTCACCATAAAATTCAATGCCGCTTTGTCGAGAGTCGCGCCTTCCGCTGCGATCTTCGTCCGGTCCTTGATCTGGAATGTCACCGGGATCCTGCAGTTTGCGGTCACAAACTTCTCCTCAAAGCTGGATGCCGGTCTCGTCTTTGCTGTCAGAACCGCAAGTCCGCCCTGGGTACCGTTTCCGTAGACCGTATCCTCAATGGGGTACCGGTACTGTTTCTTCGCCTGTTCTGTCTCCGCTTTCTCCACAATATCCTTAAAGAATCCTGCATTCAGGTTCAACTCGATGGATGCGCTCTTTTTCGTATATCCGGACTCGTCCTCATCATCATTTTTCTTTAAGATGATCAACTCATCGTCATCCACACTCCATCTCACCGCCTCATCGGCGACATCGTTGTTCTTATCGACCACAGCCTGGATCTTCACGTCCTGGACCTTCGTTCCCGACTCCAGCTTTCCGTTTAAATATCTCGCCAGCAATTTCCCCGCGGTATCCCTCACTTCCGTGGTGATCGACGGGTTCATCCGGTCCCCGGTGCGCTCCTCGATGACCCGGAAACCAAATTCCTGGGGCTCTACCCGCACACCTGCTGCCACTTTCTTATAGACCGCAGAGACCTCCGTATCATGTTCCGGCATCACAAACTGGTAGGAACCTCCTGTCTGATAGGTCGTCTTCCTTCTGCGCCCAAGAGAATCTGTATAGGTCGGCACACCATCCATCTGGAATTTCTCTGTCTCTGTGTTCTTCGGAGCCGTGAGGACTGTAACGGTATCTCCGGCAGCCACCGCGCCCCGGTATGCTTTGTGGAATTCCTTGCTGTAGGCAGACGGACCTCTCGCCGTCAACACCGCCACATCATAGAAATTCCCTGAATTTGCCGCTGTATCCACCTGAAGGACCGACAGCAGATATCCCCGCATTGGTCGTCCCACGGAATTCGGCGCGAAATGATCCGGAGTATAGAGATCCTGTCTCGCCGCAGCCTCGGTATCCACTACATGGAGAACGCCGTTCTCGAGTTCCTCATAGAAATAGAGTTCGTCCTCTTTCTTCGTGTTCTGTCCCTGCACCAATGTGTAGAAATTATCTCCTTTGTTCCAGAAGCCAATATGGGCATCGTAGGTGAACCGATTGTCATCCGAGACACCTGAGCCGCAGACACCGGCTGCAATCTTCTCCTCTGTATCCGCGAACAGGTACGCCACATCCGCTCCGTCCTCAACCCCATAACGGAAGTGGAAGCCAGTATCATGAGTTCCAATAAAAGTTCCCTCGCGCGCCGCACTTCCAAGCCCGGAAGATGCGATGGTCCCCTCAAACCGTGCCACCTTCATCTTTCCGGAAGCGTATTTTCCCGTGATACCGCCGATGGACTGAGAGCCGCTTCCGCCGATGGTTCCCATCACATGCGTATTGAAAATATCCGCGGAATTCTGGAATCCCACGATTCCGCCCACATAGCCGCCGCCCTGGATCCTGGCACTCAGACTGTCCCCTGTGTTCACCTCACAATCCGCGATCAAAGACTCTGCCGCCCGTCCGGCAATTCCCCCGGCAAAGATCTCCTTTCCGCTTCCCGTATCGATAGCCACATGGTCGGAAATACAGTTTTCCACCACAGAGTCTTCCAGGACATCCGCAATAACTCCACCGGCTGTACCGGTAGTCCTCAATGTACCGTTTACTGTCACGTTCCGGATCACTGAATGTTTCGCACGGCCCGCGAGAATTCCCCCATTCTCCTTTACCGTGATCACATGCCCCGGCTTTACCTTGAGCTCTGTGATCTCCGCGTTCTCCACTGCGCCGAACAGTCCCCCAAAGTCCCAGGACGGCTGGTACATGCGGAAATTGGACACAGTTTTTCCGTTTCCGCTAAAATGCCCCTCAAACGGCGATACTCTTCCGGCCCGCATATCCGCCCCAGTGTGATAGAATCCGATAGGGATCCAGTTCATTCCACCGAGATCAATATTTTTCCCTAACTCAAACCAGGCACCTTTATAATTTCCCGGATAAGTGCCCTCTCCACTTCCAACCTCCATTCCCATGGACGCAAGGACAGCGAGCCCAATGAGGTGCTCCTTCGTTGTGATCTGGTACGGCTTTTCCTTTGTTCCATCCCCAGTTCTTCCACTTAAAAAGCTCATATCGCCCACATCAGCGCCCCAGATCTCCTCATCCGCAGCGAGCACAGCAATATTTTCCACGGCATCCGATGCCGTCGCCGTTCTCTCCGCCGCTGTTTCCACACTTCTCAAAACTGCCATTCCTCTTACCGGTGTTCCAAGCGCCATGCAGAGTCCTAACCCTGCTAACATCATCTGGCTCTTTCTGCCTCTGTTTTTTCTGCTCTTCTTCATTTCTTTTCTCCCCTCTATGCCTGCGGCAGACAGAATGCCGGGCAGATCCCGATCCCAACATCTGACACATCCGCCTGTCTGAAGCATCCATTTTCAAGATCTACAACATACTCCCTGTTTCCATATACAAAACTGCCTCTTTCATCCACCTCATAAGCCGGTGTCCGAAGCCAGAACCCCCTGCTGTAAGAACTTCCCTTTCCTTCCGGATTCCAGATCTCATCCCGATACCGGTATGCTTCCTCCAAAGACAGCAGAAAGAATCTGTCCCTGCAGTCCTGGTATGGCAGCAAATGGCTCTCAAGACCATCCAGACGGCTGTCAGCAAAATCACCATCCCCTGTTTTCCCTGTAAATGCCGTCAAAGCTCCCGTGTATACAAAAGATGCATCTGGAACCGCAGTCTCTGCCTGTTCCCCCAGCCATTCTCTCACCCGGGATTTCTTATAGTTATTGTTTTCTCCAAACGGAAGTAAGATCCGCTCCTCATAAGTACTGTCCACATCGGACCGAATCACATTTTCCGCCAGAAACAGCGCACGTTTCCCATAACTGCCTCTGCCGTCCTGGTAATCATCATCGATACATCGAAACCGGCATACTTTTCCCGCAATCTCCCGCGAGACCACATCCCCGGTCCTCCATGCAGCCCGGTCTTCCTCCTCCCCGAACTTGTCTCCCGTTCCTGGAACGGTATTTTCCCCGGAATCCGGCGCCCGCCCCCGCCATTCAAAGCCGATCCGGCAGTCCGTAACCGTCTCACCGTTCACATTCCTGGTCCCCAGATCCAGCTTTGAAATATTTACCACTCCGGGAAACATCTGCGCGATCACCAGCGTATCGAACGATCCGTCTTTTCCCGTTACCACAATTTCCTGCCGTCCTTCCCGGGCTGCGGCAGACACCGTCTCCATCAGAAACCGCCTGCCCGCTTCCCGGTCCCGCAGGATCACAGGTTCTGCTGTCAGAAATTCTGCCGTTCTCTCCACCGCGTAGGGAACGAGTTCTCCCCGACAGCTTGTGAGTACAGCAAAAGAACCGGCAGCAGCAAGCCACTTTGCCACTTTCTTTCGATTCATTTTTCCTCCTGGATATTCCGGCTAAAGCCGCCGGCGGCTTTACGATAAAGCAGATAATATCTGCCTCCAAAGATTTTTAAGACTTCAAAAAGATCTATTATGATTTGACTGGAACTCCCCAATCGGTTTGTTCCTCCGTTTGTCCATAACTATATCACAGGCCATCCCCGGAATCCATATCGGATCCGTAAAACCAAATCCCCATTATTTAGTCAGTTTCACGAAAATATTTTTGCGTTTTCGTCACTTTTACCATGCCAGTTTTTCACCGATGCCAATAAAAGCATTATTTATAAGCATTTTTCGATGTCAAAAAGGACAGGACATGCCGCGCACGTCCTGTCTTTCACCTGTCTTACCACGTCTCCACCGTCCGCAAAAATTCCTCCATCGAAATCACTCCGGCGCACACAAGATCCGCCAGTTCTTCCCGCATGATCCGCATCCCCTGTGTCTTCACCACATAATCCTCGATCTCCCACTCCGGCCGGTTTTCCGCAATCATCTTCTTCAGTTCCCGGTCCATCACAAATATCTCATGAACCGCAGTTCTTCCTTTGTATCCTGTATTCCGACAGAATTCACATCCGCGTCCGCGCCTTGCGCTCCGGATCTTTCTTCCAAACAACTTCTGCTCCTCATTCGTAAGTTCCACCGTCTCCGCACAATGCGGACATACCTTTCTCACCAGTCTCTGTGCCGCCATGCCGCATAAACTGTCCGCCGTGAGATACGGCTCGACACCCATATCTGCCATTCTCGTGATTCCGCCCGCCGCGCTTTTCGTGTGCAGAGTCGAGAGCACCAGATGACCGGTGATTGCCGCGCGGACACTGATTTTCGCTGTCTCCGGATCCCTCGTCTCGCCGACCATGATAATATCAGGATCCTGTCTCAAAACGGCACGGAGTCCTGCTTCAAAAGTAATCCCCGCCTGTTCATTCACCTGCATCTGGCTGATCCCCGGAAGATATCGCTCCACAGGATCCTCGATGGTCACGATATTCACCGGCTGTTTCGCGAGATATTCCAGGATCATATATAATGTGGTAGTCTTCCCGCATCCTGTCGGTCCTGTAAGATACAGGATCCCGCCCGGACTTCTGAGGATCCTCTTCATCTTCTCATAATTTTTCTCACGCATTCCAAAGGTTTTGCCATGATCGATCTCCGTTTTCATATTCAGGAGTCTCAGCACCATCTTCTCGCCAAAGATCGTCGGGACCACGCTGGTCCTCACATCCAGGCAGATCCCGTCGATCATCTCCTTAAAATGCCCGTCCTGCGGCACTCTCTTTTTCGCAATGTCCATTCCGCTGAGGACCTTCGCCCTCGTCACCAACGGCTGATGCATTTCCTTGTCATATTCCCGCACATGGAGCAGCATGCCGTCCAGCCTCATCCGGACAACCATCCGGTCTTCCTGCGGTTCCAGATGAATGTCACTGGCATTTTTCCGGTATCCCAGATTTAAAAGTTCCTCAAGGAGCTTCACCGCAGATCCGGCCTCTGCCCCATAGTTCTCCATCTCCTGGACCTCATTCTTATTTTCCTGTTTTCCTTCTCCGCCTAATATGCCCAACATCCCATTTTCCTCTTTCTATCATAACTCATTCCCCCTCGCTGACGCAGACGGTTCGTGAGTTGCTGTCTGTACTTCGGATCCGCGGCTGCCGGGGATTGTATCCAGCACCATCTCCGGTCTGCACACTGCCATTCCTCTCATACAGGTCCTTTTTTCCATCCATCACCCGTACCGTGACAAGGACGCGGCCAGACCGGCTCTCTTCCACCTCAATTTCCGGTTTCAGCGTATCGATATGAAACGCGTCCATGGACAGTCCGTCCAGTTCTTCCACTTCCACAGCACCTGTCTCCAGCCGGTCCGCCACATATCTCCATGCCGCGTCCCCAAGCATTTCTGCCTGCTCCTGTGTCCTTGCGTGATCCAGTACCCACACCGCCATCCGCCGCATCGGAAAGATCATAAGGAGCAGCATACTGAAAAGCAGCATGACGATCATAACCTCAACCAGTGTAAACCCCCGTCTATGACCCTTCTCCATCTTTAATCTTTCCTTTCACCTGTCTCTTCTTCCGAAGTCATGGACACCCAGAATCCCGAGACCTGGACGGTTCCGGTATCCGACGTTTCTTCCGCGAAATATCCCGATTCCAGAAATTCTTCTCCATCAACCGCCAGATGGATCTCTGCCGGTTCCCCGTATTCTGCATCTCCCATATGGCGTTCCAGTCTGTTTCCTGCCTCATAAATCTCCCGATACCGTTTCACGGTCTTTGAATAGCCGGAGACACTGAGAAGCATCGCCTCAGCTACCAGAAGAAGGATCAGAAACGCCGTCATCAGCTCCACCAGTGTTGAGCCATTCTCATTCCGTTTCCATCTCTTTTTCATGGCTTTTCCTCCCCACTCCGTTCCGCCGAAGACGGCGTACTCACGAAAACAGGTGCCATGGGGATCAGTCTCGACGCACCTTCCTTCCGGTCATTTACAGTACAGACCGCCTGTAACACAAGTCCTGAACCGTCCTCTTTCCAATAGGAGGAGATGACTGTCTCGATCCTCTTTTTCTCCCCATTTCCAGTCTCTGCCCACACTGCCGCCTCCGTCTCCGGAAGTCCCTCCGGTCCCTGTAATTTTTCAAGGATTCCTGTCGGCTCCTCCTGGCACATATTCTCCACAAGGATCTGCACCACCGCCTCGGCGGCCAGCCTCGCTTCCGTTCCTGCGGCAAAGTTCAATGCTGAACGATAGCGCCTTGCCCCAGACGAAAAGAGAAGTGAGGTAAATACCGTG
>OBVG01000702.1_pt1 | contig 21276 bp, 19 predicted proteins | sample 1501271 | NCBI WGS metagenome assembly OBVG01 (sample SAMEA2579934, study PRJEB22360) | human gut metagenome | biome: human gut; feature: human-associated habitat; material: faeces | place: Denmark | collected 2008/2010 | reverse complement strand
TAAGCTGGCAGCCGTAAAATTGATTGCGGCAATTGTATTTTTGGTCTTTTTGTGTACATTTATGGGACTGGCCATGAATGGAAACGACCGGGTCCATCCACTTGACGCATATACATATTGTGCAGAACGGCATACCGGTGGCGGCATCATCGGCGGATGTCTGGCTTATTACATGTGTCAGGCATTTGGACTGATCGGGTCTTTTATTATTGACATTATCGTGCTGATCGTCTGTATGGTACTGATTACAGAGCGTTCGGCATTGCGTGGAATGCAAAAAGGCGGCAAAAAGGTCTATGAATCCGCAAAGGAAAGCAATGAAAAGTATCGGGAATACAGGGAATACCGTGCACAGGAGCGGAAAGAACGCCGCATGGATCATAAAGTGTCCGGAGTATCCATCGATACACGGATTGAAGAAAAAGGCAAAAAAAATAAAAAGAGAAAATCGGATGAAATGGGAGAACTGTCGGCACCTGCATTTGATATGATGCCGGATACCACAGTATCTCCGATGCCGGAAAAAATTTCTTCTCCGGCACCAGTGGCGGTTTTAGAAGAACCCGCGGCAGAAATACAGCCGGAGATTTCGGGGGATTTTATGCCGGATACTTTTCCACCGGAACCGTCGCAGGCGGCACCGGTTCCGGAACATATTGCAGGATTGGCACCGGCCAAAGACGTATTAAAGCCGGCAGAAAAAACACAAAAAAAGAAAAACGAACAGGAAATCCAAAACGAAGTACAGAAAGTAGCACAGGAAATGGAGACGTCGGGTTTGGAACACAAACCGGACAAAGCATATGTTTTTCCATCCATAGATCTGTTGAAAAAGGGAGAAGGGAAAAAGTCTGCCAATACTGAACATCAGTTGCGGGAAACTGCGGATAAGCTGCAGCAGACTTTAAAGAACTTCGGGGTCAATGTCACCGTTACCAACATCAGCTGCGGACCGGCAGTGACAAGATATGAAATTCAGCCGGAAATGGGTGTGAAGGTGAGCAAGATTGTCGGACTGACCGACGATATCAAACTCAATCTGGCAGCTGCGGATATCCGTATCGAGGCGCCGATTCCGGGAAAAGCAGCGGTAGGAATTGAAGTTCCGAACAAAGAAAATGTTATGGTTGCTTTCCGTGACCTGATCGAATCGCCGGAATTTCAGACGGCAAAGTCCAAGATCAGTTTTGCAGTTGGAAAAGATATTTCCGGGAAAACAAAAGTAACCGATATTGCAAAGATGCCGCATCTGCTGATCGCCGGTGCAACCGGCTCGGGTAAATCCGTCTGCATCAATACGATTATCATGAGTATTTTATATAAGGCGAGACCGGATGAAGTAAAGCTGATCATGATTGATCCGAAAGTAGTAGAGTTAAGTGTCTACAACGGAATTCCGCACCTGATGATTCCGGTTGTAACCGATCCGAAAAAAGCATCCGGTGCTTTGCACTGGGCAGTTGCGGAAATGACGGAACGATATGAAAAATTTGCGGAGGCAAATGTGCGTGAAATCAATGGATACAACGCAAAGGTAGATTCCATTGAAGTACCGGAAGGGCAGGAGCGCCCGCAAAAGATGCCACAGATTGTGATCATTGTGGACGAGCTTGCAGATCTTATGATGGTAGCTTCCAATGACGTGGAAGAGGCCATCTGCCGACTGGCACAGCTGGCACGAGCGGCGGGGATTCATCTGGTGATTGCAACCCAGCGTCCATCGGTGAATGTCATCACCGGTCTGATCAAAGCAAATATGCCGAGCCGGATTGCATTTTCGGTGACTTCGGGTACGGATTCCCGAACGATTCTGGATATGAATGGCGCAGAAAAGCTTCTTGGAAAAGGAGATATGCTGTTCCACCCGCAGGGGGCACCGAAACCGATTCGTGTACAGGGAGCATTTGTTTCCGATAAAGAAGTTTCCGATGTTGTGGAATTTATCAAAGAACAAAATGAAACTGCATCGTATAACGAAGAAATTGTACAGAAAGTGGACAGTATGCAGGCATCATCCGGCGGTACCACCGTGTCTATCTCCGATGCGGATGCGCAGGATGACGGCAGGGATGCATATTTTGATGAAGCAGCACAGATTATCGTAGATAAGGAAAAAGCATCCATAGGTATGCTGCAGAGATATTTAAAAGTGGGATTCAACCGTGCTGCCCGTATTATGGACCAGTTGGAAGAAGCTGGTATCGTTGGACCGGAGGAAGGAACGAAACCGCGGAAAGTTCTGATGACTTCCGAAGAATTACAGGCAGTAAAAGAGGATTTATAAAAAACATTTCAGGAGGAGAAAATTATGAAGACTGATATTCAAATTGCACAGGAAGCAACATTGCAGCCAATCAAAGAGGTAGCCGCAACAATTGGAATTGAAGAAGAAGATCTGGAATTGTACGGAAAGTACAAAGCGAAGATTTCCGATGAACTGATTGCACGAAGCCACAACAATCCGGACGGAAAACTGATTCTGGTGACCGCCATCAATCCAACACCAGCAGGAGAAGGAAAAACGACAGTCACCGTGGGATTGGGTCAGGCATTTGCAAAACTTGGGAAAAAAGCAATGATTGCGTTGCGTGAGCCTTCCCTTGGACCATGTTTCGGAATTAAAGGCGGTGCCGCAGGTGGCGGATATTCCCAGGTTGTTCCGATGGAGGATTTAAATCTTCATTTTACAGGGGATTTTCATGCAATTACTTCTGCAAATAATCTGCTGGCAGCTCTTTTGGACAACCATATCCAGCAGGGAAATACGCTTGGGATTGATCCAAGACAAGTGGTATGGAAACGCTGTCTGGATATGAATGACCGTGTCCTTCGTAATGTGGTTGTGGGACTTGGAAATAAAATGGACGGAATGGTGCGTGAGGATCATTTCGTAATCACGGTAGCATCCGAAATTATGGCGATTTTATGCCTTGCCGAAGATATGAAAGATTTAAAGAGACGTCTGGGACGGATTATCGTGGCATATACGTTTGACGGCAAGCCGGTAACTGCAGAAGATCTGCAAGCAGTCGGATCTATGGCAGCTCTGTTAAAAGATGCGTTAAAGCCGAATCTGATCCAGACACTGGAGCATACACCGGCGCTCGTTCACGGAGGACCATTTGCCAATATCGCACATGGATGTAACAGCGTGCGTGCTACCACAACTGCTTTAAAACTTGCCGATTATGTAATTACCGAGGCAGGATTCGGTGCGGATTTAGGTGCGGAAAAATTCTTTGATATCAAGTGCCGGAAGGCAGGGCTTCATCCGGATGCAGTGGTACTCGTTGCAACGATCCGTGCATTAAAATACAATGGCGGAGTTCCGAAGGATGAATTATCCAATGAAAACCTTGAGGCATTAAAGAAAGGAATTGTCAATCTGGAGAAACATATTGAAAACCTTCAGAAATTCGGTGTGCCGGTCGTTGTCACATTGAATGCATTTGTTTCGGATACAGAGGCAGAAACCGCTTATGTAGAACAGTTCTGCAAAGAGCATGACTGTGAATTTGCTCTGGCAAAAGTATGGGAAAAAGGTGGAGAGGGCGGAATTGCTCTGGCAAACAAAATTCTCGAGACACTTGAAAAGAAAGAAAGCCATTTCCATACACTCTACAGTGATGATCTTGGACTGAAAGAGAAGATCGAGACTGTTGCAAAAGAAATTTACGGTGCCGATGGAGTTACCTATTCTCCGGCAGCGGAGCGGGAACTGAAACGAATTACGGATCTGGGTATGGCAAACTTCCCGGTATGTATGGCAAAGACACAGTATTCCCTGTCGGATGATGCGAAGAAACTCGGAAGACCGACCGGGTTTAAGATCAATGTCCGGGAAGTATATGTTTCTGCCGGTGCCGGCTTTGTCGTTGCTGTCAACGGTTCGATCATGACACTTCCGGGTCTGCCAAAGAAACCGGCAGCTTACGGAATTGATGTCAATGATGACGGTGTAATCACAGGATTGTTCTAAGGAGATAAGGACATGGCAAAGATCATAGATGGAAAGAAGATTTCAGCGGAAATCAAAGAAGAATTAAAGACAGAAGTTGCAGCATATGCGGCACAGGGGAAAAAATGTGCACTTGCTGTCATTCAGGTGGGCGCAGATCCGGCATCCAGCGTATATGTCAGAAATAAAAAGAAAGCCTGTGCATATATTGGAATAGAGTCGCTTTCGTATGAACTTCCGGAAGAAACCACGGAAGAGGAACTGCTTGCATTGATTCAGAAACTGAATGACAATCCAGATGTTCATGGAATTCTGTGCCAGCTTCCACTCCCGAAACATATCTGCGAAGACCATGTGATCCAGGCAATTGATCCGCAAAAAGATGTCGATGGTTTTCATCCGCAGAATGTCGGTGCACTTGTGGTTGGGAAAAAAGGATTTGTCTCCTGCACGCCCGCCGGTATTATCCAGCTGTTAAAACGCAGCAATATTGAAATTGCCGGAAAGCACTGTGTGGTAATCGGAAGAAGCAACATTGTCGGAAAACCGATGGCGCTTCTGATGCTTCGGGAAAATGCAACGGTTACGATCTGTCATTCACGGACCGAAAATCTCAAAGAAATCTGCAAAGAGGCGGATATTCTGATTGTGGCCATTGGAAAACCACGTTATATCGGTGCCGATTATATCAAAGAAGGAGCGGTTGTCATCGATGTCGGAATTCACAGAAATGAAGAAAATAAGCTGTGCGGGGATGTCCGTTTCGAAGAGGCAGAGCAGATCGCTTCTTATATTACACCGGTTCCGGGTGGTGTTGGACCGATGACAATTGCGATGCTCATGCATAACTGTGTAGATGCCATGAAACTTTATTCATAAAACAGATAGGGGATAGATGATGTAGTGTATTTATTGCGGTGAGGAATTAAAAGAGGGGAGTCTGTACTGTCCAAAATGCGGGAAAGCCGTACAGATTGTGCCGGACTACAATATTTACGAGGATGATTATCTGAATCAGGTTCTTACGGAAGAATCCCAAAAGATTTCAGGTTCCAGACCGGACAGAAATAAAAAACCGGCACCTGCAGAGACAAAACATCCGGTGAAAAAACACCTCGACCCACGCCAGAAAAAAATTATCTTCCTGGTTCTCGGAATCGTATGCGTGCTTATTTTTGCCCTGTTAATTCTTGGAGCAGCAATACGTTCCAATCATGCCAATTCCTTCGATTACCAGGTGGGACTGGCAGAGAAAGCACAAAAAGCCGGAGATACCAAAAATGCAATTGCCTGCTATGAAAATGCATTGGCATTGGATAAAAACAGTATTGAAGTCCGGCTGGCTCTGGCAAAACTGTATACCGAAGAAAACGATTATGATTCGGCACTTGTTTTATATCAGGAAGTGATCCGTGCGGACAGGAAAAATCGTCAGGCATGCAAAGGACTGATTGCCATTTATGAGAAGCAGAACAATACCGATGCCATACTTTCTCTCTCCGAGGCTGTGGATGACAGTCTGAAAGATCTTTTCGCCGATTATCAGGTAGAGGGACCACAGTTCAGTTTAAAGAGCGGAAGTTTTGAAAATGCCCGGATACTACAGATGCTTTCCACAAAAGGCTATGAAATTTATTATACGGTAGACGGGTCAGATCCAAAAGAACGCGGATTGCGATACACAGAACCTGTGAAACTGGATGAAAATAATAAAACCTATACCGTAAAAGCGGTATGTAAAAACGAAAAGGGAGTTTACAGTGAGGTAACAGAAGCAAACTATAAAATTTCCATCCCGGCACCGGATGAACCGATTGTTTCTCCGGACGGTGGAGATTTTGGCGTGGAAACTTCCGTAACGATTACCGTTCCGGACGGCTGCAGTGCTTACTATACCTGGGACGGAAGTACGCCGACTGCTGCCAATCATCTTTATACGCAGCCGATCAAAGTTCCGGAAGGAAACAATATTCTTTCGGTTGTGATCATTGATCATACGACGAAATTAAGTTCGGATGTATATAGAGGAAATTTTATTTATTATTCACAGGACTATACAGCAGAAGATGCTATAGATGATCCTACAGACAATGCAGAAGAATAAAATAATATAGAAATTGTTAAAAATCAAACAGGGAGTGTGATTGCCGATGCTTTATAACTGCATGGACATATCAACACTCCCTGTTGTGGAAGAGGTGGTTTAATCTTCCAGAAATTCAATCTCATCTTTTGCCATATGGCTGATTCTTGCAAGGGGATACACATCAAATCCCTGAGAAACCAGTTTTTCATGTCCCGGCTGAAATGCTTTTTCGATCAGGACACCTACACCTGCAATGGTAGCGTGCGCTTTGCGGATCAGACGGATGGCTCCGGTAGCTGCTTCTCCGTTTGCCAGAAAATCATCAATGATCAGGACATGATCTTTTTCTGAGACAAACTTAGAAGAAAGCGTCAGTTCATAACTTGTTCCTTTGGTAAAGGAAGTGACCTCTGTCTGGAACAGATTGTCGTTTAAAATCTTAGAAGGCTGTTTTTTTAAGATAATCATAGGAAGACCCATGCACATAGCTGTCATAAGAGCCGGAGCAATGCCGGAACTTTCAATGGTTGCAACCTTTGTGATGCCCTGATCTTTGAAGTGTTCCGCAAAAGCTTCCCCGATGTGCTGCATCAGTACCGGATCTACCTGATGATTGATAAAACTGTCTACTTTTAAGATATCTTCATTGACAGCAATTCCATCTTTTTTAATTCTTTCCTGTAATTCTTTCAATTTCGTTACCTCTCTTGTATTTGTTGATTACAGTATATCATTTTTTACTACAAATTTACAGAGAAATATAGTAAAATAACAACATGAAAATAACAATTATCTGCGTAGGCAAAATAAAGGAAAAATTTTATACGGAAGCCGTCAGGGAATATTCCAAACGGCTCAGCCGCTACTGTACGTTATCCATTACGGAGGTGGCGGATGAAAAGACAAAAGAACAGGCAAGCGAAACCGAAATTGCCATGGTCAAAGACCGGGAAGGGGAGCGTATTTTAAAATCCATCCGCCCGGACGGCTATGTGATTGCGCTGGCGATCGATGGAGAACAGCCGGATTCGATAGAACTTTCCCGTGAAATTGAAAAACTCGGGCTTGGCGGAGTCAGCCATATTTATTTTGTAATCGGAGGATCTCTTGGATTATCCGAGATGGTTCTTAAGCGGGCAGATGCACGACTCAGCTTTTCGAAGATGACATTCCCCCATCAGCTGATGCGTGTGATTCTGCTGGAACAGATTTATCGTTCTTACCGTATCATGCATCACGAACCATATCATAAATAAAGAAGAAAGGATCATTTGGTATGCAAAAAGCAATACGTCTGGTTACCCGGTTTTTAGCCAAATGCCAGAAAGACAAAATCAATGCTTATTCCGCACAGATCGCTTTTTTTATTATTTTATCCATCATTCCGTTTCTTATGGTGTTTTCTTCCATGCTTCAATATACCAGTATCACGGAGGATATGGTATTTGAAATCATAGAAAGAGTCATGCCGCAGTATGTTGCTCCGTTTCTGGTTACCCTTGTAAAAGAAATCTATACAAGATCCATGGGAATTATTTCGGTCACGGCAATTATTGCCATATGGTCTGCCGCAAAAGGCATTCAGTATATGGCAGATGGTCTGAATGCGGTTCACGAATTAAAAGAGACAAGAAACTGGTTTGTACTCCGATTCTGGGCGGTTATTTATACCATTGTTTTTCTGGTTGCGATTGTATTTACGCTTGTTGTGCTGGTTTTTGGAAACAGTCTGCGGCATTTAGCGGCAGATTATCTTCCGTTTATTGCACATCTCGTAAAAATAATAATCAAATTCCGGGGGCTTATCATGTTACTTCTTCTGATCCTGTTTTTTGACGTGATTTTTACCGCACTTCCGAATACAAAGCTTTCCTGGAGCCACGGCATGTGCAGCTGCATGGTATGTTTTTTCCTTCGGGCTTTCCATCTATGTTGATTATTTTAATGGATTTTCCATGTATGGAAGCCTGACAACCATTGCCCTGATCATGCTCTGGCTGTATTTTTGTATGTATATTATGATGATGGCCGTGGAATTTAATGTATTTTTGGAAGCGTACCGAAACGGGTCCCTGAATTTAGAGACATAGGACGGGTTCGCTTTTCATATAGTGAAGTATGAAAAGCCATTCGAATCAAACCAGACACAAAATAAAATCAGAGCATCTCGTAGAACAAATGGAACTGCCAAAAGACATTTTCCTGGGGATGCCGCTTCTTTCCATGGAGGGAAACCGTACACTTTGTATCGTTAACCACCGTGGAATTATAAAATACTGTCCGGAGGTGATCGGAATTGCAACACAATCCTATCATATCCGGATCGTCGGAAGGAGTCTGTCCATCCGGAAATATTCGGCGGATCTTATCGAAATTTCCGGATATATGCAGGAGATCACATTTCTGCCATGATAGAAAGGTTTCTTCGATTCGTCAATGGCAGTCTTTTGGTTTGTGTATGCGGAAGCAACATTTCCCGTTTTTTAAATTTATGTGCACGTCACGAAATTATGTTCTGGAAGATACAGCCGGATTCTCCGACGCAGGTTTCTTTTTATATCCGGTTGCAGGATCTGTATGAACTGCGTCCATATCTGCGGAAAACAAAAACGAGAATCCACATCAGAAAAAGGATCGGCTTTCCGTTTTTCTGGCAGAAATACCGCGCAAGAAAACTTGGAATTTTTGTCCTTTTGTGTGTCATGGCAGGAGTCTGGGTGCTCAGTACGAGAATCTGGAGAATTGAAATCAAAGGGAATTCCTCTCTGGGAGAAGACGCCATTCTGGAATATTTAAGTGCACACAACGTTACCTATGGCATGCCGGCAAAGGAAATCGACAATGATGCACTGGAGCTGTCCCTGCGTCAGGACTTGGAACCGGTGATCTGGGCAAGTGTATACGAAACGGGAACCCGGCTGGTTGTACAGATACAGGAGAAAATTTCTTCTCACGAGGAAACGAAAGAAGCAGAGGGCACCTGTATGGATCTGGCGGCATCTGCGGATGCTACGATTGCATCGGTCATTACAAGGAGCGGGCTTGCCAAAGTGAAAAAGGGTGATAAAGTGAAAAAAGGCGATGTGCTGGTCTGTGGACGGCAGGAAATTCTGGATGATAACGGGGAAGTGCGGGAATACTATTATAAAAGTGCCGATGCCGATGTATATGGATATACGATGCATCCCTATGAGGACTGGATTTCTTCCAAAATGACAGAAAAAAAAGAAACCGGTAATAAACACAAACGATATTTTCTACAGGTTCTGAATTGGCGCCTGGTAACTCCGGCTTTGCATGCGGAGTATGCATCGGAGCGTTCTGTAACGGATACCCGGCAGTTTTGCCTGCAGGACAGTTTTTATCTTCCGGTTTATTTTGGAGAAATCACAACGTCTGAGCTGCAGGAAAAGACCGTTATGCTGACAAAAGAACAGGTAAAACAGCTTGCCTTGACACATTTTTCACAATTTCTTTCGGAATTGGAAGAAAATGGGGTGCGAATTGTCGACAAAAATGTTATGATTGAACAGATAGATAAAAACTATCATATCTATGGTCAGGTAAAGGGGTGTGAAAAAATCACAACTTTAGTACCAACCGAAAGGAAACGAGAGGAACCTGTAAATGAGTCTGAATGAAGTATCGCTCCGGATACCAACGGAACATATGGCAAATGTCTTCGGACAGTTTGATGCCAATATCAAAAAAATAGAACGGACACTGGGTGTAACGGTTGTTGTACGCGATGATCAGTTGAAAATTATCGGTACTCCATCTGCCACAAGCGGCGCACAGGAAGTGTTTGAACAGTTGTATGAGCTTGCAAAACGGGGAAATGTTATCAGCGAACAGAATGTAAACTACGCACTTGCTCTTTTGCAGGAACACAAAGGGTCTGAGATGGTAGAGATGGATAAAGATGTGATCTGTCATACCATACAGGGAAAGCCGGTTAAGCCTAAAACACTCGGGCAGAAGGATTATGTAGATAATATCCGTAAAAAAATGATTGTTTTCGGGATGGGTCCTGCCGGAACCGGAAAAACATATCTGGCCATGGCCATGGCGATCACTGCGTTTAAGAATGAAGAAGTGGGACGCATCATTCTGACACGTCCGGCAATTGAAGCGGGAGAAAAACTCGGATTTCTTCCGGGAGATCTGCAGAGCAAAGTAGATCCGTATCTGCGCCCTTTATACGATGCCCTGTATCAGATTATGGGTGCGGAGTCATTTCAGAAAAATATGGAAAAAGGTCTGATTGAGGTTGCACCGCTGGCTTATATGCGTGGACGGACACTCGACAACGCATTTATTATTCTGGATGAGGCACAGAACACCACACCGGCACAGATGAAAATGTTTCTGACACGTATCGGCTTCGGCTCGAAAGCTGTGATTACCGGAGATGCCACGCAAAAAGATCTGGCCCCGGGAAGTAAATCCGGGCTGGATGTAGCACTTCGGGTTTTGAAAAATGTGGAAGAAATCGGAATCTGTAAATTAACAAGCAAAGATGTCGTCAGACATCCGCTGGTACAAAAGATTGTACAGGCTTATGATGATTATGAGTCCAGACAGAGCAGCCGGAGTGCGCGTAAGTCTGCCAGACAGGAGAAAAAATGAAACCCAAAGAGACAATAAACCTCTATCGCGTCATATCGCTTCTGGTGATCGCGCTTGTCACTTTTGGAGTGATGGGTGGGTTATGTGCCAAAAGCCACCTGTATCCGGATGAATGGCTCAGTATGTTTTTCCTGACCCTGATTTTTCTTCTGGCATGCATGTTTGAACTGGAATATGAACGAAAGCAGAAAGGAATATCGGCAAACACACAGACAACCTTTATCCGTCTTTCCGTTACCTATACGGTCAGTGGGGGATTGATCTATGCGATCAGTTATCTTCCGGAATTTTATCGTCCGGTGATGATCCCGGTGATTCTGCTCACCGCAGTGTCAAATTCCATGGTGGCGGTGTCTTTTGGATTGTTTTTCGATCTGGTGCTGGCACTGACTGTCGGGGGAAGTTTTTATGCCCTCGCTGCTTATATGATGCTTACAATGCTTGCTGCTGTACTGGCACAGGCATTAAAAGAAAAAAAATACCGTATGGGTGTATCCCTTCTGACTTTCTTTTTCAGTCTGATGATTCCGGAACTGTTTTCCTATTTATCAACGAAAGAAATGCAGAAATATTCGCTGCTTTATGCTTTTGGAACAGCATTACTGACGTTTCTGACAGCAGCTTTTCTGTTTCACCGGCTGCTTCATGAAGCGGATCAGGAAATTGAAAACCATCTGCTGGATATCGTGTCCGAGGATTATTCGGAGGTAAAAGCCCTCAAGGATTTTTCCATGGTGGAATACCGCCACGCAGTGAAAGTTTCAGACATTGCCTGCCGCTGTGCAAAAGAAGTGGGATACCGGGCGAACTTATGTCTTGCCGGCGGTTTTTATTACCGTATGGGGCGCTGGATCGGGGAGCCATATATCAAAAATGCGGTCAATAAGGCAGAATCCTTATGTTTTCCGGCGGAGCTGATCTCCATTCTGGCAGAATACTATGGAGAAGAGCAGCTTCCATCTTCACCGGAATCCGCTCTGGTGCACATGGTGGATGCGGTTGTGATCCGTCTGGAAGCGATGGAACAAAATGTGGGACAAAGTGTCTGGAACCGTGATATTGTAATTTATCAGACCGTGAATGATTTTTCCTCAAGTGAAATTTATGACCATTCCGGAATGAGTATGAACCAGTTTTTAAAGATTCGTGAATTTCTTGCAAAGGAGGAATTACTTCGTTGAGTTTTTATTTAGAAGAAACATGTAACATACCGTTTGATTTTGCATATGCTAAGCTTGCAGAGGATGTGATTGCCTTTTGTCTGTCCCATGAGAATTTTCCTTATGAAGCAGAAGTCAATCTGACACTTACAGACAATGAAGAAATCCATCGGATCAATCTGGAATACCGCCAGATCGACCGTCCGACGGATGTTCTTTCTTTCCCGATGCTTTCTTATGAGAAAGCCGGAGATTTTTCTTTTCTGGAAGAGGAGAGTGAAGATGATTTTAATCCGGATACGGGAGAAGTCATGCTTGGAGATATTATTATATCGGTCGATAAAGTGTTAGAACAGGCACAAAGTTACGGACACAGTCCGAAGCGTGAATTTGCATTTCTGATTGTACACAGCATGCTTCATCTGTTTGGTTATGACCACATTGATCCGAAAGATGCGGCCATCATGGAACCCAAACAAAAACAGATACTCGAAGAGATGCATATCGTAAGAGATTAAAGAATGGATGTGTTTTATGAAAAAGAGATGGAAAATGATAGGCGTTGTCTGTGCGATTGCCATTTTATCCGCCGGATGCAAAAGTAAAGAATCGGAAGCTCCCACACCTTCATCCACACAGGATGTACCTGCAGAAACTGCCGAAACAGAATATCAGCCGGAACCGGTGGAAACCCACGAAGGAGAAGTCCGAAGTTTCTATACGGGAGAGTGGATGGATGAAAAAAAAGCAAAGAATCGTCCGGTTGCCGTCATGACAGAAAACACACACGTAACCCTTCCACAGTATGGAATCGGAAATGCGGATATTATCTATGAATGTCCGGTGGAAGGCGGCATTACCCGGCTGATGACAATTTATCAGGATTATGCTTCTCTTAAAAAAGTGGGAAATGTGCGAAGCTGTCGTCTGTATTATGTGTATTTTGCCAAAGAATTTCAGGCGGTTTATTTTCATGCCGGCGAAAGTAAATATGCACTTGATGTTTTAAATAGTTCGTTCATTGATCATGTGGATGGAATTACGGGAAAAGGCGGAGCCTTTTATTACCGGGACAATAGCCGCAGGGCACCGCATAATCTGTATACAACCGGAGAAAATTTAGCCTCTGCCATGAAGACATATGGGTATGATACAAAGCTTCCGGAAAATTATACATCTCATTATCGTTTTACAACAGAAGATTCCCAAAATCTGCTGGATCAGGGAGAAGTTGCAAAAAAAGTATCCTTATACTATGTTGACGCGAAGCCCTGGTTTGTATACAATGAAACGGATGGCCTGTATTACCGCTATGAATTTGGTGATAAACAGATTGACGGTTCTACCGGAGAACAGCTTGCTGTGAAAAATATCATTTTACAGAATTGTAAGAGCAGCCTGAAAGATTCCAAAAACGGAACGTTAGATATCGATTATCTTTCCGGTGGATCAGGAATGTACATCACAAACGGAAAAGCTGTCCCGATTACATGGAAAAGAGCATCCGCAAATGATATTACACATTATTATACACAGGATGGTCAGGAAATTACTTTAAATCCCGGAAAGACATGGGTAGAGATCGTCGAAAACAGCCGTGCATCCCAAAATAAAATCAGCGCGGAATAAAAGAAACAAAAGCATTGAGGTTAGAAGATGGGTAAATCAAAGAATAACGGAACAAATTTTCTGGTTCAGGGATCAATTCTTGCGGTCGCGTCAATTATAAGCAGAATCATCGGACTGGTGTATCGTATTCCATTGAACAATATTCTGGGCGATGTAGGAATTAGTTATTATGCCTGTGCATTTGACGTGTACAACGTGATTTTGATTATTTCATCCTACAGTCTGCCACAGGCAGTGTCAAAGACGGTTTCCGCGAAAGCGGCCAAAGGACGGTACCGGTCGGTATATCAGGTATTAAAAGGTGCACTTCTTTTTGCCCTGGTATCGGGAATTGTGGCATCGCTTGTTGTATTTTTCGGAGCAGAATTTTTTACCGGAACACTCTTAAAAACACCGTACAGTGTGTTTGCACTTAAAATTTTAGGACCGGCACTGATTGTTGTTGCGGTTCTTGGCGTTTTGCGTGGATTTTTCCAGGGACTTGGCACGATGATGCCAAGTGCCATTTCACAGATCATTGAACAGATTGTCAATGCCATCATCAGTGTATGGGCAGCTTATGTTCTGTATCGCTACGGAACAAAGATCGGGGCGGTTCTCGGGGATGCCGAACATTACGGGCCTGCATACGGTGCAGCCGGAGGCACATTGGGAACGAACCTTGGATCTGTCGCTGCGCTGATTTTTGTACTTTTCGTATTTTTTGCTTATATGCATGTCTTTAAGCGAAGAATGAAACGGGAAAAAGGCGTTAAGGTAGAGCCATTTGCCTATACCATGAAGATCCTCATTATCACAATTGTTCCGGTTCTTTTAAGTACAACTGTTTACAATATCAGCAGTATCATTGACCAGAGTATTTTTAAAAATGTTGCGTTATTGCAGGGATACTCTGAAAACAAGATTGATGTATGGTGGGGCGTTTTTTCCGGAAAATATAAACTGCTGATCAATGTTCCGATTTCCATTGCCTCCGCGATGGCTGCCTCTTGCGTGCCGACACTGACGATGTCCTTTGCACAGAAAGATATGAAAAAAGTCAGGGAACAGATCAATTCTGCCATGCGTTTTATTATGGTGATTTCTTTCCCTTGTGCCATAGGACTTGCTGTATTGGGAGAGCCGATCTGTCGTCTGCTTTTCCCGGGAACGGCACAGACGGCACCTATGGCAGGTACCATGATGTGGGTTGGGGCAATGGCGGTTGTGTTTTATGCAATGTCTACACTTTCAAACGGACTGCTGCAGGGCATTGACCGGTTAAAGATTCCGGTTATCAATGCAGCGGTTTCGCTTGTCGCTCATGTGATCGTACTGATTATACTGATGCTGTTTTTCCGCATGAATATCTATGCGGTCATTATCGCAAATATGTTCTTTGCGTTTTTAATGTGTATTATGAATGCGCTGGCAATACGAAAATACAGCGGCTATCATCAGGAAATTCACAAAACATTTATTGTGCCTGGAATTTCCTCGGTTATTATGGGAATTATTACCTATATCGTCTATCATGGCAGCTATGCGGTCTTAAAAATCAATGCGGTATCTGCCATGCTTGCAATTCTTGCAGCGGTTATCGTATATGCAGTTGTCTTACTGTTACTGCACGGACTGACCGAAGAGGAGATTAAAAAATTCCCGAAAGGAACTCTGATTGTCCGGGTTGCAAAAAAATTACATTTATTAAAGTAAATGGTATAAAACGGAAATAAAATGCAGATGCTACTGTTAGAAGGTGATGATATGAATCAAAAAACAGGCATCTGCATTCTTCTTTGTCTGGTTCTGCTGCTGGTCTTTGGCATCTGGTATCAGAAAAGAGGTGTAGAAAACACAAAAAATACCCAAGAACAATATGCATCCGAAACCGAGCACACCGTTTTGACCGGAACTCCTTACAAAGAAACGGAAAATGCCTATATTATCCGTACACAGGACAGCCGGCTGGTTGTTTTTTTACCGGATGGAAAAACTGTATATATGGAAACTGGGATTCGAAGTGAGAATTTAAGTCAAAAACTGCAGAAACAGGCGGAAAATGGCATTGGATTTGCAGATGAAGAGAGCCTTTTTGACTTTTTGGAAAGCTATTCGAGTTGAATATTTTATACCCATATGATAAAATATTTAACTGGTTTAACAGATAAAATGACAGGTGGACTATGGATAAGAAAAAATCAAAACAACAGGATGTGCTCGTGATTGGCGCCGGAGCTTCCGGCATGATGACCGCAATTACGGCCGCAAGACGTGGATTGTCCGTTACCGTCTTAGAACATATGGATAAGCCGGGGAAAAAAATTCTGGCAACCGGAAACGGAAAATGTAATTTTACAAATCTTAAGATGTCTCCCCGGTGTTATTACGGAGACCACGGACTGGTACAGGAAATTTTAAAGCAGTTTACAGTGGAAGATACCCTTGCGTTTTTCCGGGAGATCGGCATCTGGCCAAAAGAAAAGAACGGATATGTATACCCAAACTCCGGACAGGCTTCTTCCGTTGCGGATGCGCTGTCCGCGGAAATGAAACGAAGCGGAGTTTCCCTGGTCACTTCCTGTGACATCCGGCAGCTTGTGAGACAAAATACGGATTTGAGGTACGGACATCCATGGGAACGTATTGTTCCCACAATCTTGTTTTTGCAACAGGTCTTCGTGCTGCACCGAAATCCGGAAGCGATGGATCCATGATTTCGCTGATAAAATCGTTTGGGCACCGGTTTGTGCCGATTTTGCCGGCACTGTGTGGATTTGAGGCAGAAGGAATGGAATTTTCCAAAGTATCCGGAGTCCGCACGGACGCACTCCTGTCTTTGTACATAGATGGGCAGAAATGCGAACAGGAACGGGGAGAACTGCAGCTTGCAGATTACGGAATTTCCGGTATTCCGGTATTTCAGGTCAGCAGTCCGGCCTCGAAAGCACTGTATCAGAAAAAACAGGCAGAGCTTACCATTAATTTTCTGCCGGATTTTTCTGAAGATATGCTTACGCAGGAACTGCAGCGCAGATTTTTACGGGATGCCGGGATACAGGATGCCGCAGAATCACTTCGTGGGCTTTTAAACCATAAACTGATTCCGGTTATACTTAAGGCAGCAGGCATTCCGGTTCATGAACACACGGAACGGATTTCCCAAAAGCAGACCGAAACGCTCTGCAGACAGATACAGACATTTCCTGTCCGCTTAAAAAAGGTAAGGGATTTTTCTGCTGCACAGGTGTGCACAGGGGGAATCCACACGGAAGAAATCCACACAGATACGCTGGAATCACGGATTGTCCCGGGCATCTATTTCGTTGGTGAACTTTTGGATGTCGATGGAATCTGTGGGGGATATAATTTGCAATGGGCATGGTCCAGCGGACATGTCGCAGGAAGTAAAGTAGGTTCATAATGATTAAAATCAATCAGTTAAAGCTTCCAGTAGGACATTCCCAAAAAGATCTGGAAGATAAAATCAGAAAAACACTTCGTATTCCATCGAAAGAAACATTTCATTACGAGGTGATGCGGCGTTCCCTCGATGCACGGAAAAAGCCGTCATTGTTTTATGTATATTGCATCTATGTAACGATCCGTCAGGAAAACAGCATCGTAAAAAAACTGCATCAGCCTTCCGTCAGCCTTGTGACAGAAACCGGTTACCGTTTTTCGGAAATGGGGCATGAGCGTTTAAACCGGCGTCCGGTGATTGTGGGAGCCGGTCCCTGTGGTCTTTTTGCAGCCTGGCAGCTGACACTTGCAGGATATGCGCCGCTTATTTTAGAGCGCGGAAAACAGGTAGAAGACCGCAGTGCGGACGTTGAACGCTTCTGGAAAACCGGTATTCTGCAGCCGGATTCCAATGTACAGTTTGGAGAAGGTGGGGCAGGAACCTTTTCCGATGGAAAATTAAACACGGTGGTGAAGGATTCGTCCGGAAGAAACCGTTATGTACTGGAAACATTCGTAAAATTTGGGGCACCATCGGACATTCTTTATGATGCAAAACCACATATCGGAACCGATATTCTGGCGAAGGTGATCAAAAATATGAGGGATTACCTGATCAAACACGGCGCGGAGTTTCGTTTTCAGACCTGTTTAAAAGACATTCAGATAAAAGAAAATGCACTGCATGCACTTGTGACGGAGGATGATACGGTGATTCCTGCCGATGTTGCCATTCTTGCACTTGGACACAGTGCAAGGGATACCTTTATGATGCTGCACCGGCACCAGCTTCCGATGGAAGCCAAAAATTTTGCCGTGGGATTCCGCGTGGAACATCCCCAGCAGATGATCGATGATGCCATGTACGGAAACGGAAAAAGAAACGCCCTGCGACTTCCTGCCGCACCTTATAAGGTGACGTCCAATTTTCCAAACGGACGCGGGGTATATTCTTTTTGCATGTGTCCGGGCGGTTATGTCGTAAATGCTTCCTCCATGAAGGAAAAAACCTGTGTCAATGGTATGAGTTATTCGGGCAGAAGTGGGAAAAACGCAAATTCTGCCATTATTGTTTCGGTTTCCCCTGCCGATTACGGAGCACAGGATCCACTTGATGGCATGCACTTTCAGGAAACACTCGAACATAAAACGTATCAGCTGGGAAACGGAAAGATTCCGCAGCAGCTGTTTGGCGATTACCGGCAGAATATCGCAAGCCAAGGATATGGAGATTTTAATTCCCAGACAAAAGGGCAGACCTGCTTTGCAAATCTCAGAGGTCTGATGACAGAGGACATGGAACATTCCTTTTTGCTTGGAATGGAACATTTTTCGAACATTATTCCGCAGTTTGACCGGTCTGATGCGATTCTTTCCGGCATGGAAACACGCACCTCATCTCCGGTGCGGATCATGCGGGATACAAATGGGGAGAGCCGTGTGCACGGAATTTATCCGGGTGGAGAAGGCGCAGGATATGCGGGAGGCATTATGTCGGCAGCGATGGACGGTCTGCGTCTGGCTGATGATGTGATGAAACGTTATCATCCGGTTTATTAGAAAGAGAGAAAAAAGTGAAACAAGAAGTAACACCAATGATGCAGCATTATCTGCAGACAAAAGAAGAATACAAAGACTGTATCCTGTTTTACCGTCTGGGTGATTTTTATGAAATGTTTTTCGAGGATGCCAAAACAGTTTCAAAGGAACTCGAACTGACGCTGACAGGAAAAAGCTGTGGACTGGAAGAACGGGCACCGATGTGCGGGGTTCCGTTTCATGCCGCAGACGGATATATCAACCGGCTGGTCAAAAAAGGATACAAAGTAGCAATCTGTGAACAGGTGGAAGATCCGAAACTGGCAAAAGGAATTGTCAAACGGGAAGTCATCCGTGTAGTCACTCCGGGAACAAACATTGATATGCAGTCGTTAGACGAGGCAAAAAACAATTATCTCATGTGTATCGTATATATCGGGGATAAATACGGCATTGCGACGACCGACGTTACGACCGGAGATTTCTTTGTAACGGAAGTGGACAGTGAACGAAAACTGTTGGACGAGCTGAATCGTTTCAGTCCGACAGAAATCATCTGCAACGAGCCGTTTTATATGAGCGGGGTAGATATCGATGATATGAAGGAGCGCATGGGAATTGCGGTATCCGCTCTGGATTCCTGGTATTTCGGGGATGATCTGGCAAAGGAAACGCTGTTGTCCCATTTTCATGTACAGAGTCTGGAAGGGCTGGGACTGATGGATTACGACTGTGGTGTGATTGCCTCCGCGGCATTACTGAAATATCTGTATGAAACACAAAAGAACACCCTTTCTAATATTCTGGAACTCCGTCCGTATTCCATCGGGAAATATATGATCATTGACAGTTCTTCCCGGAGAAATCTCGAACTGGTAGAGACCATGCGGGAAAAACAAAAGCGTGGTTCCCTGCTCTGGGTACTGGATAAGACAAAGACGGCAATGGGTGCCAGACTTCTGCGCTCTTACGTGGAACAGCCGCTGATCGACAAAACAGAGATATTAAAACGGCAGGAACTGATTACAAATTTAAATGATCAGGAGATCACCCGGGAAGAATTGCGGGAATATTTAGGACCAATATATGATCTGGAACGTCTGATTACCAGAATTACATACCAGACCGCCAATCCGCGGGATATGATTGCTTTTTGCAATTCTTTAGAAATGCTGCCTCCGATTAAAACACTGCTTGAGGATTTAAAGGGAGAGCTTGCCACCGGAATCCGGGAACATTTTGACTGTCTGGAAGATCTGTGTGCACTTTTGAAGTCTTCCATCAACGATGATCCTCCGATTTCCGTACGTGACGGCAACATCATAAAAACCGGATACAATGAGGAAGTGGACCGGCTGCGGAACGCATCAACGGATGGAAAGAAATGGCTGGCAGACTTAGAGGGCAAAGAACGCGAAAAGACTGGAATTAAGAACCTGCGTATCAAATACAACAAAGTGTTTGGATATTATCTGGAAGTGACCAATTCCTTTAAGGATCAGGTGCCGGATTACTATGTGAGAAAGCAGACACTGACCAATGCCGAGCGCTATATTACGCCGGAATTAAAAGAACTCGAAGATACGATTCTCGGTTCCCAGGATCGTCTGGTCGAATTAGAATACGATCTGTTCCGCCAGATCCGGGATACCATCGCGGATAATGTTGCACGTATTCAGGCAACCGCACGGGCAGTGGCGCAGATTGATGTGTTTGTTTCCCTGGCACTTGTGGCAGGACAGAATAATTACTGCAAACCAAAGATCAACGAATCCGGCGTGATTGATATCAAAGGCGGCCGTCATCCGGTTGTCGAAAAAATGATTGTCAATGATATGTTTATAGACAATGACACGTATCTGGACAATCACAATAACCGGATTTCCATCATTACCGGTCCGAATATGGCAGGAAAATCTACCTATATGCGCCAGAGCGCACTGATCGTTCTGATGGCACAGATTGGAAGCTTTGTTCCGGCAGAATCTGCCAACATTGGAATTGTGGACCGGATTTTCACGCGTGTCGGGGCTTCAGATGATCTGGCAAGTGGGCAGAGTACCTTTATGGTAGAAATGAATGAAGTGGCAAATATTCTCCGCAATGCCACGGCGAATTCCCTTCTGATTCTGGATGAAATCGGACGCGGAACCAGTACCTTCGACGGACTCAGCATTGCCTGGGCGGTTGTCGAATATATCAGCAATCCCAAATTACTGGGAGCAAAAACACTGTTTGCCACACATTATCATGAACTGACGGAACTGGAAGGAAAATTAAACAGTGTCAATAATTATTGTATTGCGGTCAAGGAAAAAGGTGACGACATCGTCTTTTTGCGCAAGATTGTAAAGGGCGGCGCAGACAAAAGTTATGGAATACAGGTTGCTAAACTGGCAGGGATTCCGGAACTTGTGATTAACCGTGCAAAAGACATTGTAAACCAGCTTTCTGCAAACGATATTACAGAAACCGTGAAAAATATATCCGTGGAAGGACAAGCCTCCGGCAAAAAGAAAAAACCGCATCTCGATGAGGTGGATCTGACACAGATGTCATTGTTTGACACCGTAAAAGATGACGATATCATTCAGGAACTGCGGGACGTGGATATCAGCCACATGACCCCGATGGATGCACTCAATAAACTGTATGAACTTCAGAACAAAGTAAAAAACCGCTGGTAGGATATAAAAAAGGAAAAACGAATGAGCAAAATTGCGTTATTAAGTCAGGAGACAATTGATAAGATTGCAGCAGGAGAGGTCGTGGAACGCCCGAGTTCTGTGGTAAAGGAGCTTGTGGAAAACGCCATTGATGCAGGGGCATCCGCC
>OBVG01000700.1_pt1 | contig 21323 bp, 19 predicted proteins | sample 1501271 | NCBI WGS metagenome assembly OBVG01 (sample SAMEA2579934, study PRJEB22360) | human gut metagenome | biome: human gut; feature: human-associated habitat; material: faeces | place: Denmark | collected 2008/2010 | reverse complement strand
AAAACTTCAAAAAAAGTTATAAATTTTTTTGTCTTGGGCTTGACATACGGGTGTCAGAGATCTTGCGGCCGTGGCGGCGGTGAACCCGAATACGATGCAGAAAGCTTTTGCGGAACTGGAGCGGAGCGGCCTGATCGTGACACAGCGCACCAGCGGCAGAACCGTGACGGAGGACACTGAGCTGATCGGGAATACCAGAGAACAGCTGGCAGCCGGGCATGTCCGGAATTTTATCAACAACATGCAGGAACTGGGATATCAGAGAGAGGAGATCCGGAATCTCTTCGATAAGGTACAGGCCTGACAGGGGTGCAAATTTATGATGAAAATAAAGAGAGGCGGAAATAGAAATGAATAATCTGGTAGAAATTGTAAATCTGACCAAGAAATATGGTGCCAATGTGGCTGTGAATAATCTGACCGTAAGTCTCCCCAAGGGGAAGATCATTGGCCTGTTGGGACCCAACGGCAGCGGTAAGACGACACTGATCAAAATGCTGAACGGTCTGCTGACACCGACGGAAGGCACTATTATGATCGACGGAAATTATGTAGGACCGGCGACCAAGAGCAAGGTAGCTTATCTGCCGGACCGCACGTATCTGACCATGAATCAGACGATCCGGGAGATTCTGGATTTCTTTCAGGACTTTTATACAGACTTTTCCAGGGAACGTGCGGAAGAGATGTTAAAGAGTCTGGGGATCGATCCTGCAGTGAAAATGCGGACATTGTCCAAAGGTACGAAGGAGAAGGTACAGTTGATCTTAGTGATGAGCAGGAATGCCAGCCTGTATATTTTGGATGAGCCGATTGCCGGTGTAGATCCGGCAGCGAGAGATTACATCCTGCGCACCATTATCAACAACTACAATCCGGAAGCAACGGTACTGATCTCTACCCATCTGATCGAGGATGTGGAACAGGTACTGGATGAAGTCATCTTCATGCGTTATGGTCAGCTGGTGTTATATACATCCGTTGACAATATCAGAGAAGAGAAAGGTAAGTCTGTAGATGCTTACTTCAGGGAGGTGTTCGCATGTTAGGAAAGTTAATGAAATATGAATGGAAAAATATCTGGAAAGCCGGTACACTGATGCTTCTGGGAATGCTTGTGGTCACCGTGATTGGCTGCGTGGTATTACGCATGCCGGGAGGAGTGGTAACAGGACTTCTGGACAACAATGATATAAATGCGACACAGAGCTGGTTTGTACTCTCATCCTTTGTGGCAACACTGATCCTGTATGTGATCATGCTGTTGGCATCCACCTGGGGTATGCTGATATTCCTGGGCATCCGTTTCTACCGCAGTATGTATACCGATGAGGGATATTTGTCCCATACTCTGCCGGTGACAGCCAACCAGCTGTTCTTAAGCAAGATACTGGTCTCCGGTGTCTGGTATCTGTTCATTTCGATAGGCATTGGTATTTCAGTGGTGGCACTGGTCGTCTCTTTGATGACAGGACTTTTAAATATTGGTGAACTGAGTAGTGTGCTGACACAATATAATGGCAATATCTGGGAATTTCTGGCAGATGCTTTTTATGAAATTGGCAGAACATACGAAGAAGAGATGGGAATCAATCTGCTGCATTATGGGATTACACTACTCTTAACCTATGTGGCAGGACCTTTCATTACTATGGTCACTCTGTTCGGAGCCCTGACGATCGGTCAGCTGTCTTCCAAACACAAAGGGTTCATGGGAATCCTGGCATATGCCGGCCTGACGATCCTGTCTTCCATCATCGGCAGCACCGTACAGAGTGCCTTCATGTTTGGCACAAATGTCATGAGCAGCTCCGGCGGATTTTCGGTAACGACCAATATGGCCTATGACATTAACGTGATCACCAGCCTGCTCATTGCAGCCATCATGTACGGCGTATCTTATTACATCATGAACCGAAAATTAAACCTGGACTAACCGGGTCTACACCTTGCCCTCAACTGGTAAATTTGGTATAATAAATCCAAATGACAACAGGGAACGGGTGAAGGTGCATGCAGGAGATTATTGATAGAATTTTAGGAGGAAACTTCGATTATGAGAACGGTTCTTTGGAATTCTCCTGCGCTAAAATAGAGATTTCCCTGTCACAGGGGACAATATATGAGGGCTCTTTTCACATTCTTTCTGCGTCGGAAGGCTATGTAAAGGGATCCGTGATCTCGGACCATCTTCGGATGGAATGTATGACGGATCAGTTTACCGGCTCCGATGCAGAAATTTTTTACTGCTTCCACGGAGAAGATCTGGAGGAAGGGGATGTGATCAAGGGCTCTTTTTCCGTAGTCAGCAACAGAGGAGAATACAATCTTCCTTTTGTGGTGACGGTGGAGCATGGGATGTTGAATTCTTCCATCGGGGCTATCCGGAATCTGTTCCATTTTGCCAACCTGGCGAAGAGCAACTGGAAGGAAGCTGTGCGGCTGTTCTATGATCCGGAATTTCTGCGGCTGTTCCAGGGGAACGATGCCCATTTCTATGACAGTTACCGGATCCTGTCCACTTATGAGGGCAACGAACAAAATGTGGAGGAATTCCTGATCTGTATCAATAAAAAGCAACAGCTGGAATTCCTGACGGAAGAGAAAGAACTGGTGAAAAAACTGCCTCGCAGCGCAGATAATTACGGCGTCACGGAGAACAATCTGACCATCGTGAGGAACGGCTGGGGATATACGAATCTCCAGATCGAGTGTGAGGGTGAATTTGTCTTTACGGAAAAGGAAAACATTACAGACGATGATTTTCTGGGAAACCGTTGCCGCCTGCCGGTCTACATCGACAGCAGCCTGTGCAGATCTGGCAAAAATTTCGGTAAAGTCTACATATATAATGCTTATACTTCACTGGAGATCCCGGTCATGGTACAGCTGGGAGACGGTGTAGTGGCCCGGCATGCGGATCACAGTCATATGCAGTGCATCACCCAGATCATGAAATATTATGAAGAATCGAGACTGAAAAAGATCGGTACGGGAACCTGGCTCGCGGAGACCGGCAAACTGGTGGAGCGCATGGTGACCATGGATGAGAAGGATGTGCCGGCGAGACTGTTCCAGGCACAGCTTCTGATCACAGAGGAACGCTACAATGAAGCCGGATGGATCCTGGATCACGCGGCGGACATGTTGGAAGCCCAGGGAGCTACCGGCGGAGAACAGTGGGCTTACTATCTGTATCTGACCACACTGATCCACAGGGATCCCCAGTATACACTGCAAATGGCGGAGCAGGTGGAACAGATCTACCGCTATGACAGGACCCGCTGGCGTGTGGCATGGCTGCTGTTGTATCTGTCGGAGGAATACAATCGTTCAACCTCCGGGAAATGGATGTTCTTAGAAAAACAGTACCAGTACGGCTGCACCAGTCCGGTGATCTACCTGGAAGCACTGGCCCTTTTGAACGGCAATCCGGCGCTGCTACGTAAATTGAACAGTTTTGAACTGCAGGTGTTGAACTTCGGTGTCCGTCAGGATGCGGTAAACGACAGCCTGATCGAACAGCTGTTGTATCTGTCGGGAAGAGTCAGAGAGTATTCTCCACTACTGGGCAGAATTTTACGAAGACTGTATGAGAAAAAGAAGGATGTGCGGATCCTGCAGGAGGTGTGCAGCCTTCTGATCAAGGGAAGTAAGACGGGACCGGATGCCTTCACGTGGTATCAGATGGGTGTGGAAAGCCATCTGAGGATCACGAATCTCTATGAATATTATATGGCATCGGTAGATCTGGATTCTGTGCTGGAGCTTCCGAAAGTGATTCTGATGTATTTTTCTTTCCAGAGCAATCTGGATTATGAACATAGTGCGTTCCTGTATGCGTATCTGTTAAAACACCGGAAAGATTATGAGGAACTGTACGAACATTACGAGCCGAGAATGGAGCGGTTCGTCATTGACCAGATCCAGAAGCAGCATATTAACAGACATCTGGCAATACTGTATCAGGAATTCCTGTCTCCGGCCATTGTAACGGAAGCTATGGCGAAGCCTCTGTCCCGTCTGTTGTTTGCCCATATGGTAAGAGTGGATGACAGCAGAATGCGTAAGGTGATCGTCAGCCAGCCGGGGAATCTGATACTGTCCGAGACGCCTCTGCAAAACGGCACGGCCTGGGTGGCAGTCTACGGGAATGATTATGCCATTGCTTTTGAGGATGCATATGGTAACAGGTTCCTTAAAAATGTGGAATATACCCTGGAAAAACTGCTGGTACCGGGGAAATATCTCAGACTTCTGGAACATTATGTGCCAGATACGGCGGAACTGGATCTGTATTTCATGGAGAACGGCAGAACAGAAGAGACCATATCTTCCACAAAGCTGATGCGGATGGCAAGACTGGTGGAAAGCGATGCCGTGGAGCCGAAGCTGCGCAGTGAGATTGCGGTACAGCTGGTACAGGCCTATTTCGACGCGGATAATTTGCAGGCACTGGATGAATACCTGCAGGAGCTGCAGGGGGACGGCTTTACGGAGGAACAGCGGGAACTGATCCTGCGTTTTCTGGTGCTGCGGGGAAATTATGAGAAGGCATATGCCTGGATCGAAGCATATACCCCTTATTTTGTGGAGACCAAGATCCTGTTGCGGCTTACGGACGGTGTGATCACGCAGTCGGTCCATGAGGGAGAGGCAGTCCTGTATGCGGCGGCATTGACGGCGTTCCGTAAGGGAAAATACAACGGTGGAATTTTAGAGTATCTGGTGCGTTATGCCACCGGTACCACGAAGGAATTGCGTGACATCTGGAAAGCGGCAAGATCCTTTGAGATAGACTGCTACAGCTTAAGTGAAAAGATATTGCTGCAGATGCTGTTCTCCGGGGCATTTGTGGGAGAGCGGATGGATATTTTCCGTTATTATGTATCCCAGGGAGCCAGACAGGAGATCGAGGAAGCTGTGCTTGTACAGAGCTCTTATGATTATTTCTGCCGGGAGAAGATCACGGAGGAATATGTATTCCGGGAGATCCGTAACTGCTATCTGCGGGGAGAAGAGACCCAGCGGATCTGCAAGCTGGCTTATCTGAAATTCTATGCGGAGAATAAGGACAAGCTGGAGCGGGAAGATGAAACTCTGGTCCGGAATTTCCTGGAGGAAATGATGAAGGACCACATTCATCTGAACTTTTTCAGGGAATATCAGGACTGCCTGCCACAGCTGCAGGAGATGAAGGACAAGACTATCGTGGAGTATCACACAAGAGGCGGCGTCCGTGCAAGGATTCATTATGTGATGATGCATGAGAACGGGCAGGCGGAGGATTACCTGTCGGAATATATGCAGGAAGTATACAGCGGTGTATTTTTCAAGGAATTCGTACTGTTTTTCGGGGAGAATCTTCAATATTACATTATGGAAGAATCAGAGAACGAAGAACAGCTGACGGAGAGCGGAAGCCTGCAGAAGAGCGATATTATGAATGAAAGTCCGGACAGCAAATACGAGATCATCAATGATATGATGATCAGCATGACACTGCAGGACGATACGACACTGGATCATCTGATCGAGGAATATTACCGCAGGGAATATCTGGATCACAGATTGTTCACATTGCAGTAAAGATAAAAAAAGACAGCAGGAGAGGAGGCGGAAGAACATGCGACTGCCGGGAAGCGATAAAGTTATAGTGGGTTATGACCTGGGGAAGGATTATGCGCAGATCAGCTGCTATGTCACAGGCAGGGAAGAAGAGATCACCACATTGTCTTCCGTTGCAGGCTCACAGGTCTATACGATTCCCCTGGTCCTGAGCAAGAGACAGGGAGTCAACCAGTGGTTCTATGGAAGTGAAGCCCTCCGGCATGCGGAGGAAGAAGAGGGAATCCTGGTGGAGCATCTTCTGAAGCTGGCAAAAGATGGGGAACCGGTGCAGATCGATGGAACGACTCTGGATCCGGTGGCACTACTGACTCTTTTTCTCAAGCGTAGTCTGGGAATGCTGTCCCAGATGACTTCCACAGAGCGGATCGGGGCCCTGATGATCACCTGCGAGGAACTGGATGCAGGAATGCTGGAGGTGCTGACGCAGGCAGTGGAGGCATTACACCTGAAGACGGATGCTGTCTGTTTTCAGAGCCATCGGGAGAGCTTTTATTATTACAATCTGTATCAGCCGGAAAATCTGTGGAAGCAGGGGAGCGTGCTGTGCGAGTATAGGGACAGTTCCATCCAGACTTATTATATGGAATGCAACCGCCATACGACGCCGGTGGTAACGTACATCGAAGAGCGGGAATTCCCTTTTCCGGTGGAAAAATCGGATGAAAAGTTTCTGGAGATCGCCACACAGCTATGCGAGAACCGGATGGTGTCCTCGGTATATCTGATCGGGGAAGAGTTTTCTCAAGAATGGATGAAAGAATCGCTACGCTATCTGTGCCGTGGACGGAGAGTCTTTCAGGGGAACAACCTGTTCAGCAAGGGTGCCTGCTACAGCATGATGGAGCGACTGCATCCCAGTGAAAACGGACAAAATCATGTCTATCTGGGACAGGATAAATTGAAATCCAATATCGGTATGAAAGTGCGCAGACAGGGAGAGGAATCCTATCAGGCACTGTTAGACGCCGGAATCAACTGGTACGAGGCACAGAATACCATGGAGTTTTACCTGCTGGAAGGAAGAGCGGTGGAGATCCTGATCACGTCCCTGACGGGAAAGGGCAGCCGGATCGCCAGAATCGTGCCGGAAGAATTGCAGGAAGGAATCACCAGACTGCGGATTCAGGTGGAGATGAAGGATGAAACACATCTGCAGGTGGAACTGGAGGATCTTGGTTTTGGCAGCTTCCGAACAGCTACGCATCATATCTGGAAGGAAGAAATAGAGTTGTAGATCTGCCCGGGGCAGAGAAAATGAGGATGAAAAATGAAGGCAAGTCTGTGTGTAGGAGAATATTGCGAGAATGCCTATAATGTGGAAGGCCTGGATATCCGGGTCTATAGTATGGAAGAGTTGTGCTATTGCCTAAAGGAGAATGCATTCCTGTTAGACCTGTCCATCATGAACGATAAGCTGGTGGACTGGATCGGAGAAGAATGTAAAGTGTGGGAACTGGCAAAACAGCTCTACCCCATGGTACATAAGCAGGGATCTTTAAGTGTGTTCGTGGTGACGATCCTGCAATATGTGGGGATGTACGATCCGGAAGAAATCCTGCAGGTGGAGCAGGTACTGAAGCAAGGAGCGGGACTCAGCAATCTGGAGAAACGCAAGAGCCAGATCGACTATATGGTGGAAAAAAGAAAATATGCGGCAGCCATCCGCGGATATGATATGCTGCTGGAGACCTGGAACCATCTGGAACAGGAAGGCAAGGAACTTCCGGCGGGAAAAGTCCGGGCGGCGATCCTGCACAATAAGGGTGTGGCGCTGACAGGGCTGATGTTTTATGGCAAGGCGGCATATTACTTTAACGAAGCCTGGAAGACCGATCCGGACAGAGAACACCTGGATGCCTATCTGGCGGCAAAGAGAATGGAACTGACGGAGGATGCCTATGTGGCATTTGCAGCGCAGAATCCGGAAAATTATACGGAGTCCCTGGAACTGGAAAAGCGGATCGAGCAATTTGAATGGGAATGGGAACAGCAGCCAGAGTACCGACAGCTACGGCTGCGTGGTGACTGGCGGGTGAACGACAGGGTGAGATACGATGCGGAAAATGAGAGACTGACTCAGGCACTGAAAAACAGTTACCGGACAAGTGTCAGCGTATAGAGAAGACAGCAGGAGAGAATTATGGCGTGGTGGAACCGTTTATTTAAGAAAAAAGAACCGATACAGCAGGAAGAGGACTGGGAACAGCTGGTCTATACCCGCAACGGTGTGAATTTTGATGAGGAAGACCAGAGAAAACGTTACATTGTAAATTGCCTGGAGCAGATCGCAGAGGCTTCCAAGGAGATCGACCTCCTGACGGGAGAGTATACGCTGGTGACTTCTTATCTGACGGATACGGATGAGATTGAGGCCCTGCCAGCAGAGCAGAGAGAAGAGGTCAACCGGGTGGCCGGCAAGCTGGCCGGGCTGGAACAGGAACGCAGCAGATACCGGGAAAAGAAGAACCGTATGCGTGATGCGGACTTCTATGCGATCCGCAAAAGAGAGAACGAGATTGAAGAAGGCATTCAGAAGATTCGGGACGGCGAGAAATACGGCAATCTGATAAGGCAGGATCTGCACAGACTGGACGGAGAACGACATGCCTACGAATACCGGAGAAATGAGCTGGAGAATCTGATGAACAACCAACGGGGCATGGCTGTCATTTTCCTTACGGCATTGATCGTCTGTGTGATCATGCTGGTGATCCTGCAGTATGCTTTTGAAATGGATGTCTATGTGGGACTTTTTCTGGCAGTAGGTGCAGGAGCTGTAGCCATCTCCTATGTCTGCATCCGGTACATGGATGCAGGACGGGAACTGCAGCGGGTGGAGAAGACCATCAACAAGATCATCCAGCTGCAGAATAAAGTCAAGATCCGCTATGTGAACAACTGTCAGCTGATGGAATATCTGTATCTGAAGTACAATACGGACAGTGCAGCAAAGCTGGAAAAACAGTGGAAAATGTATCAGGACGAAAAGGAAGAGCGGAAGCAGTTCGCAGAGGCGGAAGCTAAGATCGAGTACTACCAGAAGCAGCTGGTACAGCAGCTGGCCGGTTACCGTGTGCAGATGCCGGAGCGCTGGATCAGCCAGACAGCTGCGCTTTTGGACAAGCGGGAAATGGTGGAAATCCGTCACGAACTGATCCAGAGAAGACAGGTGCTCCGTAAACAGATGGACTACAATCAGGAAGTAGCGGAGAGTGCAAGAAACGAAGTAAAAGACATCGCAGCCACCTATCCGAAATATGCCCAGGAGATCCTGGCCATGGTGGAGCGGTACGACCGATAAAGAATTGACAAGACACCTCTCGTTGTGTTACTATGACACCGTGTTAGCAATTTACCATGCTAAAGTATACGACGCGGCCAACAGTGAGTGGCAGAACGGGAGGATGCATTATGAAAAGAGTATTAGTGGCATTACTGGCAATCAGCATGGCAGCAGGTGTTCTTACCGGCTGTGGTTCTAAAGGATCTGAGAAAACATTTACCGTAGGTTTCGATGCGGAATTTCCCCCTTACGGATATCGTGATGACAGTGGAGAATATGTAGGCTTTGACCTGGATCTGGCAGCAGAAGTATGCAAGAGACAGGGCTGGGAGCTGGTAAAGCAGCCTATCGACTGGGATGCCAAGGATATGGAGCTTTCTTCCGGAGCCATTGACTGTATCTGGAACGGTTTCACCATGAACGGCAGAGAAGATGCCTACACCTGGACAGAGCCCTATATCGACAACAGTCAGGTATTCGTCGTAGCGTCTGCTTCCGGTGTACAGAACAAGGAAGAACTGGCAGGCAAGGTGGTAGCAGTACAGAAGGATTCCTCTGCGCTGGCTGCTCTGAACGATGAAGAAAATGCAGACAACATTGCACTGCGTGATTCCTTCTCCCAGCTGATCGAATATGCGGACTACAATACCGCTTTCATGGATCTGGAGCAGGGTGCGGTAGATGCCGTAGCCATTGATATCGGTGTGGCACAGTATCAGATTGCGCAGAGAGAAGAAGGAAAATTCGTTATGCTGCAGGGCGAGGACAACAAGCTGGCTGTAGAGCAGTATGCAGTAGGTTTCCTGAAGGGTAATGATGAACTGAGAGATACCGTACAGAAGACACTGGACGAAATGGCAGCGGATGGTACCTTCGCACAGATCGCTGAAAAATGGGGACTGACCGACAGCGTATGTCTCGGTAAATAATCAACTAAGGATAGTTAAGGAGTAGAATTCATGAGTTTGCTGACCATGAGTGCCCAACTGGCAGAGGGCTTTCTGATAACGGTGGAAATATTTGTACTGACCCTTTTGTTTTCCCTTCCTCTGGGGCTGATCGTAGCCTTCGGAAGAATGTCAGGATGTAAGGTGATCCGCATTATCTCCAAAATATACATATCCATCATGAGAGGAACCCCTCTGATGTTACAGATCATCGTGGTGTATTTTGCCCCCTTTTATGTATTCCGCATGCAGGTGGGAACGGGATATCGTTTCCCGGCGGTGATACTGGCATTCGTGATCAATTATGCGGCATATTTTGCAGAGATCTACCGTGCGGGCATTGAGTCCATACCGGTGGGGCAGTATGAGGCTGCGGAGGTGCTGGGCTACAGCAAGGCACAGACTTTCGTGAAGATCATTCTGCCGCAGGTGGTGAAGCGGGTTCTCCCGCCAGTGACCAATGAGACCATTACGCTGGTCAAAGATACATCCATGGCATTTACCATTTCCATTGCGGAAATGTTCACGGTGGCAAAGCAGATCGGAGCGGCACAGACCAGTGTGCTTCCCCTGTTGGCAGCAGGTGTGTTCTATTATATCTTCAATCTCGTGGTGGCTTCTTTCATGGAGTATCTGGAGAAGAAGACATCTTATTACAGATAGGAGCAGTGCGGAAATATGGTCCTTTTGGAAATGAATCATGTGAAAAAAAGTTTTGACGGCAACGGGGTGCTGAAGGATATATCCCTGAAGGTTAACGAAGGAGAAGTTGTCTCCATCATCGGCCCCTCCGGTTCCGGCAAATCCACATTGCTTCGCTGTGCAACGCTTCTGGAGAAAATGGACGGTGGTGAGCTGATCTATTTAGGGCAGACGGCAGCTTCGGAGAAAACGGATAAAAACGGCAGAATACAGTGCGAATATGCGTCCAAGGCAGAATTACATAAGATCCGGAAATGTTTCGGACTGGTGTTCCAGAATTTTAACCTTTTTCCCCATTATACGGTGATGAAAAATATCATCGATGCGCCGATCCATGTGGATAAGGTAAGCCGCACAGAAGCCGTGGCGAGGGCGGAGAAGCTTTTAGCACAGTTGGGACTGTCGGATAAGGCAGATGCCTACCCTTACCAGCTGTCCGGTGGACAGCAGCAGAGAGTATCCATAGCCAGGGCACTGGCACTGCAGCCCAGGATCCTGTTCTTCGATGAGCCGACCTCGGCACTGGATCCGGAATTGACGGCAGAAGTATTAAAGGTGATCAGACAGCTGGCAAGTGAACATATGACCATGATCATCGTAACCCATGAGATGCAGTTTGCAAGAGAAGTATCCGACCGCATTATTTTCATGGAACAGGGTGTGATCGTGGAGGAAGGTTCTCCCGAAGCACTTTTTACAACGGAAAATGCCCGGGTTCGGGAATTTATCGGAAAGTTGCAGTAAAAATATATTGATTTTTTTTCGCAAATCTGTTTATCTATTAGGTGTGGGTGTATCTTGCCCACACCTGTTTCAATAAAAGACTGAAAAACATAAGAATGCGAGGACTGATGGTATGAGCGTACAGGAAATGAAACCGATCAAGGAAGGCAAAGTTCGTGAGATCTATGACAACGGAGACACCCTGATCATGGTGGCAACTGACCGTATCAGCTGCTTTGATGTGATCTTGGACAACACAGTAACAAAGAAAGGAACTGTATTGACCCAGATGTCGAAATTCTGGTTTGATATGACTGAGGATGTGATTCCCAATCATATGGTATCCGCTGATGTTAAGGATATGCCCGAATTTTTCAGACAGCCGAAATTCGACGGCAACAGCATGATGTGCAAGAAGCTGAACATGCTCCCCATCGAGTGCATCGTTCGAGGATACATTACCGGAAGCGGCTGGGAAAGCTACAAGAAGAACGGTACCGTATGCGGTATCAAGCTTCCGGAAGGTCTGAAGGAGGCAGATAAGCTTCCCGAGCCCATCTATACCCCTTCCACCAAGGCAGAGATCGGAGATCATGATGAGAATATCTCCTATGAGCAGAGTGTGGAATATCTGGAGAAGCGTTTCCCCGGCAAGGGCGCAGAATATGCGGCCAAGCTTCGTGACTATACCATCGCCATTTATAAAAAATGTGCGGATTATGCACTGACCAAAGGAATCATTATCGCAGATACCAAGTTCGAGTTCGGACTGGATGAGAACGGCAACATGGTACTGGGGGATGAAGTATTGACTCCCGACAGCTCCCGTTTCTGGCCGGTAGACGGCTACGAGCCAGGACATGGCCAGCCTTCCTTTGACAAACAGTTCGCCCGTGACTGGCTGAAAGCCAACCCTGAAAAAGGCTGGAAGCTGCCGGAGGACATCGTGGAGAAGACCATTGACAAATACCTTCAGGCTTACAAGATGCTGACAGGCAAGGATCTGTAGGGTACGGTTTTTTAGTTTTTTTTCACGGGGCAGGCAGGAAAGGTAAGGCTTACAAGTGACGGACAACATTTATATTCAGACAGAAAATAATGACAAATTAAAGGAAGAATGTGGCGTTTTCGGCGTGTATGATTTCGACGGACACGACGTGGCATCCACGATTTATTACGGCCTTCTGGCATTGCAGCACAGAGGCCAGGAAAGCTGCGGTATTGCCGTCAGTGACACGAGTGGGCCCAAGGGCAAAGTCTTAAGCAGCAAAGACATGGGACTGGTCAATGAGGCATTTACACCGGAACAGCTGGAGAAGTTAAAAGGTGACATCGGTGTGGGACATGTCCGCTATTCTACAGCGGGAGGATCCACCAGAGAGAATGCACAGCCTCTGGTACTGAATTATGTAAAGGGTACTCTGGGACTGGCCCATAACGGTAACCTGATCAATGCGCCGGAGCTTCGAAGAGAACTGGAGTATACCGGTGCTATTTTCCAGACCACCATTGATTCCGAGGTCATTGCTTATCATATTGCCAGAGAGCGTTTGAATTCCAAATCGGTAGAGGAAGCTGTGGGCAGAGCCATGACGAAGATCAAGGGAGCCTATTCCCTGGTGGTGATGTCTCCCAGAAAGCTGATCGGCGCCAGAGATCCTTATGGATTTAAGCCGTTATGCATCGGCAAGAGAGACAATGCGTATTTTCTGTCCAGCGAGACCTGCGCTCTGGATACGGTAGGTGCCGAGTTCGTCCGGGATGTGCTTCCCGGTGAGATCGTGACCATTTCCCCGGAGAAAGGAATTGAGTCCGATACCACCCATGTATTAAAGCCTGCGGAGACCGCCAGATGTATTTTTGAGTATATTTATTTCGCCAGACCCGACAGCTTTATCGACGGCGTCAGCGTATACGATTCCCGTATTCTGGCCGGAAAGTTCCTGGCTATGGATTCCCCGGTGGATGCGGATCTGGTCATCGGCGTACCGGAATCCGGCAACTGCGCAGCCATGGGATATTCCATGCAGTCGGGAATCCCTTACGGCATGGGCTTCGTGAAAAATGCCTATGTGGGCAGAACCTTCATCAAACCGAAGCAGAAGAGCAGAGAAAGCAGCGTTCAGGTCAAACTGAACCCTATCCGGGAAGCCGTGGAGGGCAAGCGTGTCATCATGATCGATGATTCCATTGTCCGCGGCACCACCTCCGACCGTATCGTAAAGATGTTACGGGAAGCCGGAGCCAAAGAGGTACATATGAGAGTCAGTTCACCGCCGTTTCTGTGGCCCTGCTATTTCGGCACAGACGTTCCGGCGAGAGACCAGCTGATCGCATATAACCGTTCCATCAAGGAGATCAGTGATCTGATCGGCACGGACAGCCTGGATTATCTGAAGATTGAGAGACTGGAAGAACTGGTGGGCGGTAATCTTGGCATCTGCAAGGGCTGCTTTACCGGAAAATACCCGATGGAACCGCCTGCGGAAGATATCCGCGGAGAATTTGACAAATAAACAATAACTATTCAGAAAACCGCAGAATAAGAAAAACTGATACGTCATGCCTGCATGTAAGTAGCAGTTTTCTTATTTGTAAGGTGACTCGAGTAGAGTCACCATCCCACACATGAACAAAATTAGCTGCGAAGCAGCGGGAAAGTATGAGAAGCATACGGTTTTGTGAATGTGAGGGATGGGTTTTGAATGGTTGCAATAAATTAGAAAATAAGAGGAGCAGACAAATGAGTACAGGTACAGACAGATATCAGAGCCCGTTATCCGAACGCTATGCAAGCAAGGAGATGCAGTATATTTTCTCCCCGGATATGAAATTCCGTACATGGAGAAAGCTGTGGATTGCACTGGCAGAGACGGAGAAAGAGCTGGGACTGTCCCAGGACGGTAAGCCCGTTATCACAGATGAGCAGATCGAGGAACTGAAGGCCCATGCTGAGGACATTAATTACGATGTGGCAAAAGAGCGTGAAAAACTGGTACGTCATGACGTTATGAGCCATGTGTATGCGTACGGACAGCAGTGCCCCAAGGCAGCCGGAATCATCCATCTGGGCGCAACCTCCTGCTATGTGGGTGACAACACCGACATTATTGTGATGACCGAGGCACTGAAGCTTGTCAGAAAAAAGCTGATCAATGTTATGAAGGAACTGGCGGATTTCGCTGATAAGTATAAGGCACAGCCTACCCTGGCATTTACTCATTTTCAGCCTGCACAGCCTACAACCGTAGGCAAGAGAGCAACGTTGTGGTTACAGGAGTTCTCACTGGATCTGGAGGATCTGGATCACGTTCTGGGTACCATGAAGCTGTTAGGCTCTAAGGGAACCACCGGAACCCAGGCTTCTTTCCTGGAACTGTTCAACGGAGATCAGGAGACCATCGACAAGATCGATCCCATGATTGCAGCCAAGATGGGATTCAAGGAGTGCTATCCTGTATCCGGCCAGACTTATTCCCGCAAGGTGGATACCAGAGTAGCAAACGTGCTGGCCGGTATTGCGGCATCCGCTCATAAGATGAGCAATGACATCCGCCTGTTACAGCATCTGAAGGAAGTGGAAGAGCCCTTCGAGAAGAACCAGATCGGCTCCTCCGCTATGGCTTACAAGCGTAATCCCATGAGAAGTGAGCGTATTGCTTCCCTGTCCCGTTATGTGATGGTGGATGCGCTGAATCCCGCCATTACTTCCGCAACCCAGTGGTTCGAGAGAACGCTGGACGATTCTGCCAACAAGAGACTGTCTATTCCCGAAGGCTTTCTTGCCATCGATGGTATTCTGGATCTGTGCCTGAATGTGGTAGACGGACTGGTAGTATATCCGAAGGTAATTGAAAAGCACATGATGAGCGAGCTTCCTTTCATGGCTACCGAGAATATTATGATGGATGCCGTAAAGTTAGGCGGCAACCGTCAGGAACTGCATGAGCGTATCCGTGAGCTTTCCATGGAGGCCGGACGCAATGTGAAGGTAGAAGGAAAAGAGAATAACCTCCTGGAGCTGATCGCCGCAGATCCCGCATTCCCCATGGGACTGGAGGAACTGAAAGCATCCATGGATCCGTCCAAGTATATCGGACGTTCCAAAGAGCAGGTGGAAGCTTTCCTGAAAAATGTGATCAGCCCGATCTTAGAGGCCAACAAGGACTTACTGGGTGTAAAGGCCGAGATCAACGTATAAACGTTTTCTGCTGAAGTAATTTGTGGAAACGAAAACTATTCAGAACCTCATTCATCGGTGATCTTTTGATGTTTACATGGCTCTGAATCGTTACAGAATGATAAGAAAGCAGGAGACGAAAATGGGTGGATTTTTTGGAGTCGCAGCAAAAGAAGACTGTGTGTTTGATCTGTTCTTTGGAACGGATTATCATTCCCATCTGGGAACCAGACGTGCCGGCATGGCAGTCTACAGCAAAGAAGAAGGTTACAACAGAGCCATTCACAACATAGAGAATGCACCGTTCCGTACGAAGTTCGACAAGGATGTCAATGAGATGCACGGACATCTGGGCATCGGCTGTATTTCCGATTTTGAGCCCCAGCCGCTGATGGTGCGTTCCCATCACGGAACTTATGCTATTACCACTGTGGGCAAGATCAACAATACGGATGCCATCATTAAGGATCTGTTTGCGAAGGGACATTCTCATTTCCTGGAGATGAGCGGCGGTGACATCAATGCCACGGAGCTGGTGGCGGCCATTGTCAACCAGAAGGACAATCTGGTGGAGGGCATTCAGTACGCCCAGGAGATCATCGACGGTTCCATGACCTTACTGATCATGACACCCAAGGGAATCTATGCGGCCAGAGATAAGATGGGCCGTACTCCGGTGGCAGTAGGCAAAAAGGAGGGGGCTTATTGCGTCTCCTTTGAGAGCTTCGCTTATCTGAATCTGGGATACCAGCCCGTGAGAGAGCTGGGACCGGGAGAGATCGCCGTGGTGACACCGGAAGGTGTACGAACCCTGGTGAAGCCCGGTAGGGATATGAAGATCTGTACGTTTTTGTGGGTCTATTACGGATATCCGTCCTCATCCTATGAAGGCATCAGTGTAGAGAAGATGCGTTATCAATGCGGTGCCAAGCTGGCGGAGCGTGATAATGTAAAACCGGATATCGTAGCAGGAGTGCCGGATTCCGGTACCGCTCATGCAGTGGGATATGCCAACCGTTCGGGAATTCCTTTTTCCCGTCCGTTTATTAAGTATACCCCCACCTGGCCCAGATCCTTTATGCCGACGATCCAGACCCAGAGAAATCTGATCGCAAAGATGAAACTGATCCCGGTACATGATCTGATCCAGGATCAGAGTCTGTTGTTGATCGACGATTCTATTGTCCGCGGCACACAGTTAAGAGAGACCACGGAATTCCTGTACCAGAGCGGTGCAAAGGAAGTACATATCCGTCCGGCCTGTCCGCCTCTGTTATATGGCTGCAAGTACCTGAACTTTTCCAGATCTTCTTCCGAGATGGATCTGATCACCCGCCGTGTGATCAAGGAGATTGAGCAGGAGGGCAGAGAAATCGATCTGAAGAACTATGTGAATCCCGATACTCCGGAATACGAGGAGATGGTAGGACGGATCTGCAAACAGCTGAAGTTCACCACATTGCAGTTTCAGAGATTGGATGATATGATTGAGTCTGTGGGCATCGGCAGAGAGAAGCTGTGCACCTACTGTTGGGACGGCAGAGAATAATGCGAAAAGAACTTCTAATCACTCAGAGCATAGGCTCTTTCGTGAAGAAGTTCTAAGTTTCGCATGGCAAAACGCTACGCGTTTTGAATATAGATGTAGGTTATATAAAATATAATAAATATTGATTTTACTTATACCATAAAGTGTTGTATACTGTAAAGGTGTGAGAAAGAGAAGCAGGAGTTTCTTTGGATCACCCGGAATAAGATATTGGATGTAGATTTATCACAGAAACTGTGGTAAAGAATGGAGGAAAACATGGTAAAGGCAGTTGTAGGAGCCAACTGGGGCGACGAAGGAAAAGGAAAGATCACAGATATGCTGGCAGAGAAAGCGGACATTATCGTACGTTTTCAGGGCGGCGCGAATGCAGGACATACCATCGTGAACAATTATGGTAAATTTGCTCTGCACACCCTTCCTTCCGGTGTATTTTACAATCATACCACCAGCGTGATTGGTAACGGTGTGGCATTAAACATTCCGATCCTGATGAAAGAGATCAAGTCTATCACAGACAGAAATGTTCCCATGCCCAAGATTCTGGTGTCTGATCGTGCACAGATGGTAATGCCTTACCATATTTTATTTGATCAGTATGAAGAGGAGAGACTGGGCGGTAAGTCCTTCGGATCTACCAAGTCCGGTATCGCACCTTTCTATTCTGATAAGTATGCGAAGATCGGTTTCCAGGTAAGTGAGCTGTTTGATGAAGAACTGCTGCAGGAAAAAGTACAGCGTGTCAGTGAGATGAAGAATGTCATCTTAGAGCATCTGTATCACAAGCCCATGATCGATCCCGCAGAGCTGTTAAATACCCTGCATGAGTATCGCGATATGATCGCACCTTTTGTATGCGATGTATCCGCATTCTTAGATAAGGCACTGAAAGAGGGCAAGACCATTCTGTTAGAGGGCCAGTTAGGAACCATGAAGGATCCGGATCACGGAATTTACCCCATGGTAACTTCTTCCTCCACGTTGGCAGCTTACGGCGCCATCGGTGCAGGTATCCCTCCTTATGAGATCAAGCAGATCGTTACCGTAAGTAAGGCATATTCCTCTTCCGTAGGAGCAGGTGCTTTCGTATCTGAGATCTTCGGTGACGAAGCAGATGAATTACGTCACCGCGGCGGTGACGGTGGTGAGTTCGGTGCAACTACCGGACGTCCCAGACGTATGGGATGGTTCGACTGTGTTGCCACCAAGTACGGCTGTCGTCTGCAGGGCGCTACCGATGTGGCATTTACCGTACTGGATGCACTGGGATATCTGGATGAGATCCCTGTATGTGTAGGGTATGAGATCGACGGTGAAGTTACCACTGATTTCCCTGTTACCTACAAGCTGGAAAAGGCAAAGCCCGTACTGAAAAAGCTCCCTGGCTGGAAGTGCGATATCCGCGGTATCCGCAACTTCGATGAACTGCCGGAGAACTGCAGAAAGTATGTGGAATTCATTGAGGAGCAGATCGGATTCCCTATCACCATGGTCAGCAACGGCCCTGGAAGGGAAGATATCATCTATCGTGAGAGTCCTTTGAAGAAATAAATGCTGTCAAATGCGGAGAGATAGGATAATCTTTGATGGAAAAAACATCTGTAAAATGTGAATGAGAATGGAAAGGGCATGGTGCTGGTATGAGATCAGCCCGTGTCCTTTTTGGTATACGATGAATCCGGCAGGAATTTTGATTACACAGTATCTGGCTGAATGCAAGCATTCGCAGAACGCAGTTTTGCATGGCTCTGAATAGCTACAGATTTTTACTGTGAAGGAACAAAAACCAGTGTCTGATAGTAATTTTGAGATGGAGACAGCGAGATATGATCAATAATCTGGAAGCGTATAAAGTATTTTATTATGTGGCAAAATGTGGGAGTGTGACCAAAGCGGCCGGGGAACTGTCAATTTCACAGCCGGCGGTCAGTCAGGCCATCAAGCAGCTGGAAAATACCCTGGATGCCGCCCTGTTCCACCGGGCGGCCAAGGGAGTACGGCTGACCAGTGAGGGAGAACTGTTGTATTCCTATGTGGCAAAAGGGTACGAACAGATCGAAATGGGTGTGAAGAAGGTTCACCAGATGCAGAATATGGAACTGGGAGAAGTCCGCATCGGTGCCAGCGATATGACATTGCAGTTTTATCTGCTTCCCTATCTGGAAAAGTTCCATGAACAGTACCCCGGGATCAAGGTGATCGTCACCAATGCGCCGACACCGGAGACATTGAATTATTTAAGAGAGGGACACATTGACTTCGGAATTGTCAGTACGCCGTTTCCGGAGAGACCTGATATTCAGATGATACCGGTGCGGGAGATTGAGGATGTCTTCGTGGCGGGAAGAAGATTTTTCAGCTACAAGAACCGGACGCTGGATTTTCAGAAACTGGAAAGTCTGCCTCTTATTTTCCTGGAGAAAAATACCAGCAGCCGCAGCTACATGGATGAATTTCTGGCGGGAAACGGGGTATATGTGCAGCCGGAGTTCGAACTGGCCACCAGCGATATGATCGTACAGTTTGTGAGACGAAATCTGGGTGTTGGCTGTGTGATGCGGGATTTTGCCAGAGATTATGTGGAATCCGGCTTGCTTTTCGAACTTAGATTCAATAAAATAATACCGAAGCGTCAATTCTGTGTCGTTAGGAACACGAAGATGCCTATGGCTCCGGCTGCGGAGAAACTGTTGGAGATCATGGAGCTGGACAGACAGGAAGAAGCGAAGATATAAAAGTGACGGCAAAAAGAGGATATACCGGCGGAAACGGAACTGCTTTGACTAGTAAAACGAATAGGAGAGAAGAGTTATGATACACAATATAATTTTTGACATTGGCAATGTGTTGACAGACTATCGCTGGGAGGGATTTCTGGCGGACAAGGGATTTGATGCGGAAATGATCAAAAAAATCGCAAAGGCATCTATTATGCATCCGCTGTGGGCAGAGTATGACCGCGGTACCTGGACGGACGAGCAGGTTCTGGCTGCATTTGTAAAGGATGCACCGGAACTGGAGAAAGAACTGCATCAGGCGTTCGAGAATATCGCTGGCATGGTAACCCCCAGAGCTTACGCTATTCCCTGGTTACAGGAACTGAAAGCAAAGGGATACCATGTGTATTATCTGTCCAACTTCTCACACAAGGCAGAGACAGAATGTGCGGAAGCGTTGAATTTCCTGCCGGAGATGGAAGGTGGCATCCTGTCCTACAAGGATCAGCTGATCAAGCCCGAACCGGAGATCTACCAGCTGCTTCTGAAACGCTATGGATTAAAGGCAGATGAGAGCGTTTTCCTGGATGATACGCTGGTGAATGTGAAGGCGGCCGAAGAACAGGGTATCCACGGCATCCACTTCCTGACCAAAGAGCAGGCGGAAGAGGAACTGCGTAAGCTCGGCGTGGACTGCTAAATGGTTCGTAGCGGAGGGTGCCTTAGACCGGACGAACTCCCAGAGCGGCAGAAAGCCCTCAGGCAGATATCGGTCTCCGAGTGTGAATTTTCTAAACCCGTGGATCAAGTATTTCTCATCCAAACGGGCACGGCTCCAGGCGACATCCATGTCGCCGGCCGCCTGTCGCAAACATCGTGTTTGCTCCACCCTGACTTTTTACCACAGGTTAAGAAAATATCAACACTCTCCGACAGACATCTGCCTGAGGGCTTTCTGCCACTTCGGGAGTTCTGTTTGTATTCAAAACGCCAATTTCTACGAAAAAAATACAAAAACATAAGATTTTGCTATGTAAAAAGTCTCTATTTTCGCTACACAAGCAAAATAAAGAAATTCCGTACAAAAAATCCTGATTTCGGAACTTTTTTGTACGGAATTCGTTGTTTTGGGGCTTTTTGCACCAAACTAACTTGCTATTTATTTTCGTTCTCCTTTTCTTCCGGATGGAAGTCTGCGAAGGTGGAGCGGTTTGTCAGTTTTCCAAACATCCAGGTGTAGATCCAGATGAGAAGAGGGATGGCCACGGTGGCTAGCAGGCAGGTGGCGAATAGCGCGTGGCTGGCGGAGCTGTCGAAGATCGCCGCAAAAAGCGTCACGACATATAAAAGCACCAGCAGAATAATTCCAATGATCGCGAAGATCTGTTTGGAAGTCATTTTTGTTTTCTTGTTTTGTGTATTTTTATCCTGTGACATTTGTATTCCTTTCGTTATTCCCATTCATAATTCACAAAAGAGCGTAAGTGCCGGTGCGGTTCGTGGATCTCAAAGGAGCGGAAGTGCCGGTGCGGTTCGTGGACCTCAAAAGAGCGGAAGTGCCGGTGCGGTTCGTGGATCTCAAAAGAGCGGA
>OBVG01000678.1_pt1 | contig 22540 bp, 20 predicted proteins | sample 1501271 | NCBI WGS metagenome assembly OBVG01 (sample SAMEA2579934, study PRJEB22360) | human gut metagenome | biome: human gut; feature: human-associated habitat; material: faeces | place: Denmark | collected 2008/2010 | reverse complement strand
TCTGCCTGAGGGAAATCTCTCGCGATATCCCGGTGGGTGACAGGGATTCCAGCCGCCTCCAGTGCCCCGATGGCTGAGGTAACGCCGGGGATCACTTCATAGGGGATTCCTGCTTCTGTGAGCGCCTGGATCTCCTCTCCGCCGCGCCCGAACACAAAGGGATCTCCGCCCTTTAACCGGACGACGCGCTTTCCTTCCAGTGCCTTCTCCACCAGGATCCGGTTGATCTCCGACTGCTTTTTGATGTGGTGTCCTGCCTCTTTTCCCACATAGATCCGCTCGCAGTCCTCCGGCACCAGGGAGAGCAGTTCCTCGGAGCCAAGCCGGTCATAGACAAGGACCTCCGCTGCCTTTAAGATCTGCTGTCCTTTTACCGTGATAAGTCCGCCGTTTCCGGGGCCTGCTCCCACAAGATAAGCTTTCCCTGCCGGAAGCTCCCCTTCGGTCCCCTTCTTTACGAGAAGCTCCGCGAGTTTCATGGAATCCCCCGGCGCTCCGGAGATCTTCCTGCGGATAAGTCCATTTTTTGTCTCCCGCATGAGTCCCATCCAAAATGTTCCATTCTCTTCCTTCGCGTACACGCCTACCGCTGCGGTACAGCCTGCACCTAAAAGGCGCAGCACTTTTCTCTCAGCGAACAATGCCCGCTCCGCTTCTTTATCATTCAGTTTTTTGAGGATCTTTAATACCCCACTGCCCTTTTTCGCTTCCACTGCGATGATCCCCTGACCTCCTGCCGGGAGAAACATTTCCGGTTCCAGAAACTCAAAGGAAAATCTCGGATCATTAAAAAGACCCAGACGATTAAGACCAGCCGCAGCCAGAATGATCCCATCGTACTCTCCCTGATACAGCTTTTCCAGTCTCGTATCAACGTTTCCGCGGAGCAGGCGGCATTCCACATCCCCGTGCTCCATGATCTGCACCTGACGTCTCGGACTTCCCGTTCCGATGATCCTGGGACTCCGCTCCGGAGTACGACCCTTTACCGTCACAAAGACATCCCTCGGATCTTCCCGCTTTAAGACGGCACCGATACAGAGTCCATCGCTCAGATCCATCGGCATGTCCTTCGCGCTGTGGACCGCGAGATCAATATCCCCGTTTAAAATGGACTGCTCAAACTCCTCCACAAAGGCCCCTTTTCCTCCAAAAGCAACAAGAGAGGTCTTTAAGATCTTATCGCCCTTTGTCATCAAGGGAACCAACTCACATTTTACCTCCGGGCATGCGGCCTCGATTGCCTCCGCCACCATGTTTGTCTGCACAAGCGCCAGCCTGCTCTTTCGCGTTCCGATCCGGACCGTCCGGCGTTTTATTGCTCCCATCCTTTACTGTTCCTCCCTGTCTTTTGCGATAATAAGGGAATAATATCCCGCGTCTTCCGGGATGTCGGCTGCACTTCGTATCAGCCGCTCACCCTCCATCCCGCAGTTTTCCACCATCCAGGCAGGACACTCCGTGAGAAGAAGCTCCCGCTTCACATCCGCGATCTTTTTCCCGGATTTCATCAAGATCTTTGTCCCTGAAAGCTTCAGCCCATCCTTCACCGGATAGGAGCCCGGCAGGATATGGATGGACTCCGCCTTCTCCCCCAGGGAGATCCCGAGCTTTGCCGCCGCCGCGCAGAAAGACGGGAATCAGGACAGACTCGTATCCCAGAGCCAGAAGCTTTTTATGGACATAGCCATATGTGGAATAGACCGTCACATCCCCCAGTGTCAAAAACGCCACGGTCTTTCCCTGATCCATGAGGGCTGACAGGCTCTTCACCGCCGCCTCATGGCTCTCCTTCAGCACCGACTCGTTCTTCGTCATCGGGAATACCACAGGGATGATCTCCTTTTCATCGATCTCAGGGACCGCCCCCAGAGCGATCTGATACGCGGTACATGTCTCTTTTTCTTTCCCCGGAATCGCGATCACGTCCGCCTCCCGGAGCAGACGCACCGCCTTTAATGTCATGAGCTCCGGGTCCCCCGGTCCCACTCCGATCCCATAGATCATTCCCTGCATGTTCTTCTCCTTTATGTTTTATTTCTTCAATTTTGTGCAGCCTTTCCAGCCTTTCCGGCTGACATGCAAGCTGCCTTCAGATTCTGCCGCACATTCCTATTGACCGTTAAAATTCCCCTGAAAGATTTCCGGCAACGGTCCTTTTCCTCTCAGGTATGTAAGCAGATCGCTCAAAAGCTCTGCCCCTTTAGGGACTGCCTCGTTAAATTCGCTTTCCAGATGGTCTGTGATGGCCTCACAACCCGGCGTTGGCTGTTTCCTCATAAACATGCCGTGAATGACCCCATAGCTCCCCGTAAAACGCAGGAGGAAACAGCAGAACCGTTTCGTCCTCTCACTCGAGTTGATAAACAGACGGTTCATGGTCCGAAAACTCATGATCGCTTTTGCCACCTTGATGGGATCCTCATCGAAAAGCCTCGATGAGGCCCGCACGGTCTGGGCTGTGATCTTTAAATGGCAGGTGAGGTTCGAGTGCAGCGGGCGCATATGTTCCCGCTCCAAAAGTCTCCGTTCTAACTCCGTCTCGATCTCCGCGTGGGTGATTCCGGTCCGCTTCTCCTCTGCGTTCACGTAAGCGTGGACGCGGTTGTCGAGACAGAAATGGCAGGCAACACCCATGAGATACGCGATCATCTCGTCTCTCTCGTCCTTTGTCTCTGCCTCTCGTACCAGCATCCGGCCACGTTCCATGAGCTTTGCAGCGGGTTCGCCGTGCATCCGAACACCTTTCTGGTTTACCTTGTTTTTTCCAAGTGCCTTGTAAAAGAACAGGATATCCGGTCCGTGAACCCCTAAAAGAAAGCAGTACCGTTCCTTCTTTATGATCCGTTTAATGACCGGATCGGCCTCCATATATACTTTTCTCCCGTATAGATCATGCGCAAATGCTGCCGGCATGGATCTCATCTCCTTCGTAATATGCTCTGCGTGACAAAACCCCCGGTGCTTCTGACAGTTCCCGGGGCTGTCCTGCAACTGAAAAAGCTGTGACAATATGAATCGCCACAGCTTTACAAATCCTTATTTATTTGATCTCTGTCTTTCCGCCCATATACGGTCTTAATACTTCCGGAATTCTTACAGAACCGTCTGCCTGTAAGTTGTTCTCAAGGAAAGCGATTAACATTCTCGGCGGGGCTACAACTGTGTTATTTAAGGTATGTGCGAAATATTTCTTTCCATCCGGTCCGTTTACACGGATTCTTAAACGTCTTGCCTGAGCGTCACCAAGGTTGGAGCAGCTTCCTACCTCAAAGTACTTCTTCTGTCTCGGAGACCAGGCCTCAACGTCAACAGATTTTACCTTCAGGTCAGCAAGGTCACCGGAACAGCACTCTAAGGTACGAACCGGGATATCCATGGAACGGAACAGATCTACCGTGTTCTGCCATAACTTGTCGAACCACATCTTGGATTCTTCCGGCTTGCAGACAACGATCATCTCCTGCTTCTCGAACTGATGGATACGGTATACGCCGCGCTCCTCGATGCCGTGTGCGCCTTTCTCCTTACGGAAGCACGGAGAATAGCTTGTTAAGGTCTTCGGAAGCTCCTCTTCCGGAATGATCTGGTCGATGAATTTGCCGATCATGGAATGCTCACTTGTACCGATGAGGTAGAGATCCTCGCCCTCGATCTTGTACATCATAGCGTCCATCTCAGCAAAGCTCATAACGCCTGTGACAACGTCGCTGCGGATCATAAACGGCGGTACGCAGTATGTGAATCCACGGTCGATCATGAAATCTCTTGCGTATGCGATCACTGCGGAGTGAAGTCTCGCAATATCACCCATTAAATAGTAGAAACCATTGCCGGCAACTCTTCTTGCGGAATCAAGATCGATGCCGTTAAATTTCTCCATGATCTCTGTGTGGTACGGGATCTCAAAATCCGGAACGACCGGATCACCGTACTTCTGAACTTCTACGTTCTCGCTGTCATCTTTACCGATCGGTACGGACGGGTCGATGATATTCGGGATCGTCATCATGATCTTCTTGATGCGCTCCTCGAGATCTTTTTCTTTCTCCTCCAGCTCAGCAAGGTGGTCGGAGGCTGCTGTAACCTGTTTCTTAACTTCCTCAGCTTCTTCCTTCTTGCCCTGTCCCATAAATGCGCCGATCTGCTTGGAGATCTTATTTCTGCTCGCACGGAGGTCATCAGCCTCCTTCTTTACTTTTCTGTTCTCCTCGTCCAGTTCGATCACTTCGTCTACTAACGGAAGCTTTGCGTCCTGGAATTTATTCCGGATATTCTGCTTTACGATTTCCGGATTTTCTCTTACAAATCTTAAATCTAACATGAGCTTTTCTCCTTATTGCCGTGTAAAAACACGCTTTGGTAAAAATATATCATATTTTGCTGAGAAAAGGAAGGGTATTTCTCCTACTTTTTTATCAGTTTACCAAGAATCTTCTCAAAACAAACACCGTTCGCGTGAGGGATCTGCTCCTCATCGGAGACTTTTATGCACTCTTTTACGAATCCTGCTGCCTGGCTCACCGCCTCCGGGAGGGACTTCCCGTTTAATAACGCGCCCGCCACAACAGAGGAAAATACATCTCCGGTTCCCGGACGCTCTCCACCGGAGGACCTTGTCCGGATAAATTTTGCATCGTACTGTCCCTGCTCCAGAACCACATTTGTGTAACAGCTTCCCTCCCGCACTCCTGTGATGACAACGGATTTTGCGCCCATGAGCCGCAGCATCATCGCCATATTCAGGAGTTCTTTTCGCGTCCAGTTTTCTTCTTTATACGGTGTATCTGTGAGGATACAGCACTCCGTCACGTTTGGGAGAACAACGTCCGCCATGCAGACAAGTTCCTTCATCTGCTCACACATCTCCGGCGTATAAGTCTCATAGGCATGTCCATGATCCCCCATCACCGGATCCACGACAACAAACGTTTTCTCTGCCTTTAATTTCTGAACGATCTCCATGACGATCCCGATCTGGGCCTCTGACCCGAGAAATCCCGTTGCGATCGCGTCGAAGGAAAGTCCAAGTTCTTTCCATTTGTCCGTATATGTGGTCATTTTTTCCGTATAGTCATCGAAAAAGTAAACCGGAAATTCTGTATGATTTGAAAGGATCGCCGTCGGTACCGGACAGCACTGATGACCCATCGCTGATAAAACAGGAATAGCCACTGTTAATGAACAGCGGCCATAACCTGAAAGATCATTGATCACAGCAATTTTCTTCTGCATAAATTTATCTTCCAATCTTTTTAATTAAGCTCTCTCCGCAGTGATAAAACCTGCCTTTTTTAACGCCGGACGAAGCGCCGCATAAAGAACGACTGCAATCACGGAGTTGATCACCGCGTTGATGATCGTGGTGTAGGTTGTGATCGCTAACAGCGCTTTGATCGCGGATGCTGCCTTATCAGCATTCGGGAATAATAAGGTATACCATACATACTTTAATGCCGGCTCAAAGAAGCAGTTGAAACCGAGACCGCAGACAGCCGCGATCGCGGACCAGCGGATCACATAGGCGTGGTCATGCTCATCGGAAAGCTTTGCGATCTTATGTGCAACAAAACCGGCGATAAGACCGATCACAAGCTTCGTGATAAAGGTTCTCGGTGCGGATGCCGCATAGCCGCCGACAATATCAGCGATGGATAAGCCGACAGCTCCGGAAAGTCCACCGTAAACGCCGCCAAGAAGATATGCGGAAAGCACAACAAATGCGTTTCCGATATGGATCTTCGTTCCGCTGGCTGAGATTGCCGGGAACACGGCATATCCGATATAGCAGAGTGCCGCCATCAGGCCAGCCTGCGCAATTTTCATTAACTGTCCATTCTTTTCTCTCATAAGTAAGATCTCCCCTCATGTGTTACTGACAGTTGGAGCTTTTCATGACGCATCAGAAAGTATCTGACTCATCATCAAGAAATTGCCTCCTCTGTCTTGTCATCCATGGTAACACGCATGTGGATTGCATGAAATGTCCAGTTTTGTTTTTTTTATACAGTCCAGTTAGTTTTCTTGCCGTGGAATTGCAGACTGTACCGTATTTTAGCCCTCTTTTTGCTTTTTCACGTTAACATTTTCCTACAGCGTCCCCTTTAATCTCTCGACTCCACGCAGATTAAAATTCCTTCCCGGAACGAGATCTTTGCCCGTTCCCCCGGAACCTCATTGCTGACGCAGAGGCTCGGGTTCTCTAAAATCGAGATATCCTTATTATGCAGCGGATACTTAAATCCATCCAGCGTGATTCCAAGAACCTTCTCCGTCAGTGGAAGAAAAGAAACATATTTTCCGTAGATATGATCCTTCAAAAAGACGGAATGTTCCCTATCACCCGGCGTCAGAAGGAATATTCTGTTCTTCGCATCATAGATCTCCATAAAAAGTCCGGCGTTCTTCGCCGCCCGCATCAGGTGGATATTGGAAAGCTCATGATCCAGTCTCCCCCCGGTGGCTCCCAGCACATGGGCGGTATGAAAACCGGCACGGAGCGCCGAGCGGACCGCAAGATCCGTGTCAGTTTCGTCCTTTTCCGGCTTGTGGACATCCGTCGCCCAGCCCTCTTTCTTTCGGAGTTCTTCCATCCGCTCCAGTCCAAAGGTATCGAAATCTCCCACCGCAAGGTCCGGCACGAGCCCCAGGTCCTCGCAGACGGCGAGACCCGCGTCCACAGCGACCACATAGGGATACTTCCGTTCTTTCACGAATTCCGACGCAAAATTCCTGTCCGTCGGTCCACCCGATATGATCAGGCAGGTATCTGCCATTTCTCTTTCATCTGAACTCATATTGGTTTTTCATCCTCTGCTATGGAATACTAGCTACATGTTCTTTACATTTCCAGATAATAGGTAGGGATTATATGGCTGTTGTTCAACTATATAATGTAACTTTTGTGAGCCTTTCAAGCTAGCATGTATTCTCACAAATATCATTCATTCTAACTATAATAATATATCAAAAATAATGTCCATCCCACAACAATTTATGTCCATCATTTCCCCCTATCCAATAAAGGCGGTAGATATTATGACCAACATACTTATTGTATTCTTAAGTATTGCTTTTCATCACAATACGTTTCCATTCCTACCACAATCTCCGAAATAAACTGTATAACTGTATCTTTGATAGTTTCCAAATCTGAAATAGTCAAATCCCGTGCACACACACTAAAGCTTTCATCTCCATGTGCTAAAGAATTACGCTTTTTCTTAACTTTCTCCAAAACTAAACTATCATCCGATACACAGTAACGAATTCTATGTTTATCACAGATAGCCTTAATTTGCTTCGCGTTAAGATTGCCATTAATTCCCATCATACTTTTAGAAAGAACTAATGGCGTATTTTGCGTAATATCAAGCACAACCTTGTGAACACGATTTGTGTATGTCGATAAACCTGACTCTGCCTTGTACACTTCTTTAATCTTATAATCTCTCCAAATGTTTTGAATCTCATCAATAACATTAGCATAGGAGCATTCATCAGATTTTAGTTGGTCATATATTTCTAGCATTCCTGTCGTAAAGGTTGCTTCAACAAGATTATAGAGCATCAACAAAAAATTAGACTTCATAATACGAAAAAAGCGCTGATTGTCAACCGTTTGCAGAACGTTAGTATTGTTATCAAAATCTACCATAACCGAATAATAGAATTCTATTTCACTTTTTCTGTCATCAAGAACATCATGTATCGCAATCATTTACTTTCGCCCCAATAAGTTTATCCCTAACATATTCAACTCGTGCAACAAGTTTTCCCTCATTGTTACTAGCATCAGATGTTGTCAATACTTTAAAATCATTCGAATTAAGCCAATCAACATTTTCCACCTCTAAATCCGGGTATTCACGTAATGCTAAAGCTACTCCCACAGAAATCGCCTCAAAACGTACCCTCGGTGTAGTTGTGGCATTTTGAGTTTTAGCGAATCCAAATTGAAAATGTTTCTTAACAAAATTAAGCATTCCTTCAAAATCAACTTCATATTGTTGCTCATCAAAACTGTCTATATTTTTCGCTAAAAAATCATTTAAAAATGGATTAACTTCATGTCCGAAATGCTTGTAATCATTTAAGTAAGCAAAAAATCTAAGCACAAGTTCAAATCTTTCTTGACGCACAGCTTTACTCTTTGAAATTGGACAAAGCGAAATAAACAATTCGTTTTTACAACATTTTTCAATATAGTCTGTTAACTTTCCTGGATATGAACCTCTACGCACTTCAGAATCGGATGCTTTAACACCAGATGTATTAATACGATTGAAGAGATCCTGGCGAATATCTGTTGTAGTTTTTTCATCCAACACAACTACTCTAAAAGTTCTATTAAGAAATTTTCTTCGCGTAGCCGTAGATAAATCATCAAAGCTGAATCCATCCAATTCAGTAAGCTTTGCAAGCTTATTAAGTTTCATTTTGTATTTAACAAATTCACGCAAGGTTTGCATTCTTTGTGCACCATCTATAATTTCAAGACGTCCATCTTCACACCCTGCAAAAAACATAAACGGAATCGGTAAGCCAAGTAATACCGACTCTATAAATAAAGAACGGTTGTTAGCTTTCCAGACAAACTGGCGCTGATAATCCGGAATATAAAAATCTCCCTTTTCAAACTTGTCTAATAACAATTCAAGGGTATAATCTTTCGTATCATATTCTACTTGACGTTGTAAGTCCTTTAGTTGACGTTCCGCCGCCTCAATTCGCTCAGGCGTTACTTTTTTCTTTGCCATCATTATACCTCCGGATATGTTCTAAAATACTTAACCCTATTACTTCTCCTAGACGAACAGGAACTGCATTCCCTATTTGTAGACCTAATTTATGTTTGTTAAGAATATCCGTCGAGCTAATAAATTTATAATCTCTAGGAAATGATTGAAGAATGGCTCCTTCCCGAAGAGATAACGCTCGATCCTGACTAGGATGACCAAAGCGACCATTTCCATAACCATAAAATTGCGTTGTAATAGTAGGTGATGGTGCATCCCATAACATCCGTCCATAAACAGATGGGTATGTTTTTCCAGAACTCTTTTTATGACATTTTAATTGAAGTTCTTTATCCCAATCGCGCCATGTCCCGCCTGGCACAGACTGTCGAATACGTTTCAGATTTTTTTCTGACAAAGCTGTTGCTGAATGCATTAAATCATCAGGATCAGTCGATCCAGCAATTAATGGTGGTAAATTTCCAATAGCATCTTTTACTGTAACATAATTGCTATGCGAATGTGTGGCTGGAAGTAGGCTAATTTCATCTAACGACGATGCCAACAACACCAACCGTTTTCTGCTCTGGGGGATACCATAGTCTGGACAGTATACTATTTTATGGAAAATATGGTATCCATGGTCTTTTAGTCCATTTTCAAAATCGCTAAAAACCGCTGTTTTTTCAAGTTCAGGAACATTCTCCATCGCAATTATTTCAGGATGTATCGCTTGTGCAAGTCCTCCAAACGAGTATAACAAACGCCATTTTTCATCTTTATATCCAGCTTTGCGATATCTTTGGGTATATTTAGAAAATGGTTGGCATGGCGCACAACCAGCTAAAATATGTATATCAAGATTATCAGGATATAATGCACTTAGTTCTTCAGGTGTTACAGTCGTTATGTCACGCTGAATAAACTTTGCGTTATTATTTTTTTCATATGCATATTGGCAACTTGGCTCAAAATCAAGTCCCGCAACAACATTAATCCCTGCTTGTTCAAGCCCTTTGGTTAGTCCACCAACACCACAAAATAAATCTATAGCAGCATAGGGCATGCTATTAACCTCCTTGTTAAGCTCTCCCAAACTGCTATAAGTTTGTTTTCGAAAGCCGTTTATTATTTAGTATCATTTAGGATTCTCTCAATGGCATACTACATTTCTAGTTTACACTCCCATATTCGTTGTATAAATCATCCAGTCGGTTAGGAGATCTGCTTTTCTCTATGGGTGTGTTTAATACTGCGTTCGCATTTATTCAATTATCTAATCGTACATACGAGAGACCTACATTCATATCATGAACATTCGGTAGCAAATACAGACTATTTTTCGAAAATACACAGTTGAACTCATCTTACAGTATAATTCCACTATCAACCTCTATTGCATTTTTTATATTAAAAATGTTAGTTACAATCCTTTATTTCGCCTCAAATTCTATTCGTAGGCTAGGATCGGTTTCAGTACGCAGCACAATATCATTGTATCTGCTGATGATGTCTGACAGTGTAGCATTACGTTTTGTCTCATCAAACAGACTATGCTCATATACATTCGCTGAGAGAAATTGTTGAATATCCCAAACCTCAACACGTCCAGCAAGTCCAGCATCTTCAGCTAAGTTGAGTGCAGTGTGTACTCGATCATAAATTGTAATAATTACTGGGTATGTTCCATTGCGTAAGTTAGCTTTGCATTTTTCAATTAATAGCGCACCTGGCATGGTAGTACAATGAATGATCATGTTATTTATAACAAAATCACCATTACGATCCGTAGGAGCATCAGCAACTGAGGCTCCATGAATTTCAAATGAATTATGAGGCATAATCATGCACAATTTAGCAGCAACAAGATGTTGTAAAACTATCCCTAAATACTGCGTTCCAGGATTTTGCTTTTGGCGTTTTTTTGCCTGCTCAAAAAGTTCATTCAAATTTGCACCAATTGTCTTAGATGTATCTGCAGTAAGAACAAAAGGTTGATTTCTAAAATATTCGCGAACTTGCTCTGCCCAAAAGTCTTCTACTACTATTAAATCGAAACTTTCTTCGGTGTTCCACACGTTCAAAAACTCAACATACTTTATCATCAATCCCATACTGCCACGGCTAGTACGTCCACCTTCGGCAGAAAGCTGCTGGGTAATACCATGTTCCTTCAAAATTTTTTTTAAATTTCCTCCACCCAGTCCGATAACTTGCCCCTTTCCGCTAGTCTGAAGATCATTCGGATTGAGTGGGAAAGTTTTATTCCGTACCAATCGAGTAACTTGAATTACAAGTGAAAGTGGTCCCTTTGTATAAATATTGTTCTCAGCTTGAAAAACTTTCAAGCGAGCTTCTGAATTATCCATTATAAATCGCCTCCGCAATTTTCGTTAAAAACCGTTCGCCTATAAATTGAGCTACTGGCATTGCTACAGCATCACCCATCGCTTTATATCCATCATTATAGCTTCCAGGCAACTTGAATGTATCCGGTGCTCCCATCAATCTTGCGGCTTCTCGTACTGTTAAAAGTCTTGCATGAGTTGCCCCAGCTTCCTTAATAACTAAATACTGTTTACTGCTACCGCCTTCTGGCGTCCTTAAACATCCAGCAATGCCATCACAACGTAGTTCTAACCGCTGCTCTCCATGTCTTGTTCGGCGATAACCTGTAGCATAAACTGTTTCATGAGTGTTAAGCTTTTCCTTATGTCGCTCCGGTACAAGCCTCAAAATATCGTCTTTATCAAATGGGACATTTTTCTCAACAATATCTTTTATTGTTTGACGGCAATGGGGCGGCTTATCCGTATTCCACCAAATCCAATCAGGTAACTGCCTGCCCAACTCAGTAGCCGCTTTATTATGAAGCCAACATGGACCGAGACCAATCAACGAATTCGGTATTACACAGTCATTTTTTACTGCTATTATAAACACTCTAGGTCGAGATTGTGGAACAAAATGTGAAGCATTAATTACAATTGCTCCACATCTATAATTGCGCTCTACTAAAGAATAATGAAGTACCTTATAATTTTCTCCATTATTCGTAGATAACAACCCCGTAACATTTTCTAGTACAAGTATTTTAGGTTTCTCAACCATTTCATCTAAAACGCGAAGCCATTCCCACACAAGTCCACTGCGTGAGGCATGAATTCCACCTAAAGGACCCGCTAACGACAAGTCCTGACATGGAAAGCTTGCCCAAGACATATTGGCATAGGGGAGCTCTGCACCATGTATATTTCTAATATCATTAAGCAAGAAATGTTCTTTTCCAAAATTGGCAATATACACGGCCGCTTTTTGCACGCTAATGTCATTAGCCCAAATAGGAGCAAACATACCTTTCAATCCGTATCCTACAAGACCGCTCCCTGCAAAAAATTCATGCATTGTCCAAGGAGCATCAGAAAGATCAACGTACTTTCGAGCCATCATTCTGCTCTCCTTTCGTTGGAATACTCAATATCTATCTGTTTTTATATTCCGCACAATAATTTTAATAAAGCCTAAACACATAATTCTGAGAGTACAACTCTTTATGTACACAATCTATATGTTGCATTATAATATATCAACTTATTATATCATTAAAAAATTATCTACTCTATTTACTTTCATTTTTAATAACCTGGAACGCAGAAATTACTGGTCTCGAAAACGAAATTTCCCTTCGTCCCTCTGCTATAAGCATATTCTTTCTATTTGATACCAAACTCATCAAAGATCTTCAGGAACTCCTTCGTATTCGCTGCCGCATCGTTCTTAAACACCGCGGAACCCGCAACGATCACGTTCGCGCCTGCATCGAGAACCTCTCTGACATTTGCCGCATTCACGCCGCCGTCCACCTCAATATCTGTGGTGAGTCCGGCCTCATTTAACATGCCGCGGAGCTTTTTGATCTTCTCTAACGTATACGGGATAAACTTCTGTCCTCCGAATCCCGGATTTACGGACATAATCAGAAACATATCTGCTTCTTTTAAGATACAGGAAAGTGTCTCGACCGGAGTTGCCGGGTTTAACGCAACAGCTGCTCTGGCACCGGTCTCCTTGATCTGGTTGATGGTACGGTCCAGATGAAGACAGGCCTCCTGATGGACACAGATGATATCCGCGCCGGCCTTTCTGACATCATTTACATATCTTCCCGGCTCCTCCACCATCATATGGACATCAAACACACGGTCTGTTGTCTTTCTGAGGGATGAGATCACCGGCATACCGAAGGAAATGCTCGGGACAAACGCTCCGTCCATCACATCCAGATGGATGTACTGCGCTCCCGCGTCAGAAACTGTCTTTACATCTTCACCAAGTTTTGAAAAGTCTGCTGAAAGAATCGATGGCGCTAATATATACATGATCTTAATATCTCCTTTTACTCTTCAGTTCTTCATAGATCAGCCGGTAATTTTCATACCGGGAATCCGCAATCTTTCCTGCTTTTACGGCCTCCTTGACGCCGCACTCCCGTTCTCCCACATGGACACAGCCCAAAAACCGGCATTCCGGCTCGTAGGCCTCAAATTCCGGAAAGAAATCCTTTAACTCTTCCGGCTTCATATTGTCGACAAAGATGGAGCTGAAGCCCGGCGTGTCCATCACGAAGGTCTCCTTCTCGACGAAGAACAGCTCCGAATGTCTTGTGGTATGGCGACCCCTGCGGATCTTCTCACTGACGGCCCCCGTCTCCATCTCCGCCTCCGGCTGGATCCTGTTTGTCAGGGATGATTTTCCAACACCGGACGGGCCGGCAAGTGCCGTTGTCTTCCCCCTTAAGAGGTCATGGATCGCCTCGATCCCTTCCCCCGCCAGAGCACAGGACAGATGGACATCATATCCGGCATCCCGATAGATTCCAGCAAGTCGTTCTGCCTCACCCTCTTTTCCGAGATCTGTCTTATTAAAGCAGATCACCACCGGAACATTCTGGGCTTCCATCGTAACCAGAAAGCGGTCCAGAAGGTTTAAATTCGGTTCCGGGTCAGCGACGGCAAACACGATCATTGCCTGATCGATGTTCGCCACTGCCGGACGGATCAGGGAGTTCTCCCTCGGAAGGATCTCCACGATGTTTCCGAGGCTCTGCTCCTCAGAAAGCACGTCGAACTCCACATTGTCGCCCACAAGGGGCTTGATCTTCCGGTTCCGGAATACGCCCTTTGCCTTACACTCGTATACTTTGGAAACGCCGTCATGTACGTAATAGAATCCGGCAATTCCCTTTATGATCTTTCCAGTCAACCGTCAACCTCCGTAAATGTCACATTATAGGATGTCAGTACCACGTTGTTCGTGAGGTCCACGATCTCCACCTCACCGGTCTGTACGCCGTCCGCGCCGCGGATCCTGTCTAACTTGATATTCAGGGTTGTGTCCGCGCTGTAAGACTTTGGCTCCGCAAGCTTCGTATAGGTCACTTTGCCGTTCACCGTCTGCTTTAAACGGATCAGGATCTGGATCTCGGAGGATGCTGCCCCCGGTCCATAGGAGACCTGAAGCGGATAGCTTGCATCCAGAGACGCGATAAACTGTTTTTTCGGAGCTTCCGGCCCAAGGCTCAGAGTGTAATCCACGGTATCCCCAGGTGCTACCTGAGTTCCTGCCTCAACGCCCTGACTGATGACGTGACCGGCCGAGATCGTGCTGTCGTACTCCTTTGAAACCTCTCCGGTCACAAGTCCTGCCGCGGAAAGAAGTGCTGCCGCCTCCGCGTCCGTCTTTCCATAAAGATTCGGTACAGGAACGAATTCCTCCTCCGGTCCCGTACTCACATATAAGGTTACGGTACTTCCGAGGGCCACTTTTTCCTCCGGTTCATAGCGGATGATCGTTCCGGAAGCCACCTCCTCGCTGGCTTCCTCCCGAACATCTGCTTTTAAATTCTTTCCCTCCAACAGGCGGACCGCCGTTTCCAGTGTCATTCCGGAAAGGCCAAGTTCTGAGAGATCAACCTTATCAGAACCCGCGCTGATGACAACGGTTACCTTGGAGAAACGCGGAATCACGGTATCGGGCTCTTCCTTCTGTGAGATGACTATGCCTTTTTCCACTTCATCCGAGTTTTTCTGCTCTACCTGCATGGTGAGATCGAGTCCCTGTAAGATCTTCTCGGCTTCCTCCTCGGAGTGGCCCACAAGCTTCGGCATATAGACTTCCTTCTGGCTGATAACAGTCTCCGATGCCGCAGTTGTCTTCGCTTCTTCCGTCATAGCTTCCTCAGAAACGGCTTTTGTCGGATCCTCCGGAGTGCTGCTTCTGAACAGACCGCCAAGCTTCAGGACAAACACGATCACAACCGCGACAATGACGATGGCTGCCGCCACGCCCAGGCCTGTCAGGATCTTTTCCAGTCCTGTGGCTTCATCATCCACTTTATTCTTTTTCGGTTCCTTCTTCGCGTTGTCCGTCTGATCATACCGCTTTTCCAGATCCCGCCGTTCCCTGCGCTCACGGATCTCTTTTACCGGCTTTGACTCCCGGATCCGTTCCCCACTTCTCGTCTTGATCAGATTCAGTTCTTTTGGGCTGATGACGATGGTATCGGAGCTGTGGTCTTCCTCTTTAACGGCGCCGATAGTCGGGTCGTCATCATTTAAGAGTGCCCTTCTCAGGTCACTGATCACGGCCGCCGCGTTCGGGTATCGGCGCTCCGGTCTCTTTTCCGTACATTTTAAGATGATCCTCGCAAGACTTGGGGACACATCCGGATTCAACATTCTGGGATCCGGCATCGGTTCTTCCAGATGTGCCAGCGCGACCGTCACCGTGTTGTCCCCCTCAAACGGAACATGGCCGGTGACCATCTCAAACATGGTGATACCTAAGGAATACAGGTCGCTCCGCTCATCGCTGTATCCGCCTCTCGCCTGTTCGGGGGAGATATAGTGGACAGATCCCACAACTGTCGCCGCATTCATAGTCTGGGACGACACAGCTCTCGCAATTCCGAAGTCCGCTACCTTCACCTTTCCATCCATGGAGATCAGCATATTCTGAGGCTTGATATCACGGTGAATGATATGCTGTTCATGGGCTGCTTCGATTCCGGAGGCTACCTGGATCGCGATCCCGATGGCTTCCTTTACATCCAAATGACCTTTTTTCGTGATATAGCTCTTTAAGGTGATTCCCTCTACGAGCTCCATAACGATAAAGTGGATGTCTCCCTCATCCACGACATCATATATATTGACAATATTCGGGTGTGAAAGTCCGGCCGCTGCCTGAGCTTCCATCTTAAATTTACTGACAAAGGTCGCGTCGGAAGTAAACTCCGATTTCAGTACCTTGATCGCGACCAGACGGTTTAATTTATGGCATTTTGCTTTATAGACCTCTGACATTCCGCCGGAACCTATCTTTTCCAGAATCTCATATCGGTCCTGCAGCATCGTTCCAGGGTATAAAATCATAGCTTCACCTCACTTATCTGAGGTTCTACAAGGACAATCGCAATGTTGTCCTTTCCTCCGTTCCGGTTTGCCTCGTCAACCAGCGCTTCCGTCTTCTCTTTCAGCGTATCCGTTGTCTTTAAGACCCGGCTGATCTCGGCATCATCCACCATGTTCGTCAATCCGTCAGAGCAGAGCAGAATACAGTCACACTCAAGAAGCGGCACTTCAAAGAAATCCGCCTCCACCCGGTTTCCGATTCCCATGGCGCGGGTAATAATGTTCTTCTGACTTCGGTAGGACTCGCTGTCCCGCTCCATTTTTCCTCTCGCGACCATCTCTTCCACAAGGGAATGGTCTCTCGTGATCTGTGCAAGACTGTCCCGCAAAAGATAAAGTCTGCTGTCCCCCACATTTGCCACGTACATCATGTCGTCCTCGATCGTAGCGGCAACCAGAGTGGACCCCATTCCTTCCCGGTCCGGGTTTCCCTGAGCTTCCTCAAAGAGCCCCTGATTCGTCTTCTCCAGAGCTTTTCTGAGGATCATCACAGGACTGGCCAGATCAGAATTTTCAATATATTCTTTCATATGTTCCACGACATACCGGGACGCGAAATCCCCGGCCTTATGTCCGCCCATTCCGTCTGCCACGATGAACAGATTCGGAAGCGGTCCCACCGGCTGATCCGCTGCAAACAGGAAATCCTGATTGGATCTTCTCACAAGACCGGTGTCTGTCTTCGCGTAAGAGATCATGACGATTCCTCCTCACTCAGATAGCTCTTTCTAAGCTGTCCGCAGGCACCGCCGATATCGCGGCCCATCTCCCTGCGGATCGTAACGTTGATGCCGTGTTTTTCAAGATAACCCCTGAACGCGTCAATGGCATCCCGATTGGACTGTTTGAAGTCGCGTTCCTTGATCGGGTTTACCGGAATCAGGTTCACGTGTCCCTGCATATCCTTTAAAAGCGCAGTCAGGCGCTTTGCCTCGTCAAGGTTATCATTGACGCCCTGTACAAGACTGTACTCAAAGGTCAGGCGTCTTCCTGTCTTTTTATAATATTCCTTACATGCCGGAAGCACCTCCGATAAGGAGTAGCTGTTGGCGATGGGCATCAGAGTCTTTCTCGTCTCATCGTCCGGCGCATGAAGGGAAAGTGCCAGAGTAATGGAAAGACCTTCCTCCGCAAGCTTTAAGATCTTTGGTACGATCCCGCAGGTGGATACCGTGATGTTTCTCTGACTGATATTCAGACCGTTTTCATCGGAAAGAAGCCTGATAAACCGGATCAGGTTATCATAGTTATCCATCGGCTCACCACTTCCCATGACCACAACGTTGGAGACACGCTCTCCCGTGGATCTCTGGATCCGGTAGATCTGATCCAGCATCTCCGAAGGACGTAAGTTTCTTGTGAGTCCGTCCAGAGTGGACGCACAGAACCGGCAGCCCATGCGGCAGCCCACCTGAGAGGAAATACACACAGAATTTCCGTGGTGATATTTCATCAGGACGCTCTCGATCACGTTTCCGTCATCGAGACCGAACAGATACTTTCTTGTCCCGTCGATCCCCGATTCCAGCATCTTTACGGTCTTAAGGGACGTGTATGTACTGTATTCCGAAAGCTTTTCCTTAAGCGTCTTCGGAAGGTTCGTACATTCGTCTAAAGACTCGGCTAATTTTACATGCATCCACTGGTATAACTGTTTTGCCCGGAACGGTTTTTCACCCAGCTCCTTCACGAACTCTGTCAATTCTTCCAGTGTCATTGATTTCAGGTCTTTCTTTTCCATTCTCGATTCTCCAAAAGCCTTGGTTCTGTCATGTTTCCACATAAATCCGTTTTTAACGGATCCGCAGGCAGTCATGTCCGCGGATTCAGAACCTGCACAGTATTATTTCTTCTTTTTGAACACAGAGATAAAGAAGCCGTCGCAGGGATGGAGTCCCGGAAGAAGCTGGATCCTGTTCTCCTCGCAGGAACTCTTAAGAGCCTCCGGCAGGAGATCTGCAATCCTCTTCTTTTCAAACGCCAAATGCTTCTCGATCCAGTCCGCGTTTTCTTCATTCTCTTCCTCAGTGATCGTACAGGTACTGTAAACAAGCGTTCCACCAGGTTTTACATACTGAGTCACCACAGAAAGGATCTCCCTCTGCAGCTTCGCGAGATTTTTGATCTCATCTCTCGTCATCCGCTCTTTGATATCCGGTTTCTTTCCGATAATTCCGAGACCGGAACATGGGAGATCTGCCAGAACCACATCTGCCTGCTCCACCATAGACGGATCCAGAACTGTCGCGTCCCAGACGTTCGTGCGAATGTTCCGGAAGCCGCAGCGCATGATGTTCTCCTCAATAAGATCCGTCTTTCTCCCGCTCACATCTCTCGCTGCCACCATGCCGGTACCTTTTAAAAGATCTGCCGCATGCATGGCCTTTCCTCCCGGAGCTCCGCACACGTCAAGAACGAAATCTCCCGGGGCAATAGATGCCATCTGTGCCGCAAGGGAGGAGCTTGGATCCTGAACTGTGATCTTTCCTTCCGTGAACGCGCACACCCGGTCTAAGTAGTCGAAGCCACGGATCGAAGCGATCCCCGGAAACATCCCGGACTCCTCCACCGTAATGCCATGATCTCTCAACTCTCCAATCGTTTTCTCCGCCGGAGAGATGCTCTCATTAAAGCGCACCGTAAGGGGGCGTTCTTCTAAAAATGACGCAGCAATGGCTTCAGAAATCTCTTTTCCATACATTTCCTCCCACATGGATAACATCCACCGGGGGATCGAATAGCGCTCCGAAGCGTCCTTCCAGACAAGTTTCTCTTTTTCTCTGGAGACCGTCCGCAGGACACCGTTCACAAATCCGGAAAGGCCCTGGAATTTTCGTTTCTTTGCAAGCTTTACCGCCTCATTGCAGACCGCGGAGTCCGGTACACGCTCCATATACAGAATCTGGTAGACCGACATTCTGAGGATCTCCCGGATCACCGGTTTCATTTTCGCGGTCTTCACCTTCGAAAAACGGTCAAGCACCGCATCGATCTGGATCCGGTACTCCAGAGTTCCCTCCACGCATCTTGTGATAAACGCGCGGTCCTGACGCTCCAGAAACAGGTACTTTTCCAGTGCCTGTTTTAAAACAATATGGCTCAAATTATGGTTTTCGAGGACTTCCAGAAGGACGTCAAGGACGACCTCCCGGATATTTGTCGTATTATCTGTCACGTCTGTTTCTTCCTCCAAAGAGAATTATGAGACGGAGAAGCTGTAGGATCGAAGTCGCTGGTCAGTGCCGCCGCGTTCAGTACTTTTCTCGTCCCGTTTACTTCCTCGCCCGCGAGAATGCCCTGTGCATCCAGAAGTCTTACCGCACGGGCAGACGCATTGTACTCTACCGGAAGTGTCACAAGCTGGAACAGCACCGCCAGAGAGAACATTAAGATTCCGATCTCCACCAGCGGAGAACCAAGTCCGCCGAACACAAGTCCTAAAAGGATCAGCGGCCAGGAAAGACTGGAGCCGAAGTTTGCCACCGGAACCAGAGCACTCCTGAACCGTAACGGCGCGTATCCCTCATTGTCCTGCATCGCGTGGCCGCATTCGTGGGCGGCAACACCGATAGCCGCAACAGAAGTCGCTCCGTAAACGGACTGGGACAGGTTTACGGTCTTCGTCCGCGGATCATAGTGGTCAGTAAGTTCACCGGCGATCTGCTGGACCGTCACATCGTAGATTCCCTGCGCATTTAAAAGGCGTCTCGCCGCCTCTGCCCCTGTCATGCCAGTCATGCTGCGGACTCTGGAATATCTCGAGAACGTGGAATTCACACGCCCCTGAGCCCAGAGAGAAAGGGCAACACCGATCAATACAAGGATGATCGTCGGGTCAAGGCCATAGCCATAACCGTAACCATACATTCCGTACATAAAACATCTCTCCTTTCGATCTCGTTTCTGTCGTCCCGGCAGCCGGCTTTTCGGCCGGAATTTTCAGGACCGCCCGCGGCATCACCCGCGAAGCTTACCCGCAGAAACTTCCGTCTTCCATCTGGAAACCGCGCAGGAAGGAAGCTGTATCCATCCGCTTCTTTCCCTCAAGCTGAAGTTCCTTTACGTCAAGGACACCCTCTCCGGTCTCCAAAAAAAGCCGGTCCTTTGTCACATGAATCTTTCCCGGAGTTCTTTCTCCCGGAAGATCCGTAACCTCTGCTGACCAGATTTTCATCGTCTTTCCGGCATATAATGTATATGCGCTTGGCCACGGATTTAAACCGCGGACAAGACGCTCAATGGACACCGCGTCCTTCGTCCAGTCGATATGTCCCATTTCTTTCGTGAGCATCTTCGCGTAGGAAGTACCGGACTCTCCCTGTGGAGTTCTCGTGATCGTTCCGTTTTCCAGTCCCTTTAAAGTGGATAAGATCATGGATCCACCGAGGGCAGAGAGCTTGTCAAACAGGCTTCCGCCAGTCTCTTTCTCATCTAACGGGATCGCTTTCTGTTCCAGCATATCGCCGGTATCCAGCCCCACATCCATCATCATGGTCGTCACTCCGCTCTCCTTCTCACCGTCAATGACCGCCCACTGGATCGGGGCAGCCCCGCGGTATTTCGGAAGCAGGGACGCGTGTACATTCACGCAGCCGTATTTCGGAAGATCCAGAATGGACTTCGGGAGGATCTGGCCAAATGCGACGACAACGATGGCATCCGGTGCCATCGTTTTTAAAAGCTCCACAAATTCCGGATCCCGCACCTTTACCGGCTGGTATACCGGGATTTCATACTCGATCGCTTTTTCCTTTACAGGAGTCATAAGGACGGCTTTTCCGCGCCCCTTCGGCTTATCCGGCTGTGTCACCACAGCCACAACTTCATGTCCGCCCTCAATGAGAGCAGTCAGCGTCGGAACCGCAAAGTCCGGCGTTCCCATAAAAACAATACGCATACTATTCCTCATCCTCTCCGGCTGTATCCTGAAGTTCGCCCTCTACGAGATCGACGTAAAGTTTTCCATCCAGATGGTCGCACTCGTGGAGAATGCATCTCGCGAGAAGTCCGTCTGCCTCGATCACATACTCTTCCATATTCTCATTGAGAGCTTTTGCCTTTACATGATCCGCGCGGGTCACCTGTCCGCATTTTCCCGGAACACTTAAGCAGCCTTCCTGACCGGTCTGACTTCCGCTCGTCTCGAGGATCTCCGGATTGATCAGCACATACTGGTTTCCGTCCTCCACATCGATAACCACGACGCGCTTGCGGACACCCACCTGCGGTGCGGCAAGGCCGACGCCGTTATTCTCATACATTGTCTCAAACATATCTTCGATGAGCTCAAGGGTCCTCTCATTCATTTCCTTTACCGGCTTACACTCTTTTGTAAGGATCTCATCTCCGATGGTTCTGATCTGTCTGATTGCCATTTTATCTTATTTCCTCTCAATTTTTTATCGAAAACTACTAAGTCAGATCGTACTGGACGAACACATTCCGGAAAAGATCCGGGATGTTCTCCCGCTTCCGGGCGCAATTTCTGACTTTTAATAGTATATCATAACTTTCATGTTTCATATATAAAATTTTTCTGTAATTATCATTAAGTTTGTAGGGGGAATCCTCCACCGGACCGATGACCTTCAGTCCATCCAGTGCATATTCCCTCAGAATGACCCGTTTCATATCCTCTGACGCACGGATCACATCCGCCTCCCTCTTTGAGGAAAGTCCGATGGTCAAAAGTCTTACAAGGGGCGGATATCCCATCATCTTCCGGTACAGAAGCTCCTGCCGGTAAAACTGCAGATAGTCCTGCTCTGCCGCGGAGGATACCGCATAATGGTCCGGCGCATATGTCTGGATCACCACATCTCCCTGAAGCTCCCCGCGCCCGGCCCGCCCGGATGCCTGAGTCAGGAGCTCAAAGGTACGCTCTGCGCTCTTATAGTCCGGTGCATAGAGGGAGAGATCCGCTGCCATGACACCCACAAGGGTCACATTCGCGAAGTCATGACCCTTTACGATCATCTGGGTCCCAATGAGAATATCCGCCCCGCCCTCTGCGAAGGTGGCGAGGATTTCTTCATGAGCCCCTTTTTTTGCCGTGGTGTCCGCATCCATCCTTAAGATCCGGGCCTTTGGAAATTCCCTCTTTGTAAATTCTTCCAGTTTCTGGGTCCCCGTCCCAAAGGGCGCGATAAACGGGGAACCGCAGGACGGACATCGATCCGGCAGCGGCTGTTCAAATCCGCAGTAGTGGCATTTTAACCGTCCGTTTTTGTGGTATGTAAGACTCACATCACAGTGTGGGCATTTCATCGCCTTTCCGCAGGAGCGGCAGGACACAAAGCCCGCATATCCCCGCCGGTTCAAGCCGTAGTC
>OBVG01000659.1_pt1 | contig 23660 bp, 16 predicted proteins | sample 1501271 | NCBI WGS metagenome assembly OBVG01 (sample SAMEA2579934, study PRJEB22360) | human gut metagenome | biome: human gut; feature: human-associated habitat; material: faeces | place: Denmark | collected 2008/2010 | reverse complement strand
CGAAGCCAAACGGTGCAGAAGTTCAGTTACCACCTCGTTACTCCCGTAACGGGTGCAGATTTCTTGCTAAAAGATTCTGTTTCTGCGTTTTGCGTAGATTTACATAGCTGTCGGTAACTCACTAATAACTAATTTTGTAACCAAAAAAAGGAGTGAGTTATGCGTAGTACATTCAAGGTATTATTTTACGTGAAGAAAGGCAGCGAGAAACCGAACGGCAACCTGCCTCTGATGTGCCGTATCACGGTGGACGGCGAGATTAAACAGTTCAGTTGCAAGATGGACGTTCCCCCACGCTTGTGGGACGTGAAGAACAACCGTGCTTCGGGCAAGAGCGTCGAAGCGCAGAGAATCAACCTTGCGGTAGATAAAATTCGGGTGGAGGTAAACCGTCGCTATCAAGAGCTGATGCAGACGGACGGTTATGTCACCGCCGCCAAGTTGAAAGATGCCTATCTCGGTATCGGTGTCAAGCAGGAAACCTTGCTGAAGTTGTTCGAGCAGCACAACGCCGAGTTTGCCAAAAAAGTCGGGCACAGCAGGGCACAAGGGACATTTACCCGTTATCGGACGGTCTGCAACCATATTCGGGAGTTTTTGCCCCATACCTACAAGCGTGAGGATATTCCGTTAAAGGAACTCAACCTCACGTTCATCAACGACTTCGAGTATTTTCTGCGCACGGAGAAGAAATGCCGCACCAATACCGTGTGGGGCTACATGATTGTGTTGAAGCACATCATTTCCATTGCGAGGAACGACGGGCGTTTGCCGTTCAATCCCTTTGCCGGATATATCAACTCTCCCGAAAGCGTGGATAGGGGCTACCTCACCCAAACGGAGATACAGACGCTCATGAACGCACCCATGAAGAACGCCACCCACGAGCTTGTACGGGACTTGTTCGTCTTTTCGGTATTCACGGGTTTGGCGTATTCGGACGTGAAGAACCTCACCGCCGACCGCCTGCAAACATTCTTCGACGGCAATCTTTGGATAATCACCCGAAGAAAGAAGACCAACACCGAATCGAACATCCGCCTTTTGGACGTTCCCAAACATATCATCGAAAAGTACAAGGGACTGGCAAGGGACGGTCATGTTTTCCCCGTTCCGAGTAACGGAAGCTGCAACAAGATACTTAAAGATATAGGCAGACAATGCGGCTTCAAGGTACGTTTGACCTATCACGTTGCACGCCACACGAACGCCACTACCGTACTTCTGTCGCACGGCGTACCCATCGAAACGGTGAGCCGTCTTTTGGGGCATACCAACATAAAGACCACCCAGATTTACGCCAAAATCACCGCCCAGAAGATAAGCCAAGACATGGAAACCTTGTCGCACAAGTTGGAGGATATGGAGAAGAATATCTGCCGAGCCATCTAATTAAAAACAGAATACCGATGACAGAAGAAAGGAACATCATCACGATAGACGAATACGGCAATATCTCCCTACCGGGCGATATAGGGGCAACCGCCATGACCGAGGAGGAAATCTGCGAACTGTTCGGGGTTATCGCCCCGACGGTTCGGGCAGGGATAAAGGCTCTCTGCAAAAGCGGAGTTTTGAGCGTATATGACATAAAGCGCATTATCCGCATATCGGACAGATACAGCGCGGAGGTTTACAACCTCGAAACGATAGCCGCCCTCGCTTTCCGTATCGAGTCGTTCGGGGCGGCGAAAGTCCGCAGGGCATTATTAGAGAGGATTATACACGGGCGAAAAGAGAAAACGACGGTATTCGTGTCGGTTGTTTCGGACGGCAAGCCCAACAGCCGTTGGAAAGCATGATGATATATCAACATACCAACATGCAAACATGCAAACGTACCAGCATACCAGCATGCAAACCTATCACTATGGTGATATATATTGCAGGTTCTATTCCTCTTTTCAAAGGAAAGCGGAGCAATCATTTCCGTTTACAAAGGCAAAGCAAGCACGGGGCTTCACGTCGGCTAAAAGGTCAAGCGGCTGCGCCGTTTCCCGATAAATCTTCCTCTCGCTTCGCTGCGAGCGTATTTATCGGAAAAACCTTGTATCCGACCGCCCCGTGCAAAAGAGCCTTTGAAAACGAAAACGACCGCCCCGCCACCCACCGACCGAAAGGGAAAAAATAAGGTGGGGTTATATGGGTAAGCAGACGGCACGCCGCAGGGTATTTACGAAGAAAATACCGTAGCTTATTAGGGAATTTTCCGAGCCGCAATACTACGTATCGCTGAAAATTCCCCAATAAGGCAAGGGGAAAGCCCCTCTGCACACCCCCTTGAGGACGGCATTTCGCCGCCCTCAAAGATAGTCAGATTTATTGTTTCACAAGCCAGAAAAGAAAGGAATATATGGGTTTTGTAGTTTTACACATGGAAAAGGCGCACAGCAGCGACAGCGGAACGACCGCCCACATCGAGCGTTTCATCATTCCGAAGAACGCCGACCCCACACGCACGCACCTGAACCGAAAACTCGTTGCCTACCCCGACGGGGTGAAAGACCGTTCGGCGGCTGTTCAGAGAAGACTGGAAGAAGCCGGGCTGACACGCAAAATCGGAAGCAACCAAGTACGGGCTATCCGCATCAACGTATCGGGAACGCACGAGGACATGAAGCGGATAGAAGAAGAGGGGCGTTTGGACGAGTGGTGCGCCGACAATCTGAAATACTTCGCCGACACGTTCGGAAAGGAGAACATCGTGGCGGCTCACCTGCACAGGGACGAGGAAACACCGCATATACACGTTACGCTCGTTCCCATCGTCAAGGGAGAGCGAAAGCGCAGGAAAAGGGAGGAACAGACGAAAAAGCGATACCGCAAGAAGCCGACAGATACCGTAAGGCTGTGCGCAGACGATATTATGACACGGCTGAAATTGAAGTCCTACCAAGATACCTATGCCGAAGCTATGGCGAAATACGGGTTGCAAAGGGGCATAGACGGCTCGAAGGCTCGCCACAAGTCCACGCAGCAGTATTATCGGGATATACAGAAACTCTCCGACGACCTCAAAGCGGAAGTGGTGGATTTGCAACAGCAGAAAGAAACGGCACGGGAAGAACTAAGACGGGCGAAAAAAGAAATACAGACCGAGAAGCTGAAAGGGGTGGCAACCACTGCGGCAACCAACATCGCCGAGAGCGTCGGTTCTCTTTTCGGCAGCAACAAGGTCAAGACGCTGGAAAGGGAGAACACCGCCCTGCATAGGGAGGTAGCCGACCACGAGGAAGCCATCGAAGCCCTGCAAGACAGAATACAGACCATGCAGGCAGACCACAGCCGACAGATGGCGGAAGTAGAACGAAAGCACCGCAAGGAGATAGCGGACAAGGACACAAGGCACAAGCAGGAAATATCGTTTCTGAAAACGGTAATCGCAAGGGCGGCGACTTGGTTTCCCTATTTCCGTGAAATGCTCCGTATCGAAAACCTCTGCCGCCTTGTGGGATTCGATGAAAGGCAGACCGCAACGCTCGTCAAGGGAAAGCCGTTGGAGTATGCAGGGGAACTCTACTCAGAGGAACACGGACGGAAATTCACGACTGAAAAGGCAGGGTTTCAAGTGGTGAAAGACCCCACGGACGGGACTAAATTGGTTCTTGCCATCAACCAAAAGCCCATTGCCGAGTGGTTCAAAGAGCAATATGAGAAGTTAAGGCAGAACATACGCCGACCTATACAACCGCAAAGGAAAAGCAAGGGATTCAAGCTATAAATGTTAAATCCTGCTCAAGTTACCGAAAAAAGTACGGTACGCCGTTCGTGGGGTACCGCACTTTTTTTGTCCGATAGTATGGAAAATGTCAGAACAAGTCTTGACTATTACATTCTCTTCATCTTAAATAATGTTTCATCTAAATATCCGTGAAAATTTGAAAGATTTCATAAAACTAAAAACAATATAGAAAAGTTATTTAGTAAGATGCAGCATTATACTGGAAAACAAGAAGATCGGAAAACGCTAATAGATTTTTAGTGCCATCTCATGCTACTTTAAGATCACATGGGATGACACCTAATAAAATAAAGTATTAGTTCATTTCTTTTATGGGAATCACTCCAAAACTATGATCCATCTCTCCCCTACCCATAGGAGATAGATGATCGGATTTAAAGTCCAGCCGATACCCCTGATATAATGGCATGATAGAAGGATCAGAGAGCCAATAGAAACCAAGTTTACCAACATCAGAGAAATTACCATCGATATTCTTGCGATATCCAAACGTATATAAATATAAGAAGTTAATTGCATCTTCATTTAAATTCATTTTCCAAGCGTTTAAGTTACCATCCCAAATACCATTAATATTATCGGTATCAGCATATTCTGCATTTCCGGTTTTAGTTAGTGACTGAAAAACGGACGATCCCGGAATGGTGAATCCAACAGGACAGGGATCATAAATAGTTTTCAGCACTGAATAATATACAAGATCCTTTTGATACATATTATTCCACAGATTCTTTCTGTAAAGTTCTTTGTTTTTCAACGTGTACATCACATTAGGATAGGAAATACAATCCATATACCATGTTTCTTTACTTTCATAATACCTTACAACAGGACTGGATATATTAGGATTGTTGTTTTGATCATACCAGATTTTATTGTTTGCAGAACCATCTGAAGGGATAAACGGATCTTTGCGTCCCCATTGATAAAAAACAATGTTGTCATTATATGATACCACCTTTTCATTTTGATTGACGATCATCTCTTCTTTCTTGTCTCCGGCTACAAATCTAACTCTACAACTGCGTGACGGATAAGTTATGGAATTTGCTTCGCAATAACCAAGAGGATATTTCATACATTCATTGATCATAGATGAATTCTTCAAAGGTATAGTTGTGCCAATATTCATATCGGTCACCCATATATGCCAAGACCAAAGAATCTGATCTTGTTCATCTTTTATGCAGATCACGGCATTTCCTTGCCGGATAGTAGTTTTATCCACCTTAAAGGAGATATTACCGCCATTATCCCCAGGATTATATTGTATATCTGTAACAAGATCAAGAGCATCCTCCCATAACAATTCGGCATGATCTGGTATAACATGATTGAAAATAATATACGGGTCTGTGATCCCCTGTCCTAAATGGTTAATGAAAGGAGATAGAATGTTGTTGGCACGAGGAAAGTAAGTGTATGCATCTGGATTAGGCTTACTTTTTCTGATGGCATTACCATATACCATAGGAAAAGAATAGTATCCTGGAGCACTGACAACGTAGCAATTGGCAGTATTTTCATTTATTTGACCACCGCCAGACTGGTTAGCAAGGTTAAATGGATTAATTTCTGAACCTTTTACCGGGGAATCTTTTAGTATTCCTGTGGAGAAAGCTACATCATTACCTGTCTGTGTACTGACACTTACATTGTATGATTGTGGAGTTTCTCCACCGGCTCCGGATGCGGTGAAACCGGTCAGCCAGGCGGGTTTGATATCTGTCCATGATACTCCGTCGTTCTCTGAAAACTGTGTCTTCCATTCGACGGGTTCTTTAACCCCTTTGCCATTCTTCCGGTAGCTTGTGACACTGTATTGTTGTGTACCACCAGTATAGGTAAAGTCGTTCAGTCCGGTAACAGTAAGCGTGTAGCTCCAGTTTATGGAGCTGCTGGAAATCTTGTAAGTGACAGTCTTTCCAATAGGCCAGACTGTGCCTTTGATGTCAGCGGTCAGCGTGTGGTCTGTGCCGGCATAGTCAGTGAATACGACTTCGATTTGCGCGCCGTCGGGAAGCGTCTGCGGGATCATCATGAAAGTCTGTGCATCAGTAGTAAGGACTTCTTCCGGGGTTCCCGTAGTGGATTTATCCAATGTCTGCAAGAAAGAGGCGGGAGTATCTACATCACTCCAGCTACGTGTTTCATAATTGAAAGTCCCCTTGGAATAGACATTTTTCAGACTGACGCTCTTTACGGTACCTCCCTGCATGTCATCCCCGCACACGAACCTGACGGCTGTCAGGGCATGGTTGAAAGTAAGAGCCACGGCTGTGTTGGTGTTGCCGGCCAGTTCAGCCGTCTGTGCCACGAGAAGATCCTTCTGGTCAGTGACATCGCTTGGAATAGTGACGCTGATGGTGGGAGAACCGGGGTGCGTGCTGCCGGAGAGTACGTACTGCCCGTTGTCTTTCGGGGCATAGGCGAAAAACTTCATTTTATATGAAGCACCGGGCCAGTAATAGGAGGTCGTCCAGGCCGATGCTTCGGTCACCTCGACATCGTACATATAATCCGGCAGGCAGGAATCCTCGCTCCAAGTCCCCGTATAAACCGAAGCCAATACGCCGAACGAATCGTAAAAGTTGTCCGCTTCGACGAGTGATCCGCGGGTCTGCGGTTCGTCGATTTGCCCATTCGCACCTGTCACTTCGATCCCGTCGGCAATCATGGCGTGCAGGTACAACCCCTCGCCGCCGTCCGCGGCCTGCAGGGGTAGCACGCCCAGAAGGGAATCCCTCGGTGTCGTTGCTTCTGCCGGGCTACCCGCTGCCCGCGTGGCATGCCATTCCTTATCTTCGGATACCGAGAAGCGGATACCGGGCCCCGTGTGTACACTCGTTTGCAGGTCGTCCTGGCACGAGGCGAACAGGAGAACCGAAAACAACACCGGCAGGCTCCGGTTCCCGAGCCCCCGGTAGAAATTCTTTTTTACATCCATATTCATGTCTTTTAGTTATTATATCATGTTTCATTATCACTACAACTGGCCGGGGCTGCCGCGAGGGAGACTGCCGTTTTACAGTTCACCGCAGCCCCCGGCCTCCCCGGCAGGCTCGATGCCCCCGGGGGAAGAAAGGGCCCGCCTCTGGTTGATTCATTTCTTCCTGACCGCCTCCCGAAGGGTTTTCCCGGGGGAGAATTTCACGCTCTTCCGGGCCGGGATCGTGATAGCGGTACCCGTGGCCGGATTATGTCCCCGGCGGGCCTTGCATTCCTTGCTGAAGAAGGAGCCCACCCCGGGCCACGTGATTCTTTCTCCTTCCGCCATGCATATTTTCAGGATATCCCCGAAGGCGCTCATCGCCTTGGCGGCATCCGTGACACGCAGCCCGCCCCTGGCGGCCACGGCTCTTATCAATTCCTGCTTGTTCATCGCTTTCGTTTTTTACTGTTCTTGTCTTATATTGTACGCGGGATTCTCGTGCCCGCGTGTTAGTGGCCGGAAGGAGACAGAGAAAGCCCCTTTCGAGGCTCTCTCCCCGAAACGTGTCGCGCGTGTGCCTCTTCACATACGACACGGTTACCCGGTTCAACCCCTTCCGACCCGTTTGCCCGGCCGTCCTGCGGCCGGAGGGTTTGTTACATGGTTATATCCTGCGCGCCTCCATCTGTCCAGTCGGTAACAGTAACCGTGAACTTGATCGGGCTGCCCTGGATATCCTCGCCCGGCTTGAAAGGATCCGTAGGATCCGAAGGAGTCGGCTTCTCGGGATCGACCTTACCGGCACCGGTCGAGAAATCCAGCGTATAAACGTACTTCTGACCGGGCTGCCAGTCGGTATCGATAGCTACTGCGACCCAGTCGTATTCGCCGACAGAGGTTACCGGATAGATACGGGCCCCGTCCTTGGTCGTGATGTTCACCTTCACGGCAAGGTAAGCGCCCTTGTTCGCGTTGGGCATGTCCGTGTCGGGAGTCCAGGCAACGAGCTGCTGCGGAAGCAGCATGGCGTTGCCTCCATCCCCCATAAGGCCCTGCGCGTCGGCTCCCAGGGTGATTGCCTGGTCATACTCCGCCAGGTAGTTTGTCTTGTCCTGCGTGAGCGTCCAGCCGGAAGTGCCGAAATCGAACGTTCCCTTCGAAACGGGCTGCCCGATACGCACGCCGGTCACCTTGTAAACGTATCCCTCGTTACCGTTCTTGGCCTTGATCTCGATCTGGGAAAGTCGGTGCTCGAACGTCAGGGCGACACCTGCCGTCTCGTTGGTCTTGTTCCCCGTGGCATTGGCGGTCACGAAATCTTTTTGCTCCTGGATATTTGCTTTCGGCGAGAAATCGACGAGCGTCTTGGTCGTCGAGTTGATCGTCACGGCAGCGCCCAGATCTGCAGCCGAAGGAGAGTAAGCGTAGAACGAGAGGTCGCTGCCGTCGCTCGGCCAGTAATAGACGGGAGTGGAGGTGAAGAAAGCATCGTTCTTCGTGAACTCCGCGTCGGTGAAGTAGTTGGCGTCGTTCTTGTCGATGGCCGTCACGACGATCTTGTCGAGGTTGGCCGTCGTCGTTTCAACGGCACGGGTTCCCAACGCGGCGCGGAAGTCGATCGCGTTGCCATTGTTGATGCCCGTGGATTCGTCCTGCGAGCACGATGCCATGCCCATGGCGACCACGGCAATGAAAAACAGTTTCTGTTTCATTTTAAAAAATATAAAAGGGTTAAACAATAAATAATATGACATCTTTCTGTCCATAACATGGACGATCATCACATTTTTAAATCTATCTCCACGGGCTTCCACGGCTCCACCTCGGGCTGGAAACCGCCGCCGTTGGTGATGGGCTTGGGCAACGGAAGCCCGTCCAGCACGATATGCACGTTACGGGGATCCGGCGCCGAGTGGATCTGCCCCGTCACGTCGTAGGTGTAATACCATTTGCTCCCGTCGGAGAGGACGGCGTAAACGGTCAGCTGGTGCGCCTTATCCACCGCGGGGGAGTGGCCGAAGGTGAGAAGGCCGCCCGTGACGACACTCTTTTCCCCGTTTTCCCCCTCGCCGACAGCAGCGTCGAACGGGATCGTGACACGCTCCCCCGTGAGGGCATCCGGCCCAGTGCCGGGCAACAAACCTCCCGCGAGGCCCGAGATCGAACCGCTGACACCAAAGACATATTTCAGGTTCTCGGCGTTGCGGATCTCGACCGTGTACCTGCAAACCGACTGTTCCGGGTAAAGCGTGATCCTCTGCCGAGCCGGGATATGTTTCAGCTCGATGCTTTCCGCTTGGTCGCTCCAAAGCATGTCCGGGGACAGCGCGACGCGCTCGTCTCCAGCCCCGTCAGCCCTCGGGGCACCCTCGGAGCGCACGCCCAGGGCGGAAAGGCCCCCCAGCAGCGGGCTCGTCTGGGTCGTCACCTCGAAAGTGCCCTTGCGTTCCGTGTTCCGGTAACCGATATTTTCGGTGTCGGAATTCAGGCACAGCGCCTCGTACTTTCCGATAGGAACGCGGATGGTACCGCCGTCGCGACCCGTGAAATCATAACGCAACGCCTCGCCGTCACCCGGGAACAGGTAGAGCGACATGGAAGCGGGGGCGGCGTCGGGAGCGTTACGCCAGTCGAAGACCACCTCTACCTCCACCGCGTGCGCGTGGTCGAGGCACAGCTCCTTGTGCTCGCAGGATGTCGCGGCGACAAGGAGTGCCGCCATTGTCACCGTATGGAATATCTTTTTCATCGCTTGCCTCCTTTCTTTTCGTTGTAATTACCCCGGCCGATCAGCCACACGAGGGAGATTTCCGCTTTCGTGGGGCCAAACCAGTGGCGCTGCCTGGTCTCTTTCCAGACATAATGATCGTCGACGGGGTCGTATGTATGGTATTCGCCGCCCCAGTAGCCCAAGCCGATGACGAAATCCAGGTTCAGGCGACGGGCGACGGGCAGCGAGTAGCCGTATTCCAGGCCCACCGCGTAGTTCATCTTCTCCCAGAGCGTGCCGCCCGGCTTGCCGCCCATGTAACCCGTACCCCCGAGCTCGAAGTCGTACGTGAACAACTGCCCGTAGAGTCCGAGGTGATGCCCCGTAAGCGGTTTTTCGGCCGCGCGACGGCCGAAGTATTTGCGGATCTCCAGCTCCCCGCCGTAGAGGCGCCAGTAATTATGACGCTTATTGCTGTTCCACCACGCGTACATCCAGTTGCCGCCCAGCGACCAGCCGCGGCCCAGGTAGAACTCCGCACCGATATTGGGCACCAGGGCCACGTCGTAAAGCAGGTTCGTTTTCAGTGCCATGTAGAAAGGTTTGCGAGACGGAACAACGGGGCCGGGTACGACCACCGTGTCGCGTCGAACGACCTCCACCGTGTCCCGATGCTCGGCGACAACGGTATCGCACGACGGGACGACAGGTTCGGGGCTGGGTGCCTCCACCTCTCCGGTCTCGAAGACGACCTGCACTCCCGAGGCGCGCAGTTCCGGGAAGAAACGCTCTTCCATGTAATGCCACGGCTGTCCGCCGTGCAGCATGCCCAGCTGACGCTGGCGGCTATCCACGACCTCGCCCTCATGGAGCACGAATTCGGGCGTATGATACAGTATCTCCAACACTTCGTCCCGGTTAGGCATATCCGAGGATTCGACCAGGGCGGCGAGCCCTTCCCAGTTCACGCCACGGGATTCGACATCGAAAGCGTAACCTTCCAGAGAAACCCGCTTTTCCAGGTACGACCGGATAGCCGCGGAACGGCGTTCCGACAAGCTCCTGTTGATTTCAGAGGAACCCTCAGGGGAAGCCCCGGAAACGACGCGAACCGATCGAATCTGGAGGGCGGTATCACCCCGAAACGAGGATAGACGGCGGGAGAACGAGTCCAGGCGGGAGCCGTTGTCCCGGAACAAGGAATCCAAACTCGCGTGACCCTGGCGGAAATAAACCTTGACGCCGACCGTGTCACGCGGTATCGACTCCCGGGCCATCGACGGCCCGGGGGCCAATAGCAAGAAAAATGGCAAGAAAAGTAATTTGTTTCTCATGCAATTAAAAATTTTACAATCCCCGGGGATAACCTGAACAGACACGTGTTATCCCCGTCCATACTTTTATTACAAACACCTGAAAACGAAAGGACAGAACAGACACGACCGGAGCGATTCACTTTTTATCCTTCGTTTTTTAGTTAAACCATTATTGTTTTGATTAATACTTGGTTATGATTCGACTAAAAGAGCATGACGCTCTATTACTCAATATTTTGCGTGAAATGCTTTGCTACTTCGAATAAATGTGGTATTTTTGCCCCGCAAAACGAACGATTTATCGTGCAAATAAATAGGGTGATTATACCTTTCAATTGTCGGGAAAAGGCAATTTCGTGCTTTTTTAATTTTTCCGACTATGGTAGTAGCTTATTTAAGGGTCAGTACAGGAAGGCAAACGCTGACCAACCAACGACACGAGATCGCGAGGTTTGCCGGGAGTAAAAACATGGTGGTGGATTGCTGGGTCACGGAGGTCGTGAGCGGCAGGAAGAAAAGATACGACCGAAAACTGGGGGAGACAGTAAAGCGCTTGCGGGCGGGAGACACGTTGATCGTGACCGAACTTTCCAGGTTAAGCCGCACGCTTACAGATATCATGGTGATCGTGGGGGAACTGCTCGAGAAAGGAGTGCACCTGCATAGTACCAAAGATCGCTATTCTTTTGATGATACCATTAACAGTAAGGTGTTGTGTTTCGCGTTCGGACTGGTGGCCGAGATCGAGCGAAACCTTATATCCGCTCGCACCAAAGAGGCTCTGGCGGCACGACGCGAGCAGGGCGTCATACTCGGGCGAAGGAAGGGAAGCTATACCAAGCTCCAACGCCTGATCAACGCGGGGGAAGAAATAGCCAGCCTGTTAAATGACGGGAGAAGCATCGCCATGATATGCGAGCGGTACAAGGTGGCACGAAACACGTTCGATCGTTTCAGGGCGATATTTCTGCAATTTACGGTAAGAGAGGGCAAACGAAACTACAGTTTCGATCCCGAAAACCGGACAAACGCGTGAAATACTATATTAACTATGGGGAACGGATCCGACACGCAATAACCAAAATATCATGTGAAAGTCTCTCTTGCCATGCCGAACGGGTGCAGTCAACATAAAAAACGTTCGGCAGGGCAAAAGATTTTCATTCTGATAAAAAACTCCTTGAAGCAGAATATCGTGTAATTTAACCAAAGAAAAAGAAAACTCCCGGTTAACGTTTCCGTTTTTATCGATTGTACTATTGTGTTTTCTGTTTGTATTACGTACTTTTGCTCACAATTAAGAGTTATTTGACAGTATTGAGAAATGCAGTGCTTCCAAACTCTTTCTAATTTCTTATCCGTTGACATTTCTCGTGCAAGTACATCGCAATCTATTAGTATTCAACCAAATAAATCACAGTCGCATCTAAGATTCGAGGCAAAAATGAAAATAAACCGCGTTATTTCTGATTTTTACCTGAAATAATATTATATTTGCAAACAAATAAGAGTTGTTTGACAGCATAGCAACGCAAAACGCTGAAATTCGCACAGTTGCTAAATCGTTACCTCTATTTCTCAAATAATTCGCTAAAAGTTTATTCCTCAATCGGTTTAGTCAAACCGAGAAAAATCTAAAATAAATTTCCATCTTTGTAGTTCTATCAAGAGAATATAGTTATGAAGACAGTAATCATTGAAAACAAAGAGCAAGTAGAAGAAATTATCTCCCGCTGTGACATTTGCTTTGTAGGTATCACTGACCTGGAAGGAAATCCGTACGTAATTCCCATGAACTTCGGTTATCAGGACGGGGTGATCTATCTGCATTCCGGTCCCACGGGCAGCAGCATCGATATGCTGGCAAGAAACAACCGTGTTTGCATTACCTTCAGTGTAGACCACGAATTGGTATTTCAGCATCCCAAAGTGGCATGCAGTTACCGGATGCGGGCCAAGAGTGTGATTTGCAGAGGACGTGTGAACTTCATTGAAGATCCGGAAGAGAAGCGCGAGGCACTCAATATACTGATGCGCCATTACAGTAGCCGGGAATTTGTGTATTCCGATCCGGCAGTCAAGAACGTAAAAATCTGGGAGATTCCGATTGACAGCGTTACGGCAAAGGAGTACGCAGTGCCGCATACAAAATGAATTCACCACAGATTACACCGATTTACACAGAATTTTCAGCCGACAGATAAGCAATCGGTCAGTCTGTGTCAATCAGCGTAATCTGTAATGAGAATAATCAAAGCGGATACTCTTCAAACGCATACAAGATAGTCGACAGATAGCGTTCTCCCGTATCCGGCAGCAATACAACGATCAGCTTTCCTTCATTTTCCGGCAGTTTTGCCAGCTCTGTAGCCGCATATACTGCCGCTCCCGAAGAAATGCCGACCAAAAGTCCTTCTTTAGCAGCCAACTCACGACTGGTGCGGATGGCATCGTCATTTCCCACCTGCCTGATCTCGTCTACTACGGCTGCATGATAAGTTTTAGGAATAAACCCGGCACCAATCCCCTGTATCTTGTGCGGACCGGGAACTCCACCGGACAGCACCGGCGAATCGACAGGCTCTACGGCAACGATTCGTACGGCAGGATTATGCTCCTTTAAAGCAGCTCCTACCCCACTTACAGTACCTCCCGTTCCCACTCCGGCTACAAAGATATCCACCTTTCCATCGGTATCTCTCCAGATCTCCTGACCCGTAGTACGGACATGGACTGCAGGGTTAGCCGGATTTTCGAACTGTTGCAGGATAACAGATCCGGGAGTGGCAGCCCTCAGTTCCTCGGCCTTGGCGATGGCTCCTTTCATTCCGTTCGCTCCCGGAGTAAGCACAAGCTCCGCTCCCAGTGCTTTCAGCAGATTCCTGCGTTCCATGCTCATCGTATCGGGCATGGTCAATATCAGTTTGTAACCTTTGGCAGCTGCCACAAATGCCAGGCCGACACCTGTATTTCCACTGGTCGGCTCAATAATAGTAGCGCCGGACTTCAACGTCCCTTTCGCTTCGGCATCTTCAACCATAGCCAGAGAGATACGGTCTTTCACGCTCCCCGCCGGGTTGAAATATTCCAGTTTTGCCACTACACGAGCCTTCAGCCCATTACTTGCATTGTAATTACTCAGTTCCAGTAACGGGGTGTTACCCACTAAATCTGTCAGTTTCTTTGCTATCTTTCCCATATCTGTCTATTTAGTATATATCTGTTTATTAATAATATGACAAAGGTAGTGCAGATTTAGTTCATTCTCAATACCATAAATATGGTAAATTCATACTACGAATGAGGGAGAATCCTCCCCCTTAAAAACATCAACCGGACCGTCAGGTTACCTTCCGTCCGCAATAAAATTACGAATATAATTCGCTACCAGGCAACAGCCGGGGACGTATACCTGCCCATGATCGAACCCCTGCAATTCGTATAGCGATACCTTCTTATTACCGATATTCTTTAGTACCGAAGCCAATAAGGCATTCTCTTCATAGCGGTCGGCCATCTCAAGATTCCGGTCGCCGGTAATCAGTACAAAAGGCGGTGTATCTTTACGGGCCTTGTTGCAAGGAGCATATTGGTCGATCACCGGAATACCCTCGGGCAACGAGCGTTCCTTACGTATCGTGAAGTGTGTCACAGTCTGTCCGCTGATAGGAAGATAAGCAGCTATGCTATCGGCATCTACCCCGTATTCCTGAAGATAAGACTTATCCAGTCCCACCATTAAAGTCAAATAGCCTCCTGCCGAATGACCGGTAACGAAAACACGTCTCGGTGAGCCTCCATACTCTTCTATATGTTTATAAGCCCAGGCCACGGCAGCGGCAGCATCCTCTGTATAAGCCGGATTCTGAGCTTTAGGACTCAGGCGGTAATTGACAGCGACGACTGCAAATCCCTGATTCATAAACATCTCGGGAACATGCTTTCCTCCTCCCTCCAATCCACCGCCATGAAACCAGACGATCGTCGGAAAGTCTTTCTTCCCGACCGGATAGTAAACATCGAGTTTGCAACGCTCTTTACGGTAACCGTCCGTTTCCCCCGCAGGAATATACGAAATGTCTTTTACTGTTTTGTACGTCTCCTGTGCCTGTAAGGTCAAGCCAATCAACAGGAGAATGAATGATAAATACTTTCTCATGCTATTAAGTGTTTGTGAATTACTTGGGCAAATATACTACAATAACGACACTGTTTGAAAAATAATGCGTTCCTTTATATACTCAATATCAAAAAAGTATAGAGAAATAACTGTATTAATCCCAATTTAATTACCTTTGTCAATATCATAACCTCCAAACACTTATTTTAATATGAGAAAGATCACCCTCATCATGTTTACGCTGCTAATCTGTGCAGCGCAACAAGTAAAGGCACAAACTGACAGTATGCTCATCCGGCCGACAGTAGATAAAAGAGTCGAACTACTTAGCATTATTTTCCGTTTAACGGGTAATCCGGAGTATAACAGAAACGATTTCAAACTCTACACAGACCGCATCGAATCGCATTTTTCTCCCTATAAAAACCACGAACTTATATCATTCGCACGCTCGTTGGTCAAGACTGACGGTGTTTCATACGATGCAGTGATGAGTATGGCCATCAATCTCGATAACCAGTTCAATCTGCCCGCAGATTATGGTTCACTGGACTCTCGCTGGAATCGGAATCAAGTAGGCCCATTCATAAAACTGCTAAAGAAGTTTGTCAAAGACAGTCGTTTCGATGCCTTTTATCACTCGAACGAGAACTTATATCAAGAGGCTGTAAGTCGTTTTATGCCTATTTACAAAAGCATAGATACCCAATGGTATAATGATTTCTACGGGCAGAAGTCCAACGACCGGTTTCACATTATACTTTCAATGTCCAATGGCCCGGGAAATTACGGACCGAGTGTCACCGACAAGGAAAACATACATAATGTCTTTTCAGTCATGGGAGCATGGGTTACCGATTCCGTAGGAATGGTTGTTTATCCGCCTGAATTAATCTTGCCGATCTTAATCCACGAATTCAACCATTCATTCATAAACTTCGACCCGGAAATGTTCCGCACAAGCGGAGAACAGATTTATGCTGCGGTTGGCGAACAGATGGCGCGCCAAGCCTATGGACAATGGTCTATTGTCCTTACCGAAGCAATGGTACGTGCGGCAGTCATAAAATACATGAAAGACCATAACTTCCCGGCTGTCGAAATCACCAAAGAAACCGTCATACAAAAAACACGTGGCTTTGTCTGGATAAGCAAGCTAGTCGATGAACTCGAGAAGTATTCCTCTGACCGCACGACATACCCGACCCTCAACAGCTATATGCCGCGGCTGGCAGAAGCTTATACAGGCTTTGCCCAATATACCGCAAACTATGATTCTATCCGTCCCAAAGTAGTTTCGATCGACGAATTTACCAACGGCGATACAACCGTTCGGAGCGACATCAAAACTATTACTGTCCACTTCGACCGTCCTTTGGTGGGCCGCGGACACTCTTTCAATTATGGTCACCTCGGAATGGAAGCAATGCCTAAAATTATAAATGTCAACTACGCCAATGACAACCGTACCGTGATTATCGGAGTAGAATTGTTACCCGGGAAAGAGTATGGAATCACTCTTTTAGGACTCTCTTTCCGCACTCCGGAAGGAGATGCCATAAAACCCTACGAAATTTCTTTCAAGACGGCAGAGTGACACAAATTCTCTCTCATTGTCTGTGATCCAGGTAGTAAAAGGCAACCCCGTTTTGGACAAAAAGAGAAAGCAGATGACTGCATTAGCCTAAAATTGATTATCTTTGCACCCCAAAACGGAATATTATCAGAGTAATTGCTCTTTTTCAACTTTACAGGATTACTCTTCCATTTGATAGAAATACACAACTGATTGATAATATAAAAAAGACTATAATATTATGGCATTGCAATGTGGTATTGTCGGACTTCCAAATGTAGGTAAGTCAACACTTTTTAATTGTCTGTCCAATGCGAAAGCACAGGCGGCAAACTTCCCTTTCTGTACAATCGAACCGAACGTAGGCGTAATTACCGTGCCCGACGAACGTTTAAATAAACTGGCTGAGCTGGTACACCCCAACCGCATCGTCCCCACAACAGTAGAAATCGTAGATATCGCCGGACTTGTGAAAGGTGCCAGCAAAGGTGAAGGACTGGGAAACAAGTTCCTGGCCAATATTCGGGAAACCGATGCCATCATTCACGTACTCCGTTGCTTCGACGATGACAATGTAACCCATGTGGACGGAAGTGTAAATCCGGTTCGCGACAAGGAAATCATCGATTACGAATTACAGTTAAAAGACCTGGAAACCATCGAGAGCCGTATCCAGAAAGTACAAAAACAAGCTCAGACCGGAGGAGATAAAGCCGCCAAACAAGCTTATGATGTACTTGTTCAATTCAAGGATGCGTTGGAACAGGGCAAATCGGCGCGTACGGTAACGTTCGAAACAAAAGACGAACAGAAAATAGCGAAAGAATTGTTCTTACTCACCAGTAAACCCGTAATGTATGTTTGCAATGTGGACGAAGCAAGTGCGGTAAATGGAAACAAATACGTAGACATGGTACGTGAGGCAGTAAAGGACGAAGACGCCGAAATCCTGGTAGTAGCCGGAAAAACAGAAGCTGACATCGCCGAACTGGAAACCTACGAAGACCGTCAGATGTTTCTTGCCGAAATCGGCCTGGAAGAATCGGGTGTGGCACGTCTCATTAAATCGGCCTACAAACTGTTGAACCTGGAGACTTACTTCACTGCCGGTGTACAGGAAGTACGTGCCTGGACCTACGAAAAAGGATGGAAAGCTCCACAATGTGCCGGAGTGATCCATACCGACTTTGAGAAAGGTTTTATCCGTGCCGAAGTTATCAAATACGAAGACTTCCTTCAATATGGCTCGGAGGCTGCTGTCAAAGAAGCCGGAAAATTGGGTGTTGAAGGAAAAGAATACGTAGTACAGGATGGAGATATCATGCATTTCCGTTTCAATGTATAACTCATCCGGAATCATCTATTTTCATTCATAAACCGAAGAGGAAGGGTCATAACCCTTTTCACCACTAAGTAACACGGAGTATCACAGAGTTTTTTTTAAAACCAATAATCAACAACTTTAAATCTCCTCCGTGTTACTCAGCGTCCTCTGTGGTGAGTATCAACACCTCCTCCTGTTGTTATCCCTCCTCTCTTCCAACGAAAACTCCCGGTTTTCTACTACTATCTTCAAGCAAATCATTATCTTTGCGACCGGATATCATGCCTAACAAGCAACACATAAAATATCAATAAATATGGAAAGTACCAACAGACTTCGTTATCTTATCGCAGGAACCGGAGGCGTAGGCGGAAGTATAGCCGGCTTTCTGTCACTTGCCGGAAAAGACGTCACTTGCATTGCCCGTGGAGCACATCTGCAAGCAATACAACAAGACGGGCTCAAATTGAAATCAGATTTGAAAGGTGAACATGCTCTACGGATAAATGCCTGCACGGCAGAAGAATATAACGGAAAAGCTGATGTGATATTTGTATGTGTCAAAGGGTATTCCGTAGACTCTATCACAGAGCTTATCAAGCGGGCAGCCCACGACCGAACGATTGTAATTCCCATATTGAATGTATACGGCACAGGACCGCGCATCCAACGTCTCGTACCGGGAGTCACCGTACTGGACGGATGTATCTACATTGTAGGCTTTGTTTCCGGACCGGGCGAAATCACTCAGATGGGAACCATCTTTCGTCTGGTATATGGTGCACACCGGGGAATCCTTGTTCCGGCAGGGCTGATGGAGGCCGTACAGAGGGACTTGCAGGAAAGCGGCATCAAAGTAGAAATCTCTCCCGACATCAATCGGGATACCTTCATTAAATGGTCGTTTATTTCAGCCATGGCAGTCACCGGAGCTTATTTCGATGTCCCGATGGGAGAAGTTCAGAAACCCGGCAAAGTGCGCGATACTTTTATCGGACTCTCTACCGAGAGCGCTGCTCTGGGAAAGAAACTCGGAATTGAATTTAAAGAAGACATAGTCACATACAATCTGAAAGTAATTGATAAACTGGCTCCCGAAAGCACAGCATCCATGCAAAAAGATATAGCACGCGGACACGAATCAGAGGTACAAGGTCTGCTCTTTGACATGATAACAGCAGCCGAAGAGCAAGGTATCGATGTGCCTACTTATCGGGAAGTTGCTAAAAAATTCATCAAACAATAAAGAAATCAATATGAACAACCTTCTTTTATCTATCAACTGGAACCCAAATCCGGAATTATTTAATCTTTTCGGCATCTCAATCCGTTATTACGGACTATTGTGGGCTATCGGAATATTCTTTGCTTACATAGTGGTGCACTATCAATATCGTGATAAGAAGATAGACGAAAAGAAGTTCGAACCGCTTTTCTTTTACTGTTTTTTCGGCATCCTGATCGGGGCACGACTGGGACATTGCTTGTTCTATGATCCGGGATATTACCTAAATCATTTTTGGGAAATGATACTTCCGGTTAAATTTCTTCCGGGAGGTGGATGGAAGTTCACGGGTTATGAAGGACTGGCCAGTCATGGAGGTACCCTCGGGCTGATCATTTCTCTCTGGCTCTATTGCCGCAAAACGAAAATGAATTATATGGATGTGGTAGATATGATTGCCGTAGCCACTCCTATTACGGCATGTTTCATTCGCCTTGCCAATCTGATGAATTCCGAAATCATAGGTAAGGTAACCGATGTATCCTGGGCATTCGTTTTCGAACGGGTAGACATGCAACCACGGCATCCGGCACAACTTTATGAAGCAATCGCCTATTTTATCCTCTTCCTGGTAATGATGTTCCTCTATAAGAACTATAGCAAAAAACTACATCGGGGGTTCTTCTTCGGACTTTGCCTGACAGCTATCTTCACTTTCCGCTTCTTTGTAGAATTCCTGAAAGAAAATCAGGTGGATTTCGAAAATAGCATGGCACTGAACATGGGTCAATGGTTAAGCATCCCGTTCGTAATTATCGGCATTTACTTTATGTTTTTCTACGGAAAGAAAAAGAGTGTAAAATGAAACATATAATTGATATTAAAACCTGGGAAAGAAAAGAAAATTATGAATTTTTCCTTGGTTTCCAGAATCCCACTATCTCCATTACTTCAGAAGTAGAATGTTCGGGTGCTAGAACACGTGCCAAAGCCGCCGGAGAATCCTTCTTCCTGCACTACCTTTATGCCGTGTTGCGTGCTGTCAATGAAATCAAAGAGTTCCGATTCCGCATTGATTCTGAAGGACGGGTAGTTTATTTCGATACAGTGGATATGCTGACTCCCATTAAAGTGGCAGATAACGGACGTTTTTTTACTGTACGACTTCCCTGGTATCCTGATTTTAAGACTTTCTACACAGAAGCCAAAGCCATCATTAGCGGAATAGATCCGGATAAAGATCCTTATGAAGCAGAAAAGACAGGAGGTAGTGATTTACTGGATGTAGTGCTCCTCAGCGCTACTCCCGATTTATATTTCACCTCACTGACTTGTACGCAGGAACATCGTCACGGTGGTAATTACCCGTTAATGAATGCGGGTAAAGCCGTTATAAGAGGTGGTGTATTAGTGATGCCCATCGCTATGACCATTCATCATGGATTTATAGACGGACATCACTTATCCCTGTTTTATAAAAAGGTGGAAGAGTTTCTTAAATAATTATTTTCCCCTGACTATCTTTTTGATATCATTCAGTTTGTTTAATGCCTCAATCGGAGTAAGATTATTCACATCCAGATGAAGTATTTCATCCCGGATCTGACACAAAATCGGGTCATCAAGCTGAAAGAAACTCAACTGCATACCTCCGCGATTCTCACTGACTTCTGCCAGCGGCTTACCCGAAATTCCCTGCTGGCGGTTGTCAGATTCGAGTTGCTTCAGAATTTCATTGGCACGTTTCACAATACTTTTAGGCATGCCTGCCATCTTGGCCACATGGATACCGAACGAGTGCTCACTTCCGCCCCTTTCAAGTTTCCGGAGGAAAATAACTTTATTATCCACCTCCTTAACCGATACGTTATAATTCTTAATACGCTTAAAGGATTTCTCCATTTCGTTCAGTTCATGGTAGTGAGTAGCAAAAAGCGTACGTGCCTTTGCCTTCGGATGCTCGTGGATATACTCTACAATAGCCCAAGCTATGGATATTCCGTCGTAAGTAGAAGTTCCGCGTCCCAATTCATCGAACAGGACAAGGCTTCGGGAAGAAATATTATTCAGAATATCAGACGCTTCATTCATCTCGACCATAAAAGTAGATTCTCCTACAGAGATATTGTCACTGGCACCGACCCGAGTAAAAATCTTATCTACCAATCCGATATGAGCGCTTTCGGCCGGAACGAACGAACCAATCTGGGCAAGCAGGGTGATCAATGCAGTCTGCCTTAACAGGGCCGACTTACCGGCCATATTCGGACCGGTAATAATGATAACCTGCTGGGTAGCGTTATCCAACAACACATCGTTAGCTATATATTTTTCTCCGATAGGCAGTTGCTTTTCAATTACCGGATGCCGCCCCTGACGAATATCCAATACATCATTATCTTCAATCACCGGGCGGATATAATTGTTCTCTTTGGCTACATTGGCAAATGAAAGCAGGCAGTCAATGCGGGCTATCTGGTTAGCATTGATCTGGATGGCAGGTATAAATTCACTCAATGCCTGTACAAGTTCTGTATACAGGCGAGTCTCCAATACCAAGATCTTGTCTTCGGCACCCAGAATTTTCTCTTCATATTCTTTCAGTTCCTGAGTGATATAACGCTCCGCATTTACCAACGTCTGCTTACGTATCCACTCTTGCGGCACTTTATCTTTATGCACATTCCGCACTTCAATATAGTATCCGAAAACACTGTTATAAGCAATCTTCAAACTAGGTATTCCTGTCAGTTCACTTTCACGTTGCTGTATCTTAAGCAGATAATCTTTGCCAGAATAAGCAATCTGCCGAAGCTCATCCAATTCCGTATCTACACCATCTTTTATGACTCCCCCCTTATTTATCAACAGAGGAGGATCATTATTAATCTCTTTTTCAATCCGGTCACGAATAGAAATACAAAGATTCAACTGCTCACCGATTCGGTTCAAACTCGGATTATCGGCCTGTTGACAAGCCTCTTTAATAGGTTCAATTGCTTGTAAAGCAACTTTTAACTGTACTACCTCACGAGGAGAAACACGCCCGACGGCTACTTTTGAAATGATACGTTCCAAATCTCCGATCCGATGCAGTTCGTCTTCAATCAACTCCCTGAAATCCGGTTTACGAAAGAAGTATTCTACTACATTCAGCCGGTCATTAATGGGTTTCTCATCTTTTAAAGGAAATACCATCCAACGCTTCAACAGACGGGCTCCCATAGGACTGATAGTCTTGTCAATAACATGAAGCAAACTGCTGCCACCATCGTTCATGCTACCGATCAACTCCAGGCTACGCACTGTAAATTTATCAAGACGCACATATTTGTCTTCCTCGATACGTGCCAGCGAAGTGATATGTCCTACCTGTGTATGTTCCGTCATATCCAGATATTGCAGGATAGCTCCGGAAGCTATAATACCATTCTTGAGATGCTCAACCCCGAATCCTTTCAGATTCTTTGTTTCAAAATGCTTCAGCAACTTCTCCCGGGAACTGGATTCGGTAAATACCCAATCATCCAGTTCAAAAGTAAAGAACTTACTTCCGAAATTTCCCTCAAACATTCCGCGTTTCCCACGTTCGAAAAGAATCTCTTTCGGAGCAAAATTATTCAGCAGCTTATCTACATAGTCAAAAGGTCCTTCAGCCGTCAGGAACTCTCCGGTAGAAATATCCAGAAATGCAATACCACAAGCCGATTTTCCAAAATGAACAGCTGCCAGAAAGTTATTTTCCTTATAATTTAAGACATTATCATTGATCGAAACACCCGGAGTAACTAACTCCGTAATGCCACGCTTCACCAATTTCTTCGTTGTCTTAGGATCTTCAAGCTGGTCACATATGGCCACCCGCTTACCTGCACGGATCAATTTCGGCAGGTATGTATCTAACGCATGATGCGGAAATCCCGCCATCTCAACGGTTTTACCCTTTCCATTGGCACGTTTTGTGAGAGTAATTCCTAATATTTCAGCTGCAATAATCGCATCGGTAGAATAAGTTTCATAGAAGTCTCCGCACCGGAACAGCATCACTGCATCCGGATGCTTAGCCTTCAGGTCAAGAAACTGTTTCATCATCGGGGTTAATTCAATATCATTGCTCACGGATAGTCTTCTTTTTAAGTTCATAAATAACAAGGCAAAGATAGCGGTTTCCCTCAAATCTACCTATCCTAACAGACAGTTTTACCATACCTAAAATAATGTATATTGATCGGTCTGCCCCTTATTCCGATAATAAGTTTGGCTATCATCATTTCTAAATAAACCTTTCAAAAAGAGTCTGTTTTATTAATAACTTTATTATATCCTTTAAAATATATTATAAAACACCGATTTTTATCCGAATTACTTGCTATTTTCGCAGGAAGTCGTACCTTTGCAATGTGTTTTTCATAGTATTAGATTTAAGGTTAACAAAGGTTGGAGCAAGGCGTTGCTCCTTTTTTTATGTCCATACCCCAACATCCTCTCAACCGAAGGAAGTATTAAAACAGTCTCCGATCCACCCCAAAATAGAATTTCAGAGCTTTCAACACTTAACAAATCACATTATTTTCTTAAAACGTGTTATAAAACATACTAATTTACTTGGTTTATTTGCTATTTTCGCAGAAAGCCGTACCTTTGCAATGTGTTTTTCATAGTATTAGATTTAAGGTTAACAAAGGTTGGAGCAAGGCGTTGCTCCTTTTTTTATA
>OBVG01000648.1_pt1 | contig 24079 bp, 22 predicted proteins | sample 1501271 | NCBI WGS metagenome assembly OBVG01 (sample SAMEA2579934, study PRJEB22360) | human gut metagenome | biome: human gut; feature: human-associated habitat; material: faeces | place: Denmark | collected 2008/2010 | reverse complement strand
CCCGGAGGTGGAACAGGTCACTGCCTGACCTGTCCCGCCGGGACGGTTCTCTTAACAACACCATATAGATTTTTTGTACGCCGCCGCCCGCCATCGAGCAGAATTTTACACCTAATTGGGGATAAAACAGTTGATATAAGGGGAACTTTCCCTGTTCTTTAACACATCCTGAAAAGCCCAGAAACCTCTGCCAACATGATTAAATACGCCGTCAAGAACAACCTTTATTCCTTCATTATGAAGATTATAGCACACGTTGGCAAAATCTTTATTAGTACCAAGCCTTGTGTCTATCTTTGTATAATCTCTTGTATTATATCCGTGAGTGTCAGATTCAAACACAGGAGAAAAATATATAGCATCAGCACCTAATCTTTTAATATGTGGTATCCAGTCATTAACCTTTAAAATGCGGTGGTTAAGCACACCATCATTCTCAAAGGGTGCTCCTGAAAACCCAAGAGGATATATTTGATAAAAAACACTTTCGTAAGCCCACATAGCAGCCTCCATTTATATATTTATATATATATTAATCGGCATTTTCTTCTTTATCAACAACCTTAATAATATTCTTTTTCCACATTATTCTGGATGAAATTATAGCAACTTACAATACAAAAGAATAATCGTTTATACATTGTTAGTTATATATTTTTTTGATATAATAATTATAATTTTATTATGGTAGAGTGTAAAAGTTAAATCATTACTGATATGCTTAGATTATGTATTGAAAATATGCATAGCAGTCAGGATGGATTAAACATAACAGCCAACGGATAATACAGCATACTGAACGGAGAAAAGCCTATGAAGAAAAATAAGTGGTATACAATAAGCGTGTTTATAATAATATGTGTATTGCTGAATCTGGCAGGAAAGTGTATTGCTGGGTATTTCAGGCTTCCATTATGGCTTGATTCACTAGGTACAGTTGCGGCCACTTATGTATGCGGACCGGTATGCGGTGTTATCGTTGGAGTTACTCTCAATATTCTTTATTCTATAATATATTCGTGGACATATGCCTGTTATGCCATAGTAAGTGTTTCTATAGCAGTTGTTGCTGGAATTTGCATAAGTAAGGATTATATGAAAACACTGCTTGGTGCACTGACATCAAGCTTTTATATTGCACTTGTTTCGTGTTCTATTTCCGTGATTTTTAATTATATGTTTTTTAATGGTTATACCAATAATATATGGGGTGATGGAGTTATTGAGTCGCTTTTAGGAATAGGATTTAATGATTTATTAAGTCACGTTGCAGGACAATTTTATATTGATTTTCCTAATAAGATCATAACTGTGCTTGCACTCTATATATTTGTAAGGTATGACAAGGGAAAGAACAGATTTGATAAAAGGATAATGACAGCCTGTATATATATCGGGATATCTGCTATGGCAGCAGTACAGCTTATGGAAGTTAATACACCTAAGTGCGTGTATGCAGCCTCTGATAACAGTAGGAACAATCAGAATAATATAGAAGAAACACCAGATTATAATACTTATCTTCAGACCGTTTATGGAAGAGAAAACGGAATACCAGGCGGCTGTGCCAATGATATAGCACAGACTAATGATGGAATACTATGGATAGGAACCTATGGTGGTTTATACAGGTATAATGGTACAGAGTTTAAATGGGTGGATGAATATGCCTCTGTTAAGACTGTAAACTGTCTGTATAAAGATGAAGAGGGCAGATTATGGATAGGAACCAATGATGGCGGCGTATCGATAATGATTGATGAAACAATCATAAATGTTGTATCAGAAAAGGAGGGATTATCAGCTGATTCCGTAAAGTGTATAACACAGGGTTCTGATGGTGATTACTATATTGGCACGACAGGTGCTATGTCAGTAGTTTCTCTGGCTGGTGGATTAACAGTTAAAAGCTATATAGATGATATAAAATATGCTGTAAGTGCAGACTCTGATAAGAATGGTAACATAGCAGTTGTCAGCGATAATGGACAGCTAAGTATTGTAAAAAATGCAGCAGTTATTTCAGAATATAGTGCATCAGATGGTGGAAGATATACAACGTGTTCATTTGATGATGCGGGTATGCTTTATGTGGGAACATCAAAAGGAAATATAGATAAATATGAATATGATTTATATAATAACGCTTATGTACTTAAGGAAAGTGTAAGCTGTAATGAGCTTAATAATATTAAAGAAATATATTTTGTAGATAACACATTAACAGAAAATGGCACACTTTTTGTATGTGCAGATAATGGTACAGGATATTATGACAGTCAGAATCAATTTATAAACATTGATACAGGCAGCTTTAATAATTCAATAGATCATATGACAGCAGATTATCAGGGAAATCTCTGGTTTACATCATCAAGACTTGGGCTGTTAAGATTAAGCAGATCAGCGTTTACACAGCTTAATTATGAACATAGTGATGAAAAGCTGGTTGTAAATACAGTTACAATGTGGAATGGAAATTATTATATAGGTACAGATAGTGGAATTGCCGTTTCATATGCAGCTGCAGGCAGTATTACAGCTGATAGTGATTATATTCAAAAGCTGGACAGCGATTTAAAGGAGCTTGTGAATAAACTTGTAAAAGAGCTTGATAACGTAAGAATAAGGTGCATAACAACGGACAGTAAAAATAATATGTGGATATGCACAACAGGCAAAGGAATATATGAGGTTACATATAGTGGTGAAATTATAAGATATGATGAGAATAACGGACTAAGTGGAAACAGATACAGGACTATAACAGAGTTAAGTGATAATACAATGCTTGCAGCAGGTGATACAGGACTTAGTTATATTGTAGATGAAGCTGTCATTGGCAATATAGGTTATTCTATGAAAAACAGTAAGGTTTTATGTACACTTGAAACAGATATACAAGATTATGGAAGAGTTATACTTGCAGGAACAGATGGCAATGGAATAGAAGTTATTAGTGATGGAAGAGTAATAGATAATTATGATAAGGATGATGGTCTTAGCTCAGCGGTTATATTAAGAATGGTAAAGGATGCTTCTGGCGAGGGTGTATTCATAGTAACAAGTAACAGTCTGTGTTATATGGATAAGACAGGCATTATAAGAATATTGGATAATTTTCCTTACTATAATAATTACAATGTAGTTAATGGGAACAATGATAATCTTTTTGTGCTGGGCTCAGCCGGAATATATGTTGTTGATAAGAGTGCCTTACTTTCTGGAAAAGAACTTGATTATAAGCTGCTTAATGGGGATTGCGGACTTGAAAATGCATTAACACCAAATGCATGGGATTATATTGATGTGAATAATAATCTGTACATGTCAACAGATGATGGTGTAATGATAGTCAATCTCAATGATTATAGTGCCAGAATAAGATCATATCGTATACAGATGAAGTCCGTAAAGGTAGATGGAGAAAGTCTCAGGGTAAAAAGAGGGGAAGAGCTTTATATTGACAGCAAAGCACAGATGATAGAGATGTTCCCAGAGATTATAAACTATTCTGTTAACACTCCTTATGTAAGTATATATCTGGAAGGGTATGATGCCGAACCGAGGATAATATTGCAAAGTGATCTAACTAATATAATATATATGAACATACCTGTAGGCACATATACATTTCATTTGTCAGTTCTTGATGAAAATGGCAGGGTGCCAATATCTGAAAACACATATACAATTATTAAGGAAGCAAAGATATATGACTATTGGTGGTTTAAGGTGTATATGGTCGGAATATTTGCACTTACAGTTGCATATCTTACGTGGATAATATTCCATACACAGATTAAAAGAACCCTTGATTTTCAGAAGAAAGAGCTCGAATTCGTAAAGAAACAGCTTGAGATGGGAAATGAAACAGTTCTTACTATTGCAAGGACTGTTGATGCAAAGGATGTTAATACAAGCCAACATTCACTAAGAGTATCTGAGTATTCAGTTATGATAGCAAAGGAGCTTGGATATAGTGATGAAGAATGTGAAAACCTTAGAAAAGCGGCACTGCTTCACGATATAGGAAAGATAGGTATTCCAGACAGAATACTTAACAAACCTGAAAGACTTACAGATGAAGAATATGCCATTATGAAATCACATGTTGAAAAAGGAGCGGAAATACTTAAAAGCTTTACCCTTGTTAACCATGTTGAGGAAGGAGCACTTTATCATCATGAGAGATATGATGGAAAAGGATATATGCATGGTCTTAAGGGGGAAGAGATACCGCTTAATGCAAGAATTATCGGAATAGCAGATACATTTGATGCCATGACAGCTAACAGAGTGTATAGAAAGAAGCTTAATAAGGACTATGTTTTAGGGGAAATACGAAGAGGCAGCGGCACACAGTTTGACCCAAAGCTTGTGGATATTATGCTTAGACTTATTGATAGTGGCAGGATAGACATTGATAATCTGTATAAGGATGGTGAAGCAGATGAAGATAAGTAATATTAAGAAAATATCCGGCAGGGTATTGTCTTATATAGTAAGCAGGGAGAGTATCATAACTCTTATAACATGTGTTGCAGTAAGCATCATCATAGGTGCCTGTATGGTTTATTCAAGAAAAGATGAAGATAAGAGCATCAAGGTAGGGATAATATATGTAGGTGATGCAAGTACTGCATATACAGACAATTTCATAGAGGCACTTGCAGATATTAAGGAAGAGTATGGCGATAAGGTTGAAGTTATGCATATGTATAATGTTGCCGAGGGAACAGAAAGAGAATATCTTGAAAGACTTGTAAATGCAGGCTGCAATCTGATATTTTCTACAAGCTATAACTATGGTGAAACAACTAAGGAGCTGGCTGGAAAGTATCCAGATGTACAGTTTTGTATGGCAACCGGCTCTAACGCTAACGAGGAGCCATACTATGCTAATTATCATACATTTATGGGTGCTATATATGAAGGAAGATATGTAGCAGGAGTTGCGGCAGGCATAAAACTGAAGGAGCTTATATCAGAAGGGATAATAACAGAAAATGAGGCTAAGATAGGATATGTTGCAGCGTATCCTAATGCGGAGGTTATATCAGGATATACAGCTTTTTTGCTTGGAGCAAGATCAGTTGTGGGGAATACTACCATGACGGTAAAGTACACATATAAGTGGAATGATTATCGTACTGAAAAGAAGTATGCAAGAGAACTCATAAATGAGAAGTGTGTTATTATATCACAGCATTCAGATACAGCAGGACCAGCGACTGCCTGTGAGGAAACATCCTCAGATGTACCTGTTTTTAATGTGAGCTATAACCAGAGTATGTTTGATGTAGCACCAACTACATATCTTACGGGGTGTAAGATTAACTGGAAGCCATATATGAAGGCTGCCGTTGATGCAGTTCTTAATGGAAAGGTGGTAGAAAAGAACATCAGAGGTAATATACATGGTAATGATGTGGGAGCCGGCTTTGATGAAGGCTGGGTTTCAATGCTTGAGTTTAATGATATTGTTGTGGCAGATGGCACTAAGGAAATGGTAGCAGATGTTATCGAGCAGTTTAAGAAGGATAGGCTTACTGTGTTTAAAGGTGACTACATAGGCGTAAATACTGACAATCCAAATGATATCATAGACCTTAGTGAAGGCTTTGTGGAAAATAAAGACAGCTCAGCACCATCGTTTAACTATATATTAAAGGACATTATTACGATAGAGTAAAAATACATTATTACGCATTATTACAATAGAGTAAAAACACTTGACTGTACAGCTTTTTATATGATAGAATATGCAGGCTTTAAATGGTTTTATTGGAAACGAAACATCCTCCTGGATGATAACGAACAACACATTGAGTTAAGTTATCATTAAGGAGGATTTTTTTTATGCCAAAAAACAAATTTCAGGACGTAGTATTCACAATTATTATGGCAGCTATTATGGTGTACGGGATGGTTGTTTATAATATAGCTCTTAACACAGGAACAGTTGATGGAACAACTTTTATTGCAGCATTACACGAGTTACCAATAATGGTGCCAGTTGCTTTCATTCTTGAGTTCTTTATAGTTGGAAGGCTGGCAAGGCTGCTGGCATTTACTGTTATGAAGCCAACAGACAGACCACAGTTTATCACATATGCAATATCTATATGTATATGCTGTATCATGTGTCCTGTTATGAGTCTTGTTGCAACAATACTTTTTAAGGAACCATCTTTTGGTATGTGGGTTAAGACATGGGCTATGAATTTCCCTATGGCAATACTTTATCAGATGTTTTACTGTGGACCATTTGTACGTCTTATCTTCAGAGCAATATTTGAAAGAAAAGACAGCAGGCAGAAAGAAGCCATAGAAGCATAATTCCTGCTGCGTTAGTACAGCATTTATTGTGATATTTAATCTTGTGATATTATCCAAGGTATGAGAAAAGCATAACCACTATGCCTAGTATAACAAGTATGACTCCTGTTGCACGGTTAAGTGTTTCAGGAGTAGCTTTGTTTGCGAAGATAGCTGCTATTCTTGCCCATATAAGTGTAAATACGATACATAATATCCACACAGTTATATCAGGTATTCCACCAATCGCGAAGTGTGATACAGCACCAGTAAGGGCAGTAAATGTCATAATAAATACACTAGTTCCGACAGCAGTTTTAAGTTCATATCCAAGTACGGAGGTAAGGATAAGCAGCATCATCATACCGCCGCCGGCACCGATGAAGCCACATATAAAGCCAATTAATATGCCGCACACAACTGACTGAATGGCACGTTTCTTAGCAGATACACCCTCCATGGCTTCCTTTGTAGTCATAACAGGTCTTATGATGAATTTGATTCCAAGAAGGAAAGTCATAAATACAGAGAAGTTTCCCATTGTAGCTGATGGAACAAGGCTTGATACATAACTTCCTACAACAGTGAATATAAGAACACTGACCATCATAATAAGTCCATTTTTAATATCTAGATTCTTGTTTTTTCCATATGTATATGCTGATATGGCACTGGCAAGCACATCAGAAGAGAGTGCGATGCCGACAGCCATATAAGGATCCATTCCTAAAAATGTAATGAGCATAGGGCTGATTACGGCAGCGGCACTCATGCCGGCAAATCCAGTTCCAAGACCGGCACCCATACCTGCAAAAAAAGTTACAATAATAGTTAAAAATAATGATGACATAAGGTATTTACCTCCTTTTAAGTATCTTATCAAGATTATCTTCTATCTGTTTCATACCCGAAAAAAAAGCCTCTTTAGTGGCAGTGTCCATATTATCAAAAAGATGTTCAAGAAAATCTTTCTGTAAAACCTGACCTTCTTTAATTATTTCCTCTGCCGCAGGTGTGCATATGAGCTGTGTTTTCCTTCTGTCACCTTTGGTTTCTTTTCGTATGATATAACCATCACACACAAGCCTGTCAACATTGACAGAAACAAGATTAGCTTTGATTTTTCTTACCTCCACAATATCTCTTGCAGTTGTATATTCTGGATTATTTGCAAGAAACATAAGAATATCGAAAGCTGTCTGTGGAAGATTAAACTTATGTAAAAGCGGTTTGCATACTGAGTTATATGCAAGATTGATTTTTTGTGCGAATTCAATTCCTGAGTTCATAAGAGAGCCAGCCTCCTTGTAGTTAAATATAAATTACAAAAATGAATAGTTCAAATTTGAAGTATTATAACACGTTTATATTGATAAGTAAAGAGTGTAAATGCAGTTTTAGTTTTGCTTTATTTATTAGCTTTTTAATGTTTTTTATCTTCAATATAGTGCATTTCATAATGACGGGTGCTATACTTACTTACAACAAAAATATGCGCACACCTGACACAGACTCGATATGCGTAAAAACACGCAGAAATGGAGACTAGTGTGAAAAATAAGATTTTTCACACGCAAGAATGGAGGATTATTATGAAAATATTTTTTTATGCCCTTAGGGAATATGATGAGAAGAAATATGTTGAGAAATTCGCAGAGCAGTATTCATTTGAGTATGGTTTTACATCAGATTATCCTTCAATGGATAATGTAGAACTGGCTGAAGGCTATGATGCAATATCAATAATAACCAATCCCATGTACCCAGAAATACTTGATGCATTTCACAAGAAGGGAGTTAAGTACATATCAACAAGAAGTATAGGTTATGAGCATATTGATATTAAGTATGCACATTCAATAGGTATGAGAGCAGCCCACGTAGTGTATTCACCAAATAGTGTTGCGAATTATGCGATTATGCTTATGCTTATGGCCTGTCGCAATATGCCTTGGATAATGAAAAAAGCGGATTGTCAGGACTACTCATTAAAGGGAAAAGTCGGAAAAGAATTATCAACATCAACAGTTGGAATAATAGGAACGGGTAATATAGGTAAGACGGTGGTTAAGCATTTATCTGGCTTTGGATGCCGTATATTAGCATATTCATGTTATGAGGATGAAGAAGTGAAAAAGTATGCAGAGTATGTAAGCTTTGATGAACTTCTTACGAATTCAGATATTATAACATTACACGTTCCTGGAAATGCTGAAAATACACATCTTATTGATGAGGCAGCATTTAAGAAAATGAAGGATGGAGTAATAATAGTCAATACAGCCAGAGGCCTTATAGTGGATACACAGGCACTTATAGCTGCATTAAAGAGTGGAAAGGTAGGATTTGCCGCACTTGATACTTTTGAGGGAGAGGCAGGCTTATACTATCTTAATAAGGAAACTGAAAAGCTTGATAATGACAATATGGCAGTTTTAAAGAGCTTTCCTAATGTAATACTCTCACCTCATATGGCATTCTATACAGAGCAGGCGGTGTCCGATATGGTTGAGAATTCAATAAAGGGAATACTAGGTTTGGAAAATGGTGACAATAGTCTGGAGGTTATGTAGTTTTAACAGCCGGATGTGATAAGGGTAAAAATGAATTCCTGAAATTTTGTTTTTGGCATAGTAAGCCCTCCTTATAAAAATAATAAAAAGTTTCATATAAACACAAAAATGTCGCCTATCCGTCTGACAATGGATAAGCGACATTTTATGTCATATTTATTTTATCAAGTATTGGGAATTTGACTTGCTATTTTGTGTTGGTGTATGTAGTAAAATAGTATATAATTATTAACAAGATATGAATGTGAAATGCAATTATGTTATTAGGAGGAAAATGATATGAAGTGGGGAATTCTGGCTACAGGTAATATTGCAAAAAAATTTGCATCAACTATAAATCAGATGAGTAAGGAAAATGAACAGCTTGCAGCAGTAGGCTCACGGCACATGGATAGTGCAAAAGCTTTTGCCAGGGAGTATGATATTCCACGATATTATGATTCTTATGAAGCATTGGTAAATGATCCTGATGTTGAGGCTGTTTATGTAGCAACACCGAATAGTCTGCATTATGAGAATTGCAGACTTTGTCTTGAGCATGGTAAGCATGTACTTTGTGAAAAGCCATTTACAATAAATGAGAAACAGGCACAGGAGCTGTACAGGCTGGCAAAGGATAAGCATCTTTTTATTATGGAGGGATTATGGATATGGTTTCTGCCATTGTATAATCGTCTGCGTAATATCCTGCTTCAGGGAACAATAGGAGAAATTAAACATATTTCCTGTCAGTATGGATTTGTTGCAACGGGTGCCAGAAAAGAGCGTAAATTTAACTCTGCACTTGGTGGAGGTGCTCTGTTGGATATAGGAATTTACAATCTGGGATTTTTGCGTATTGTTACAGGGTGTGATCCGCAGAATGTAGAAACCACAAAAGTACATATTAATGAGAATGGAACAGATGATTACAGTTGTCTCAAACTGACATATAATGATGGATGTATTGCAGAATCAGTCCAGACAATAGGAGAGGAATTAAAACGTAATGCCAGAATTGAGGGAACAAAGGGAAGTATATATTTGCCGGATTTCCAACATGCAAAGACCTTGATACTTGAGGTGGAGGGTAAAGAACCGGAAACAATCGAGTGCCCGGTTGATATAAATGGATTTGAATATGAGATTCGTGAAGCAGGCAGATGTATAGCATCAGGAAACAATGCCAGTGCTATTTATACACCGGAAGACAGTATTGCACTTACAAGGCTGATGTATAATATCCGTATGAGCTGGAATATGATATTTGATGGTGAGATACAGGCATAAAAACCGACTAAATAGCTTATTTTAAATAAATTGGCATTGCATAATAATAAAGAATATACTTTATAAAGTTGTGTAATGCGAATTAGCGAAACAAATTAAATTTAATAAGCATTTTAAAGAATGGGGGAAGCATTGCTATTCATTAATATATAATGAATAAGCGGGGCATAAAAATCATGGCAATTGCTAAAATGGGAAAACTTGTTGAAGTTGATATAAGAAAGCTCTGGGAGCATGAGCAGTATGATTTTTCTAAATGGCTTTCAGATAAAGAAAATCTGGAACTACTTAATGATGCCATTGGGCTTTCATTAACAGAGGTTGAGACAGAAGTATATGTCGGTGCTTACAGATGTGACTTGGTGGGAAAAGATGAGGTTACTGGTGAAAAGGTTATTATTGAAAACCAGCTGGAAGCTTCAAACCATGACCATTTGGGGAAAATTATTACATATGCGTCAGGACTTGATGCCAATGTAATTGTATGGATTGTAAAGGAAGCGAGAGAAGAACACAGAAGTGCTGTAGAATGGCTTAATAATAATACATCTACAAATATTAACTTCTTTCTTATTGAGGTTCATGCATACAAAATTGGCGATTCTAATCCGGCTCCTATGTTTGAGGTAGTCGAAAAGCCTAACGGCTTTATTAAAAATGCCAAAAATCAGTCGGGTTCTTCGGATCTTAATAAATCGCAGTCTGAAAGACTTGAATTCTGGACGCAGTTTAATGATGTTATAGTGGAGCGGGGAAAGCCATTTAAGATTAGAAAGGCTTCTACGGATCACTGGTATGATATTGCCATTGGAACTAGTGTTGGACATGTTGCTCTTAATCTGGTAAATAAAGAAGGCTGTGTTGTTGTTGAATTGTACATAAATGATGATAAGGAATTATATGATTCTCTGGAATCGCAAAAGGAAGAAATAGAAGCAAAGCTTAATCTTCCATTGGAGTGGCGCAGACTGGATGATAAGAAGGCTTCAAGAATAATGCATAAGATTTATGGACTTAATTTTGATGATCATTCAAATTATGGTGAATTAATGAATGAGATGATAGACAAGGCGGTTAAGTTTATAAGTGTATTTAAAAAATATATGAAATAAAAAAGAAAATGAGTGTCAGCCGTTTGGATTTGAAAAGGATCAAATGGCTGATTTTTTATGTCAGGAGGTTTCTATTTGAATTACTGTTATTATTTTTTATGTTAATATGAAAATAGGAAGAGCAGAACTTGAAATGACATTAATTGACAAATTACGACAAAAAAGAAAAAAATATTTGTTTATGTGGTATAATATTTCAGAAGCAATAATGTATAAACTAAACGGATAGGAAACGGGGGCTATTTTTTGAGAATACTGTTTTGTAACATTGCATGGATGGATTATTATAAGGGAATTGTTCCGGGAAAAGATGAGCCAAAAAACGGAGGTTCATATGTAAAGGATACGAAAGATGCACATGAAAAGTATAATTTTAAGCCGGAACTCTTAAAACTAAAGGGATTCCCGGAAGGTGAGTATTGTCTTGGATTTGTGGAGACGAAAAGTACCAGCGCCGGGAAAAGGAACCAGCTAAATATTGAAAAGATAGAGGGCTGCAGTGATCTTAAAAATGATACAGAAGTTGATGATGTGCTGGTTGTGTACTGTGCATTATATCCGGACTCTTTTGATAAGGAAACATATGTTGTAGGCTGGTATAAACATGCGACAGTTTACAGACGATACGAAAAGCTGGAGTTTGATACTGAAGCTTCAGATAATGAGTCAGCAGCAGATGAAAAATATATCCAGTTATACAATGCAATTGCATTAAAGGAAGATTGTGTTTTGCTTCCAAGGTCGCAAAGGCGAAAGACATTCTGGAGAGTGCCAAGAAAGAAAAAGGGTGTGGCATTCGGATTTGGACAGTCAAATGTATGGTTTGCAAGAGGAGAAGATGATAATAAGTATTTATCTGATTTTCTTGACAGGCTTGAGAATCAGATTGAAACCTATGATGGTGAAAACTGGATAGACAGATATGCAGAGTAGAAAAGGAGAGATGAATGCAGCGGGATATTAATACACTGATAGAGGATATTGTTAATGAGGAAATAATTAATGCAAAGAAGAATATAATTATTAAAATTCAGGAAGCATTTTTAACTAGCGGGATATCTGATGAATTATTTAAGGTGAAAGATGTACCCTTACATGAGATAGGATTTAGTGTCAGAGTCGAGAATGCACTCAGGCGTTCCGGAATAAATTCGTTAAAATAATTGGTTCTCTGTTCCAGATGTGATTTATTGAGGGTAAGAAATTTAGGGAAAAAAGGAAGGGCAGAGCTTGAAGCACTTCTTTTGGATAAGTATGGGGTTACTTTAAGAGAAGGATTAAAAATTTAGTGCTTAAAAAGACATGATAACAGTTCTTATACTATAAAGGCAGTATATGTATGGGAAAATCGGTATTGACCGAGCTCTTTGAGCGAGGGATACTTCTTGTCCGAAGGGCAAGAAGGTGTAACTGAGAATACTTAGATCAATCGAAGTTTTTAGGGCTAAAGCCAATATAAATAATACTAGACAGGTTTGTCCAATAGCGTAAATACGGCATTTTCTCGCTTTGTGTCGTGTTATGTTTAGTAGAATAATATTACTCTGTCAATGAAAGGAGGAAACAGTATGGATCAGAAAAAGATTGGACGTTTCTTAAAAGAACTTAGGAAAGAAAAGGTTATTACACAGGAACAGCTTGCCGAAAAGATAAAAGTTTCAGGCCGAACGGTTTCTAGATGGGAAACAGGTGTTTGAGTTATAATAGGACCAAGTTAGATGAAACCCAGTAAAATCAAGGGGTTATGCCTAATTTAGTCCTTATTTTTATACCATTTTAGCGGTAAAGATAGGGCAGCGCTGCAATATTAAACCGAAAATCCAAGTCAGTATCACAGATGTCCGCAATCAGTCTGAGAGTGAATCTGTGTGCTTAGATTAGGTACAATTTTATATCAAAACATTTAGTGAGGACTAAATTAGCACTTGAGATGGAATACTCCATCAGCTGGTTTGGTCCTCTTTTTATTTGAGAGGAGTGGTCGAATGGGCAAGGTGTTAATTTGGTTCGTAATCATTATTAGTACAGTGGTTCTCTACTGTCTTATGAAAGTTAAGGCAGAGAGTGATGAACTGTATTTAGATAAGGTTTTTTATGATGAAAACAGTATATCATATGCGTTCATGCATTGAAAATACTGTTCAGTTAAGAAATGCTGTATTTTTTTGGTGCACTAATGCGTAGAAAGCAGGTGTATGATGAGTTCAAATCATTTTTTTGTGTATGACAAAAAGACAGATTGCATATCTGCCTCATAATGCAGTATAATGGTAACGAGATTTATGCAACCCGATACATGAAATCCCTATTTCTCTTTGGACGGAGGTGGATAGGATATTTTCGATTGTACCTGACAGGTGTCAGATACTTTTGTATGAGAAGCATGGTCTCTGTTTCGTTACCACCGTGTTTGAGATACGCCCTGCATATGTTTACTGCGATGGCGAAATTAATTTTATAGATGTGTTTGGTATTTTTAGATTTTTTTATTATAGCGTGAGAAGTCACTAATTCACAGAAATTATACAGAATCATATGGGCATTGATTTCCTGAAGGATTCCATCATATTTGCTGCTGTGCCAGTTGATCAGACCGATGGTGTATTTGAGTTCACGGAAGCTTGTTTCCTCGCTCCAGCGCATCCGGTAAAGTTTATTGATTTCTTCCAGAGGAAGTTCTTCTGAAAGATTGGTGGCAATACAGATATAGGTTCCATTATCAAGGCGAACACGTACAATACGGAATTCAATATCGTAATACATGCAGTTTTCATCAAGAAAATCAAAATCGGTAGAAGGCTGAAGTATGGTATAGGTGTTAGGATTCCCCAGTGTTTCTTTCGTATGGCGTCTGGTAAGTGTTGTCCTTATATGAGTATCAAATTCGCTGTCAGGCAAATCATAAGAGGAAAGGATACCATTACTGTTGATATCCTTCATGCGGATAACGAAATACATTCCCTTCCGGATCAGGTGTGCAAAGGTATTAAAACTTTCGTAACCACTGTCTGCCATAAGGATGGTATTATTACAATACTTATGAAAAATATCAGATCAGTGCAGTAGATATGCATATAGAAAATCTGGATAGTGATAAAATGATTTGTTATCCAGTAATTCAAGGAGAACGAATCAACTATCAAAATAAATAATGTTTTGAAATCAGGGATGAGGTAGAAAGGAAAGTTCCATGACAAAAGATGAAGTAAAAAAACTCAGGATGAACAGTCCGGAATCACTACAGTTTTTAAATAATGCTACAAAATTTTATAATTTAATGATGATGTATCGTTGTGCTATTCGGGAGATACAAACTAAACTTGAGGTTTTGGATGATGAATTTTCAGTTGAGAACAATCGAAATCCTATTTCTTTTATAAAAACAAGAATTAAGCAGCCCAATAGTATTTACGATAAACTGCAGAAGATGGGATATGAATTTACAACAGAAAATATACAGACATATCTCAATGATGTAGCAGGCGTTAGAATAGTTTGTGCGTTTATTGACGATATTTATATGATATCAGATTTGATTACCCAACAGGATGATATTAAAGTTATTGAAATAAAAGATTATATAAAAAATCCAAAATCGAATGGTTATCGAAGCTATCATATGATTGTTGAAATACCAGTATTTTTTGCTAAGGGTAAAACACCTATGCGTGTAGAATTACAGATTCGAACCAATGGTATGGATTTCTGGGCAACATTGGAACATCAACTTCGCTATAAAAAAGGAATTGAAGAAATGCCTGGCTATGATGAGATAAGTGAAGAATTACTTCATTCTGCAAGAGCTATCATTGAAGCAGATAATGAAATGCAGAGAATAAAAGACAAAATTGGTATGTTCTACGAAATTTAGGGAGAAAACTGAGCAAGTAGGAAGGTGGAATATATATGAAACAAGATACTTTAGAGGGCAAAGCAAAAACAAAAAATGGGGTAAAACGGCTGTGTTTTTCCATAATCTGCATTCTTCTGGAAGTGATTTTTATTATTACTATCGTAACACGCTTGAATGAATATGCAGAAATCATAAATTTATTTACAAGGATTTTGAGTGGGATCTTGGTTTTGGGATTGTACGCATCAAATAAGACATCCTCTATGAAAATGCCTTGGGTCATCTTAATTCTAATTTTCCCAATTATGGGTGTAGGCCTGTATTTGCTGATTGGTTTGAATGGTGGCACACATAAAATGCGTGAGCGATATGCAGAAATTGATAGCAAATTGTTACCAATGCTTCCGGACAGTCAGGAGTGTTTGAGCAGAATAAAAGAAACAATTCCGAAAGCAGGAAATATAGCAAGTTACATACAAAGAAATTCGCAGTATCCAATCTATCAGAATACGGATATTGTGTATTTTGATGAAGCAGTGAAAGGATTAGAGGCACAGCTTAAGGATTTGGAGAAAGCACAGAAGTTTATCTTTATGGAATATCATGCGATAGAAGACGCTGAAGCATGGCATAAGATTCAAGATGTTCTGGAAGAGCGAGTAAAAGCAGGTGTGGAAGTCAGGGTATTCTACGATGATATGGGTTCTATAGGCTTTATTAACACAGATTTTGTGAAAAAGATGGAGGCAATAGGAATTCATTGCCGTGTATTCAATCCGTTTATGCCAGGTTTAAATCTGTTTTTGAACAATCGTGATCATAGAAAAATAACAGTTATTGATGGAAAAGTCGGATTTACAGGTGGATATAATCTAGCAAACGAATATTTTAATTACACACACCCGTATGGACAGTGGAAAGATACAGGTATTCGTTTAGAAGGAGATGCTGTTCAGTCGCTTACGGTGACATTTTTGGAAATGTGGAATGCAGTAAGTGCTAAGGATGCTAATGATCCTGATTTTAGTAAATACCTTTTCCACTATGATTATGCGGCACAGCAAACTGGGTTTGTTCAACCTTATGCAGACAGCCCTGTGGATAATGAACAAGTAGGAGAAGAAGTTTATATCAGTATGATAAATAAAGCTGAAAAATATTGTTGGTTTATGACTCCGTATCTAATCATAACAGATGAAATGACGCATGCGTTATGTCTGGCTGCTAAGCGAGGGGTAGACGTAAGAATTATCACACCTGGTATCCCTGATAAAAAATTCATTTATAATATAACTCGTTCTTTTTATCATGGATTAGTTAAACATGGTGTTCGTGTTTATGAGTGGACTCCTGGTTTCTGTCATGCAAAAATGAGTGTGGCAGATGACTGTATGGCAACTTGTGGAACAATTAATCTGGATTATCGAAGTTTATATCACCATTTTGAAAACGGCTGTTTTATGGCAGATTGTCAGGCAGTTGTGGATATAAAAAATGATCTGATAAGAACGATGGGAGAATGTCGTGATGTGACAGACCAATATCAAACCGGACGAAGTGCATATTTGCGACTGGGACAATTATTTATGAGATTATTTGCTGGATTGCTATAAGAATCTGATGAAACGACCTTTCAAAAAACAGTTGATTTAGAAGTTAACTGTTTTTGAAAGGCCGTTTTTGCTATATCTAACAGTCTGTTGTACAAAGAAGATTTTGCATGGATGAAAAAACAAACCTTGTTGAGGTTAAATTGAGTTTTCCATTGTATTGTATTGCTAATGAATAAGAATAAGAACAGACAATGCTGAATGCTCTGGAAACAAGAATATCTGAGTATAGTATGTAAGTTCGTAACAGAATGAAAGGAGCGATTCAAATGAGCAATTTGGAAAATTATATGAAACGGCAAGCAATTTTTTGTGAACAAAATGATAGCATTAGTAAGAATCTGTATTCAGAGTATGGTGTAAAAAGAGGCTTACGAGATGAAAAAGGCCAAGGTGTGTTGACGGGGCTTACAAATATTTCTGATATAAAAGCTTTTGAATATCATGATGGAGTAAAGAGTCCATGTGATGGCGAGTTATCTTATCGTGGTTATAATATAAAAGATTTAGTAACAGGAAGTAAAGGAAAAAGGTTTGTCTTTGAAGAAGGAGCATATCTTCTTTTATTCGGAGAATTGCCAACTGATACACAGTTAATGGAATTTCAGGGAAGACTATCTGATTGTATGGAACTACCGACTAACTTTACCAGAGATGTCATTATGAAAGCACCTACATCAGATATTATGGGTTCTATGACTCGAAGTATTCTTACATTGGGCTCTTACGATAAGGAGAAAGAAAGTCTTGAAATTCCGAATGTGCTAAGGCAGAGTATGCAGTTGATCGCAGTATTTCCTATGTTAGCAGTATATGCATACCATGCTTATTGTCATTATGAAAAAAACGAAAGTATGTATATTCATAGACCTGAAAAAGATTTATCTATTGCTGAAAATTTCCTGCGCCTATTAAGACCAGATACAAAATTCACAGAACTGGAAGCAAGAGTACTGGATATAGCATTATTGTTACATATGGAACATGGTGGTGGTAACAATTCTACATTCACTACACGGGTAGTAACATCTTCAGGTTCAGATACTTATTCTGTTATTTCAGCAGCAATGTCATCCTTAAAAGGAAAAAAACATGGCGGTGCAAATCTGATGGTAATGAATATGATGGATGATATTAAAAGTCATGTGAAAGATTATGAAGACGAAGAGGAAATTGCATCATATCTGAGTAAGATTTTGAAGAAAGAGGCGTTTGATCAGAAAGGACTTATTTATGGAATGGGACATGCTGTATATTCTATTTCCGATCCGAGAGAAAGGGTGTTCAAAGGCTTTGTAGAACAACTCGCAAGGGATAAAGGACGTGAGAAAGATATGACCCTTTATAACAATATTGAGAAGATTGCACCTAAGTTGATTGCAAAGCAGCGTCAGATATTCAAAGGAGTAAGTCCTAATATAGATTTCTATAGTGGTTTTGTGTATGACATGTTGAATATTCCAAGAGAATTGTACACGCCATTATTTGCGATAGCAAGAATTGCTGGTTGGAGTGCACATCGCCTGGAAGAATTGATAACTACAGATAAGATCATTCGCCCGGCATATAAGAGTCTAGTCAGCAAAAAAGAATATATAGAAAGAGAGGAACGATAATATGGGAGCAGGAACCAGTGCAGAGGAGTTTTTTTTAAAGAGCATCAATGTTGAAAGCATATTTGAATTTGTCGAAAGAACAGATTATTTGTTCCTTTATAGTATAAAGGAATGTGTTGAAAAATCAGACTGTCATGAAGGAGTATATCTTTCAGAAGTGGCAGAATACATGAAATTATCGATTCCAGAAACATCTAAGATGGTAAAAAGTCTTGAAAATAAAGGATATATTATCTGGAAATTAGATGAGAAAAAAGAAAGAACGTACCTTGTTTTGACGAACAAGGCAATTGAATTAAGTAATTGTCAGAAAGAAAAAATGATAGAAGCTTATGAAAAAATCATATCGAATATACAAGAAGATGACCTGGCAGTTACACGGTGTACATTGAGAAAAATCCGACAGCTTATGGAAGAAATAAAATAGTGATTAATACAACGGAGTAAGAAAAGCTCCTTCATATATTAGAATAAAAATATGACTGTTTCTTTAAAAAGAAGCCTGTCATATTTTTTTATGAAAAATAAATTTTGTTGAGGTTAAATTGAGATTGACTTTGTATTGTATAAGTATGAAATAAAAAGGAATCAGGTGATGTACAATGAAAAAGTATAAAATATGTAAAATCCTTCTTGTTATACTGGCAATTTTTTTATGTGTGGCTTTTTATGAATTGATCGGAATCTGCGTTGCATATAAAAAGCAGCCGGAAGTGTCCAATACAACCAAAAAAGAAACAAAAAATGGGTCATGGAACGAATGCAGTGAAAATACAGAACGGGCAGTAATCATAGAAAAGAATCCAGAAGCGCTTTTACAAAGAGTGCGTTTGATCAAGAATGCAAAAAAGGAAATTATTCTTTCTACTTTTGCATTTCAATCCGATGAAAGTGGAAAATTGATTTTAGGAGCACTGCATGATGCGGCAGACAGAGGTGTACATATTCGTCTGTTAGTAGATGGAATGGAGAGCTGGATTGATATGGAAGGAAATCCGTATTTCTATGGATTATCTTCCCATGAGAATGTTGAAATTAAACTGTATAATAAGGCCAATCCGTTGAAACCATGGAAGATGATGGGTAGAATGCATGATAAATATTTGATTGCAGATGGAAAGAGATATATTCTTGGTGGAAGAAATACATACAATTATTTCCTGGGTGATTTTCCGGGACATAAGAACTATGACAGAGACGTGTTAGTGGTTTGCGATGAACCTGAGAAAGAAAATTCAGTTAACCAGTTGTTAGAGTATTTTGAAACGATATGGGAACAAGAAGACAGTGGTTATTTTCATGACAATAAAAAACTGGCAAATAGAAAATCTGTAAAGAATGCAGTTTTAGAGCTGCAGAACGGCTATCAGAAATATTTTGAAGAGAATAAGGAAAGAATCTGCGATACCGATTACACGGACGAAACTTTTGAGACAGAAAAGATTGCATTAGTGTCAAATCCTATTCACACAGGTTCCAAAGAACCAGTAGTGTGGTATCAGTTGGGAGAATTGATGAAAAATGCAAAAAATCGTGTGAAGATCCACACGCCATATATTATCTGTAATGATATGATGTATAATACATGGGAGGAGATTGCAGAGAACGTTTCAGATTTTTCTATCATGACAAATTCAGTTGCGAATAATGGGAATCCATTTGGGGCTGCCGATTATGCGAAAAACAGAAATAGAATCTTAAGTACAGGAATTAATATCTGGGAATATGAAGGCGGTTATTCATACCACGGAAAAAGTATTCTGATTGACGATGATCTGTCTGTAATCGGTTCCTTTAATATGGACATGAGAAGTGCATATCTGGATACGGAACTGATGCTTGTAATTCGCAGTAAAGATATTAATAAACAGTTGGAAGAGGGCATGATGGAATATGAAAGAGTGTCCCGACAGGTATTGGAAGATGGGACCTATCGTGATCCGTATCATGTAGAGCCAATTGAATTGACAAAGAAGCGTCAGAGAAAAATATTTTTGGTACAGCATCTGCTTGGATGGGCAAGGTATCTGTTTTAATAAGGAGGAAGGAAAACGTGTTTCAAATATTGATTGTAGAAGATGATAAAGAATTAAGCCAGCTATTCCAAAAAGTGCTTGAGAAGAATGGATATCAGGTCAAAAGTGCATCGGATGGAGCACAGGCATTAGAAGTATTGGATAAGGAATATATTGATCTGATCATTTCTGATATTATGATGCCGGTTATGGATGGCTATGAACTGGTGTCAGAACTTCGCTCAGCAGGATATCAGATACCAGTGCTTATGATCACTGCGAAAGGTTCCTTTGATGATATGCGCCAGGGATTTCTTTCGGGAAGTGACGATTATATGGTAAAACCGGTAAATGTGAATGAAATGGTTTTAAGAGTCGGAGCACTGCTTCGCCGTGCACAGATACTGAATGAACACAAAATTGTGATCGGTTCAACAGAGTTTGATTATGATGCAATGACGGTTACAACTGATAAGGAAAGTCTTGTTTTGCCTAAAAAAGAATTCCTGCTTTTATATAAGCTTGCAGCTTCGCCAGGCAGAACATTTACAAAACAACAGTTGATGGATGAAGTATGGGGATACGAGACGGAGGCAGACCCACATACGATAGAGGTACATATAGGAAGAATCAGAGAGCGTTTTAAAGATAACCCTGATTTTGAAATCGTAACAATGCGTGGAATTGGATACAAGGTGGTGAAAAAATAATGGAACAAAAGAAAGAAAAAGGATTGCGGATCCGATCCTGTCTGACTGGTGCAATCTGGCTGGCACTTGTATTTTCAACAGTCATATCTGCTTTATTATTTGCTTTTTTGAATCATTTTTTTAATCTGCCGGGCAGCATACCTGTGCTTGGCTGGCTTTTGATTTTCAATACATTGATTGCAGGGCTGATCACTTCCTTTATTAATGCAAAGTTACTGGAACCAATTACTAGGCTTAGTAAAGCAATGAAGGAAGTTTCTCGGGGAGATTTTGAACAGCATTTGGAAACGAACAGCCGTATAGCAGAAGTTGGAGAATCTTATCAAAGTTTTAACGTTATGACAAAAGAACTTCGTGCAACAGAGGTGCTGCAGATGGATTTTGTATCTAATGTTTCTCATGAGTTTAAGACCCCGATCAATGCCATTGAAGGGTATACAATGCTTCTTCAGGGAGAAGAACTGTCTCAGGAGCAAGAGGAATATGTAGAAAAAATCTTATTTAACACCCAAAGACTTTCCGGATTGGTTGGTAATATTTTGCTGTTATCCAAGTTAGAGAATCAGAACATACCAATGAAAAAAACAGAATATCGTTTGGATGAACAGATCCGTCAGGCATTTCTTTCCCTGGAGACAAAATGGACAGAAAAAGAAATTGGTTTTCAGGTAGAGCTGGAGGAAGTTAAATATACTGGGAATGAAGGACTTTTTATGCATATCTGGATAAATCTTTTGGATAATGCGATTAAGTTCAGCCCATCAAAGGGGACAATTACGATGTTTCTGAAACAAGAACAGGATTCTGTTAAGTTCATTCTGGAAGATGAAGGACCAGGAATAGAGGATGATGTAAAATCCAGAATATTTGACAAGTTCTATCAGGTAGATGGATCTCATAAAGCAGAAGGAAATGGCCTAGGTCTTGCACTTGTAAAACGGATTGTAGATAGTGCCGGAGGAACAATCAAAGCAGAAAACCGTGAATATGGTGGATGCAGATTTGTTGTAGAGCTTCCAATACAGAAAGATGAGGCCATATAAGTTTAAGAAAAACAGATAGAGGAGGAATTACATGACATTTTATCAGGAATTGCAGTTAAATCAGGCAGGTTCTAAAAATCTGTTGAAAAAGAGTGAAACAGTGAAAGAAAAATCATATCATATACTGGTATATTTGGTAAAGATAGCTGTTACAATGGCATTTTGTTTTTTATTTGTTACTATTTTCAGTATCTTATTTGGAAATGAGAATAGTATTGTGGGTGTAGTAGTTTTATTATGCCTTATGGTATTTCGGAATGCGGATCTGGGGATCCACACCGGACAATCTACGATGCTTTTGGCTTTGTTCTTTGTAATTATGACTGTATGTCCGCATTTAGCAAATCAGTTTTCACCGGTATTGGGAATGCTGTTAAATATTGCGGCACTGGCTGTGTTGATTCTGTTCGGATGCCATAATCCATTCATGTTTAATCAATCTACATTGGTTCTTGGGTATCTACTGCTATATGGTTATGATGTTACGGGAAAAAGCTATCAGATGCGATTAGTCGGAATGGCTTTAGGTGCAGCACTTACCTGCTTCGTATTTTATCGAAATCATAAAAACAGAACTTATAAAAGAAATCTGAAAGATCTGATACAAGAATTTGATATCACTTCTTCCAGAACAAAATGGCAGATATGTCAGATTTTATGCGTGCCGATTGTCCTTTGCATTGCAGAACTTTGTAATATGCCACGTGCAATGTGGGCTGGTATTGCGGCCATGTCAGCGATTTTGCCATTTATGGAAGATATGCACTACAGAGTCCGTAAAAGGATTGTCGGAAATATTGCAGGTGTTATATGTTTTACAGTGTTATATTTTCTGCTTCCTTCGTCAATCTATGCATATATAGGAATTCTTGGAGGAATCGGTGTAGGATTTTCAGCACAATATGGCTGGCAGGCAGTATTTAACACATTTGGTGCTTTAGCCATTGCTGCAGAGACTTATGGACTACAAGGAGCGGTTAGTCTTAGAGTGATTCAAAATGTTTTTGGTGTTGTGTTTGCTTTAGCATTTTGTGTTATATTTTATTGGTTTATGTCTAAAAAAAAGGAAAGTGATGTGATCGTACATGCAGAGTGAAGTGAATCAGGAAGAAAATTTGAATAGAATTATTACGGTTCCTAATCTTCTTTCTTTTTTTCGGCTTTGTCTGATTCCGGTAATTATATGGAGTTATTGTGTAAAGAAAAATCCTCTGTTAGCTGGTGAAATCTTATTGCTGTCTGGTCTTACGGATCTTGCTGATGGATATATCGCAAGAAGATTCCATAGGATTAGTAATTTGGGAAAAATACTTGATCCGGTGGCTGATAAGCTGACACAGGCAGCGATGTTAATCTGTCTGTTTACTCGTTTTCCGCATATGCTTCTTTTAATCGTAATAATGGCAGGTAAGGAACTGTATATGGTAGTCAGTGGATGTCTTGTGATACGAAAGACAGGAAAAGTACATGGTGCAGACTGGCATGGAAAGATAGTAACCTTTTTATTATATGGAACTGCAGCGGTTCATATTATATGGTTCCAAATTACACCGATGGTATCAGATCTGTTGATTGGTTTGTGCGCTATAATGATGGTCATATCGGTCGCTCTGTATATTATCCAGAATACCAGGACTCTTAAGGGAGAGACTGTATAAGCAATTTTATATTGCAATGACTAGAAAAATATTTAGGAGAAGATAGATATAAACAGTAAGTCAAACACACAAACTATGGAGTCTTTAGTCGGTTTAATAAAATTTTAGATAGAAAATAAATCATTCAATGTCATTTAGATAAGGTTTTTTATGACAAAAAGACAGATTACTTATCTGCCTTATAATGCAGTATAATGGTAGTCAGACAGTTTTGGATATAAGAGATGATCTTGGAGCAACAATAAATGAATGCAGGGAAGTGACCGAAAAGTACCGCACAGGACGGAGTGCATATTTAC
>OBVG01000645.1_pt1 | contig 24229 bp, 19 predicted proteins | sample 1501271 | NCBI WGS metagenome assembly OBVG01 (sample SAMEA2579934, study PRJEB22360) | human gut metagenome | biome: human gut; feature: human-associated habitat; material: faeces | place: Denmark | collected 2008/2010 | reverse complement strand
GGCAGATCTGCCAGTGTATGACATTCCCTATCCGCAGATCAAAAAGATAGCGGCGCTGAAAAATCACATTTGGGGTTTGTAAAAAGGGACAAAAAGGTTATAATGATGGAGAAAACTTTGATTCTGAAACATATCTCAAGGATGCTCTGTCTATTAATTTCCTACAGTAAATTTACCCGAACCACTTTTTAAATATGATAGACAATTCCCATATTTTGAGCTATAGTAAAGCCAAATCTGGGTATGATTAAAAATAACGATACACATACTATAAAAATCAACCCGAGGAGGACTGTTATGAAAATATTATTTTATGATACCAAAAGCTATGATAAAGAATCTTTCGAGGCAACTCTGAAAAAATATCCCGGCATCCAGATTGATTACATCCGGTCGGATCTGGATCCCCGTACTGCTGCTCTGGCTGACGGCTTCGATGCCGTCTGTGCTTTCGTCAGCTCCAATGTGAGCGAAGCCACATTAAAAATTCTCCACGAAAAAGGTGTCCGTCTGGTCCTGCTGCGTTGCGCAGGATACAACAACGTGGATCTGGAAAAGGCAGTTGCATATGACATATGTGTCATGCGTGTCCCCGGTTATTCTCCGGAAGCTGTCGCAGAGCATGCCATGGCTCTGGCTCTGGCCTGCAACCGCCGCTTATACAAAGCCTATAACAAGGTCCGGGAAAATGATTTCAGCCTCGCCGGACTCATGGGCTTCAATTTCTATGGTAAGATTGCCGGAATCATCGGAACCGGCCGGATCGGTGCAGCTATGTGCCGGATCTGTAACGGTTTCGGCATGAAAGTCATCGCCTACGATGTCTACGAGAACCCGGATCTGAAAGATTTCGTCACCTATGTGACCTTAGACGAATTACTGGCGCAAAGTGATCTGATCTCCCTTCACTGCCCGCTGATGGATTCCACCTACCACCTGATCCAGCTTGACACCATCAAGAAAATGAAGGATGGCGTCATTCTGGTAAACACTTCCCGGGGTGCTCTGGTCAAGACCGAGGATCTTATCGAGGGCATCCGCCTGCACAAGTTCGCCGGGGTCGGTCTGGATGTCTATGAAGAAGAGACGAAAAACGTCTTCGAGGATCGTTCCGATGAGATTCTGGAGCATTCTACCACCGCAAGGCTTTTGTCCTTCCCCAATGTCATGATCACATCCCATCAGGGATTTTTCACAAAAGAAGCACTGGAAGCCATTGCAGAGACTACCTTGCAGAATGCTCTGGATTTCGGAAGTGGAAAGAAGAGCCCCAATCAGGTGCAATAAAATATTTCCAATCGAGTAGTCTGACTCATCGTATACACAAAAAACGGATGGCCCTCCCAAGCCATCCGTTTTCTCGTTTTTCAGTTTCCCGTCTTGTCCTTTTTCTCTATCTCTTACAGTTTTTACGATCAGTCCAGATTCAGTTTCTGACCAACTCTGATCACATTCTGGTTTGTAATCTGTACATTTCTGCGAAGCAACTGTGCCAGAGTCATGTGATTTCTCTTAGCGATCCTGGAAAGCGTATCACCACTCTTTACCGTATAACCGCCCGCTGTATACCAGATGCTCTCGGAAGGTCTGCGGTCAGTAACAGTTACCAGATAATTGCCGCCGCGCTTCAATGCGAACATGGACTGTCCGGTGGAAGTTACGGTAAAGGATCCGCAATACTCCAGGCGTCCCTTCTCTGTATTATAGCGATACAGGTTTGCACTCTTGCCGGAATTGTCCTTGCCTACATTTACATGAATGTTGACATTCACTCCGAAGCTGCCGGTATCTCTGATACCCAGCTGTCTGTTCACGGTTCCGGACTTTGCGGATACCAGATTTGCCGGGATTGTGTTGCTCGTCTGGTCTACTGTCAGATCAATATTCTGAATCTTTGACAGATCTTTATTCTTCAGATCCTGTCCACTGATGCTCAGTGCCACACCGTTTCCGCTGTGGAATGCCACCGTCAGCTTCGTACCTTTAATGGTATTCAGTACATTCTGAGGCACCTTGACTTCACCGCTGCATACAAAGTTCATGTTGACACTTGCAATAGCAGGATTTTTCATCATCTCTGCCACCTTATCCTGTACAGAGTTGCTTACATCCGTCCAGTCTACTGCAGGTGCTGCAGAGGAACCGCTGTTGTCATCATCATCGTCATCGTCATCATCGTTGTTCACCACATCTGCCGCTACCGTAAATACAGCAGAATGGGTTCCGGTCATTCTGGCTCCAACACCTTCCGGTACTGCGGAAGTCACTGCCAGGAAACCGTTCATATTGATGGTACCGTCCGTATTTCTGCGAATGCCTCCGTGGATTGCACTGTTCATATCCATGTTCTGGAACCATTCTGCTGTAGCTGCTATTCCTTCACTGTTGGTAGAGTTTTCGCCTCTCCAATAATAGTTCATTGCATTTTCGTAGGCACTGGTCTCCTGAGTTCCTTTCGGTTTGAACTGTTCTGCAACCGTCTGCCCTGCTGCATTGCTGCTATCCTTAAAGGACAGGATTCCTTTTGCTATAAATGCAGTATTCTTTGCGTCATTTGTATAGAATGCCACGTTAAAGGACTCATTGTTATAACTGGTAGAAGAATATGCCTCAATATCCGGACAGCTGTTGGAATCAATACCCTTTGCCTTATTGCCGAATGATACACTGTTGCGCAAAATATGATGTCCGCTGATGCTGGAACCACCCATCTTGAAGCCGTTACCGTTACCGGCATCTACTTCCTGTCCGTTCTCATCCAGTACATAACCGTTCTTGAATGCCACGCAGTTCTGAATGACCACCTGACCGATAGCTCCGGTCTCTACCTTGGCGAACAGATCCCAACCGTCATCGGCATTGTATGCTGCAATACATCCATCAAATACATTACCCTCACCAATCGTCAGCTTAGCTGCAAATCCGTCTGCATCCTCATATCCCGCATCTGCGTTCAGATATGAAGTACAGTTCAGGATCAGGTTATAGGAAGGCCAGTCGCTTCTTCCGTCTGTGCTCTTGTAACGGCTGATCTGAATACCAGTATTGCCGTTTCTATATGCCATAATATCATCCAGTGTATTGTGACTGCCGGATACCTGAATACCCTTGAGGGAATTAGCAGAACCTGTTACATCAAATCCCTGGAAATACCAGTAATCACCTGCCAGGATCATACCTGCACATTTTCTCTGGAAATTCAGTACCGGACGAGAAGTGCTGTCCGGATCGGCAATCATATAGATTCTGGCATCTGTAGTTCCACTGACACCTCTGTCTATCGTCACCGTCTTATCCAGTGCATAAGTACCGCCCTTCAACACGATCATCTGGCCCGGAGCCACGCTCTTCACTGCGGTATAAATATCCACAGGATCACTGTTGGTACCGCTTCCCGTACTTCTTCCCTCAGGAGCAGCATAAATAACCGTTCTACCCTTTACATTATAATTTACTGTAAAGTCAAATGTTACTGTATCATAGCTACTCAACAGAGAATACTCTGAAGGTCTGTAATCCGCATTCGGGGTAAACTCTACATGGAAAACGTTGCTTCCGCTTTTCAGTGTCGTATGGGTATATACCTTGGTATTTGCCTTTACACCCGCATCTGACAATACGGTTTCATTGTCACTGTTGGTAATTTTCAATGTTCCGTCCGCATTGCCGTAATATACCAGTTCGTAATCCGCACTGTTGGCTACAGAAGCAGAATCAATCGTATAATTCGGTGTTACATAAGTGACCGGTCTGGATTCTGCCGGAGCATCTTTGGCCGGATCGATTGTTGTCAGCACTGCATTGGCAACGCTGATGGTTGCAGTTCTGGAAGCGAAGAAACCTACATAGATGTTCTCTGCATCCAATCTGGTCAGTTCGTCTCCGTCTTTGCCGTGATAGTATTTATTGGTTACGGTCTCACCGGTTTCCACATTGGTATAGCTCAGGAAATAACCGGTATTGTTTCTCTGCAAAGTCATGTGGAAAGTGGTCTGCACGTTCAGATCCGTAATATCCTTCACAGCTTCTGCAGAATTGGTATATTTGCCTACTATGTTATAAGTTCCCGCGCCGTTTCCGCTGTTTGCAGCACTGGTCTCCAGAGTAGTCATGGTAGACCGGAAGCCCTGATCTGTAGGACTGTCGTTCATATTTTCCGGTGTTACACCTATTTTTTCCTGGGAACCGATACCAAGTTTCATGGTGTATTTGTCTCCGGCATCAGATACCTTGCCTTCTGTGGCATCCCAGAGATATTCCACCTTTGTAGCACTCAGCATATAGGAATTGTTCCAGAAAATACCGGAATCTCCATTCTCACCCACACGGTCAGCTGCCATAAGGCCAAAGCCTTCCTGTCCGTTGGTGTATGTCCATTCGTCCACCGTAATATCTGCAGATAACGTAAAGTTCTCTGTTGCCGGATCAATCGTGGTGTAGTAGAATGCCAGACCATCCGTTGAAGCTGCTACCAGCTTTCCTTTGCTGTTCTTCTCCCAGATCTTCAAATCACCTGTATCCAGGCTTCCACTATAACCGTTATTCGCTGTTTTGTTGTCAACGCCCTGACCAAATGCTGCAAAATTCCAGGTCTTCACTGCATCTTCAGTGATTGTCAGTTTTACTTCCGCCGGAGTGGATACATTTTCTCCTCTGACTGCAGCTACCTGAAATGTATATTCCTGACCTACCGTCAATCCTTTGATCGTCTGAGCCAATGCAGTCACTCCTTCTTCAACAACCGTGCCGTCCACAGATACCTTGTAGCTCTCTGCTTCGGCAACTGCCTGCCAGGTCAGTTTCACATTGCCGTGTCCCTTATTCTCAGCATTTAAGCCCTTCGGCGTTGCCATAGGTAATACAAATTCTATTGATGTTGTCTTATTACTTGCTTTTGTATTCTCGCCTTCTCCTATCAGTTTTGCTTCAAAGCTGTAAGTGCCGGACGCTGTAGGCTGGAACTCTGCATTTCCAGAGGTTCCCTGTGCAGTAACGGATTTTGTCTCCACCGCATTACCATCAGCATCATACATCGTCACTTCCAAAGATTTTGCATAGATTCCACCGATCTGTGCAGTGTACGGAACGGTGATGGTTCCGTCCTTGACAAAAGGTGTTCCCAGAACGGGAGCTGCTATGTCATCCCAGCTTACGGAAGATCTGTAATCTACGGTCAGAGCATAGATCATAATCTTACTACCACTTGCATATAAATAATAAGTGCCCCCTTTTTCCACCTCATAAGTTTTGGCAATCAGGTCTGCTCCCGCCTTAAAGGTCTCAATCCCTTGGGGCTTGCCATCTACATCCTGCAAAAAATAAATATCTTTGCCTTTTGCTTTAAATACAACTTTGATTCTGCCATCTTTTTCCGCCTCCAGTCTTACTGCAGCACCACTGGTAGGAATTTTTCCTTTGTTCGGGTTAGGCGAATTATCTCCCTGTACACATCCTGTATACTTTACCCCATCTAAACTAGCTGAACCAGATTTAAAACTCATAGTTTCAAGTACAGAAATTCCGCCATCATACGTTGTTCCTGCTGTCAGACCCTTGCTCAGATCCAATTCATACAGGTCTTTTTCCGTTCCACTCTGCGCAGCAGCCATTGCTGCATTCGCATCCTGTGTTGTCGAAGCTGCCGCAATACCTTCTTCCTCTCCCAACACTTCTCTGGCTCTTTCCGCATTTCCGTCAGAAACCGTCTCACTTACCTGTTCTACCACAGGTTCCGTTTCCTCTGCCTGTACAGAGATGGGGCTGATTCCCATTCCCGACAGCACCATGGCTCCCGCAAGAAGCAATGCCATCAGTCGTTTTCTCTCTTTTCTTCCTCTCCTGCCTAACATTCCCATACCTCCACTTAGCATGTGTTATAAACGATTACATTTGTAAGCTCTTACAACACTATGTACTGTATATTAGCACTATCGCTTCACATTAGTAAACTGTTTTTGTGTATTTTGAATATTTTTGGAAGTTATTCATATATTTTTTGAGCAAATTTTAGCTATTATTTTTGCGCAACATTTATTTTTTATAAAATATGCACATTTTCTCATGAAATGTCTATTTAGGAATAGTAAGTGTTTACATTTTCCTTCTGCATTCATTTCACATAGCCGCAATATCTCTTGCCAAAAGTTATATAAACTTATATAATAATTACAAAGTTATATACACTTATATAAAGTTATATAAGATTTTAAAAGTTATATAAACTAATATAAGAAAAGGAGGTTTTCATTATGAGTACCAATCCGTTTACGTTATCTTTTGGAAAAAAACCGTTGCAATATATCTCCCGTCTCACGGAAACAAACCAAATTCTGGAAAGCTTTTGTGCCGAGATTCCATCCAATCAGATCTACATGATCACCGGTGTCCGTGGCTCTGGCAAGACTGTAATGATGACAAATATTGCTTCGGAATTACGAAAAAGAGAAGACTGGATCGTTGTTGAACTGAATCCTACCAGAGATTTACTGCAAAGTCTTGCCGCAAAAATCTACAGCATTCCCGAATTACACACGCTGTTCATTAATGCAAAACTTGACTTTTCTGCTTTTGGTCTGGGAGTATCCATTGAAAACGCTGCTCCGGTCACGGATATCGAAAACGCTCTGGAACTCATGTTGAAATATATCCAGAAAAGTGAAAAAAGGTTGCTGATCAGCGTTGATGAAGTGACGAATTCCGAATATATCCGAATCTTTGCAAGCTCCTTTCAGATTTTTTTACGAAACGACTATCCCATCTTTTTACTGATGACGGGATTATATGAAAATATTTATAATCTTCAAAATGATAAAGTACTGACCTTTTTATACCGTGCACCCAAATTAATCCTGGAGCCACTCAATTATACCGCTATCCGCAAACAATATATGGATATCTTTTCTCTGGATATAGATGCTGCCGGAGAACTGGCTTCACTGACCAAAGGCTATCCTTTTGCCTTTCAGGTACTTGGTTATCTCTACTGGGAAAATCGCGATAAAAAGACTTTGGAACAGATTTTGCCGGAATATGACCAATATCTGGATGAATATGTATACAGTAAAATATGGTCGGAATTATCCGATCTGGATAAAAAAATCGTAACTGAAATGTCTCTCAGCGGAGAGACTCAGGTAAAAGCTCTCCGTGAGCGATTAGATATGAAATCTGAACTTTTCTCTGTCTATCGTGAGCGTTTAAAGAGAAAAGGTGTCATTATTTCCAAAGAATACGGGAAAGTCACACTGGCCTTACCTCGCTTTGATGAGTTTGTAAAAATACAACAGCTTATGTAACTGCGGGACGCAGCGTCTATTCCACGCCCCGCAGCACAACTTTCCCCACATATTTCCGGGCCAGTTCCTCCATCTGTTCCAGTTCCTCTTTGGAAAATGCGCCGAACGGATCTACACCGCCCGGTTTCACATCGTCACATTCCGCTGTCTGTATCATCCGGTACAGGCAGTTTTCATTCTCTTCGTAATTCTGAAGATAATACGCAGGGCATCCGGCGATCCATTTACCGATTTTCTCAAATTCCGCCACGGTATGAATTCCCTTTACCACGGTAGTGCGGAATTCATAGGGGATGCCACTGCTTTTCAGGATGCCGATACTCTCCTCGATGCGGGAGATATCTATATGCGGCAGTCCCGCCGCCCGAGCATAATTATCCCTGGAAGCCTTAATATCCATCGCCACATAATCAATCAGATGCTCCTGCATCAGATCCCACAATACTCCCGGCATATAGCCATTGGTATCCAGCTTGATCGGATATCCGAGTTCCTTGATCTTGCGTAAAAAATCCTTCAGATCCTTTTGCAGAGTCGGCTCTCCGCCGGTGACGCAGACCCCCTGGAGAATCCCCTGCCTTTTTTTCAGGTAAGAGAGTACTTCTTCCTCCGGAATGAGCGGCTGGCAGCCGGGATCCAGCCACCAGTTCCCCGTTGTGACAAAACGGACAGCGAAAATTGCAGCCCCCTGTAAAAACAGTGGCTGCAATATGTTCCGGATAATCTAATAAAGTTGTCTTGTTAAAACCATGTATCTGCATAGTTTAAGTCCTCGGCATAGTGGAATCCCGCACCACCAGTTCTCCGTCGAACACGCAGTGCTGGTGCTTCGCCTTTTTCCCGATGATGTCGAACAGGATCCGGGCCGTCTCTCGCGCCATGCTGTCCACCGGCTGCTTTAAAGTCGTCAAGGACGGGATAACATATTTCCCGATTTCCACACCATCAAAGCCTGTCAGGGAAATATCTTCCGGTACCTTATATCCGGCATCAGACAAGGCTTTCCCGGCACCGATTGCCAGCATATCGGAGATTGCGAAGATCGCCGTGCACGGAATCTGCTTCTCGAGGAATTCTTTCGTCACCATATAGCCATTCTCCAGGGAGTAATCTTCCAAATCACTCCTCATAGGCAGGATCAGTTCTTCTCTTACTTCTATTCCGTTATCCTTCAACGCCTTTTTATAGCCTTCCAGACGCAGCTTACCGATAGATGCATCGGTCTTGCGGGCACAGAGGATTGCAATATCCTTATGTCCGTTCTTGCACAGATAGTCCACCATCTTGTAGCTTTCCTTGGTATCATCCACCGCTACGGAGGAATAGGTGTTGCGGCTGAAGCCCTTGGGCAGCATTCCCGTGGTACTTAAGATAAACGGCACATGAAGCTGTGCCAGCTTTTCCTCACTGTGCACCAGATAACCGCCGAGGAAGATAATGCCGCGAAGTCTTTTTTCCTTGACCAGCTTCAGTGCCACTTCCACTTCGTCCTCGTCATAGTCTACATGCTGCAATACCATGGCGTAAGATTTTTCCTTGATCTCTTCTTCCAATACCTTGATCATCTGGCTGAAGAAAGAGTTGTTAATACCTTTGACCAGTACTGCAATTGCCTTGGCATCCTGACGTTTCAGGTTTCTGGCACTGTTGTTGGGTACGTAGTTATTCTCTTTGATCACCCGCATGATCATTTCCTTGGTCTCAGGATTGATGTCCGGGTGGTTATTTATGGCACGGGATACCGTGCTGACACCGACACCGCAGATTCTTGCGATGTCTTTGATCGTGATTTCCTCCATGGAGCACAAACCTTTCCAAGCCTACGGACCTATCTGCCGTACAGCTTCGTCATACTGCGGATCCGTCCTGCAAGCTCCTTTGTAAAATCTCCGTTCCCCATTCTCCACTTCCAGTTGATGCCCAGTGTGGAAGGAATGTTGATGCGGGCCTCCGATCCCAGTCCAAGATAATCCTGCATGGGAATGATCGCCAGATCCGCTACGCTGGACATTGCGGCACGCACAAATTCCCAGGGAAGCTGCTCTCTGGGAATCGGCTCTCCGTCCGCATTTTTCAGACGCAGATAGTCGTCACAGAGCTTTTTGTCAGCTCCCTTCAAGGTGTCATACCACCCCATCACAGTATCATTATCATGAGTTCCCGTATATACCACGCAATTATGTGTATAATTATGCGGCAGATAATCACTTTCCTCACGGGAATCAAATGCAAACTGCAAAATTTTCATACCTGGATAACCGGATTTCTTCACTAATTCTATCACAGATGGTGTTAAAAAGCCAAGATCTTCTGCAATAACTTCTTTTTCTCCCAATTTTTCCTTCATGGAACGGAAAATATCATATCCCGGGCCCTGTTCCCAGTGGCCGTGCTCCGCAGTGGGTTCCCCATAGGGAATCGCATAATAAGCATCGAATCCACGAAAATGATCGATACGTACCACATCATAGCGTTCAAAGCAGGCTGCCAGCCGCTGCATCCACCAGGCATAACCGGTCTCCTTGTGATGTTCCCAGTTATACAGAGGATTGCCCCACAGCTGTCCGGTGGCGGAAAACGCATCGGGAGGGCATCCCGCCACTGCTACCGGCTCACAATTCTCATCGAACTGGAACAGCTCCGGATTCGCCCAGGCATCTGAGCTGTCAAATGCCACATAAATGGGAATATCCCCAATAATCTTGATGCCGTTATCGTTGGCATAGGTCTTTAGTTTCTCCCACTGTACCTGGAACAGATACTGCTGGAACTGGTAAAACATAATCTCTTTCGCATATTTTCTGCGATATTTGTCCATGGCAGCCGGGGTTCTTAGCTTGATATCCTCTTCCCAGGCAGCCCAGCAGATGCCGCGGAAACCATCCTTGATGGCCATATAAAGTGCATAATCCTCCAGCCAGTACGCATTCTTCTGTACAAACTCCTGAAATCTCGCATCTTCTTCAATATGACTGTTATCAAACGCTTCCTTCAACAGGCGGAAACGGCTCTTATAGATTTTGCCGTAATCCACGGAATGGATATCCGTGCCGAAGTCATAGGTATTGCACTGCTCTGCGGTCACATAGCCTCTCGCCACCAGATCCTCGGGATCAATAAAGTAGGGATTACCCGCAAAAGTGGAAAAAGACTGGTACGGAGAATCTCCATAGCTGGTTGGTCCTAATGGCAGAATCTGCCAGTAGGCCTGACCGGCTTCTTTTAATCTGTCAATAAATTTATATGCTTCCTTGGAAAAGCAGCCGATTCCGTAGCGGGACGGCAGGCTGCTCACCGGCAGTAATATTCCGCTTTTTCTCATATTAATAACCACATCTTTCTATTTTTTAGCCCTTAACTGCACCGGCTACCACGCCCTCGATAATGTACTTCTGACAGGTCAGATAGAAGACGATAATAGGGATTACGGACAGTACCAGCAGTGCCATCATGGCACCCAGATCCTTTGCACCGTAAGAACCTACCAGGTATTGTACTACAACCGGTATGGTCTTGTAATTAGTACTCAGGCCGATCACCAGATAAGGTAGCAGATAGTCGTTCCAGATCCACATGGCATTCAGGATGGCTACGGTGATGGCAGTCGGCTTTAAGATCGGCATTACGACACCAAAGAAGGTCTGCAAAGGGTTGCATCCGTCGATCATGGCTGCCTCTTCGATGTCCAGTGGAATCGATTTGATGAATCCACAGAACATGAACACGGACAGGCCGGAACCAAATCCCAGGTACAGAAGCACCATTCCGGGAGGGTTGTTCAGGTGGGTCATATTAGCCAGCTTAGACATAGTGAACATTACCATCTGGAAAGGCACGATCATGGAAAATACGAACATGTAATACAGCACGTTGGTCACGCCGGTTTTCACTCTGGTCAGATAGTACGCAGTCATGGAAGTGAACAGAATGATCGCTGCCACGGAAAATACAGTGATAAATGCAGACCACCCGAAAGCTGTGAAAAAACCGGTTTTTTCAATACCATTCACATAGTTGGTCAATCCCACAAAGGTCTCTGCGGTAGGCAGTGCAAACGGATTGTTGCTGATGAACAGTTTTCCCTTAAAGGAGTTGATCAGTACGAAGAAAATAGGTGTCAAAAATGCAACTACCAGCACACACAGGATACAAAAAATGATTACATTGGAAGTTTTTTTCTTAGTCATTATTGCTCTACCTCCTTACGTCTGGTAAGTACCAGCTGTCCCAGGGCAATGACTGCCACTACAATGAAGAACAGTACTGCTTTGGCCTGACCAACACCTTCAAATCCGTTTCTGCCATAGAAGGTATTGTAGATATCCAGAGCCAGCATTGCGGTCTTTTTGCTGGGAGCACCGGCAGTCAGCGCCAGGTTCTGGTCAAAGAGCTTGAAACTGTTGGATACAGTAAGGAACAAACATATAGTAATAGATGGCATAACCATCGGAATTTTCACTTTGAATAATGTCTGTAACGAAGTAGCTCCATCGATCTCTGCTGCTTCGATCAGATCCGTAGGTACATTCTGCAGTCCGGCTACATAAATGATCATCATATAACCGATCATCTGCCAGTTCATCAGAATGATCAGACCCCAGAATCCATAGGTCGGATTCGCCACCAGTGTTGTCTCGTATTTTAACAATACTGCGTTGATCATCTGCTGCCAGATATATCCCAAAATGATACCGCCGATCAGGTTCGGCATGAAAAATACTGTACGGAACAGGTTGGTTCCTTTGATCTTTCTCGTCAGTGCCAGTGCCAGAATGAACGCAAACACATTAATAGTAACAATGGACACTACGGAGAATTTTAGAGTAAATCCAAATGCGTTGACAAAATCTTTGTCCGCAAAAATTTTAATATAATTACCTAAGCCTACAAATTGCGCGTTTGTAATTGTCTTAAATTTGCAAAAGGACAGATATACGCCCATGACAAACGGTATGATAAAAGCAAAGGAAAACGCGATCAGGGTAGGCAGTACAAAAATGGGAAAATATCTTTTTAATGTCTTTTGCATAAGCCTGTCTCCTTTTTTACAAACACGGGGGCCGTGGTACCACCACCGCCCCTGTGTCTGAAGTTATATAAGATGGATTAAGTTATTGTCTTTTTATTGATGGAGCTTAGTTAGCTGCGGTTGCGGCCTTTTCAGCTGCCCATTCGTCAACTACTTTTGTCTTTACAGCGTCCCAGTCGATGGAACCGGAAGCATACTCCAGAAGAGCTGCACCGAAGTCATCCTTGAACTGCTGGCTGGGGAAGGAAGTGAAGTTCCATGATACAGATGTCTTGGAGGTATCTGCCATGTAACGAAGAACTTCCTGTGCCAGAGGATCGGTGGGCTTTTCGTCATCGCTAAAGGTGTTGAAAGGAGCGATGAATCCAAGGTCGTTGGTTACTGCTGCCTTACCGGTCTCAGAAGAGAACAGCCACTCAACGAATGCGATAGATGCTGCCTGATCCTCAGCAGAAGCTTCCTTGTTGATGCAGAAGAAGTTCTCAGTACCGGTGCACAGTCCCTGATTCTCTTCACCTTCAACGCCGGTATAAATAGGAAGGAACTTAACATCTTCAGCCTTAACGGTGTTGCCGTCTACGCCATTGATCTGGCTCCATCCCCAGTTACCGTTCTGTACCATTGCTGCCTGGCCCAGAGCGAACTCAGCCATGGAGTCGTCTACAGACTTGCTTCCCAGCAGGCCGGGTGCTGTGCAGGAATTGTTGATGTACAGATCGAAAATGTTCTTGAAGTTATCGGAGTAAGTGAACTCCAGGTTATCGGTATCGGTGATACCCTTGTCCTTGAACTCGTAGTATACAGGGATGTTAGCCAGATGAGTCTGCCATCTCCAGTCTTCACCGGGAGTCAGGGATGTAGAAGCGAATACGCCTTCAATACCCAGTTCATCTTTCTTAGCCTGCATATCTTCTACAACCTCTTTTAACTTGGCGAAGTTGTTGATCTCATCCATGCTTGCTGCCTTAGCACCATCCAGTGCGAAGTACTTCTGCATGATAGCGTCGTTGTAAATGATACCGTAACCCTCTACTACGTAAGGGATTCCGTATACACCACCATCTTCGCCGGTGATTGCCAGGCTCTTATCCATTAACCAGCTGTACAGGTCTGTATCCTTTAAGTCTGCACAGTAGTCTTTCCAGTTCTGATAACCGATAGGTCCGTTGATCTGGAACAGGGTAGGTGCTTCCTTGTTAGCGATCTCAGACATCAGGGTCTGCTCATAAGTACCACTTGCTGCGGTTACAACCTTTACAGGAACACCAGTCTCCTCGGTATATTCCTGAGCCAGCTTCTGCCATACTTCGTCAACTTCAGGTTTGAAGTTCAGATAGTATACAGAGCCTGCTGCCTCTGCGGTCTTCTCTGCGGTCTTCTCTGCCGCCTCGGTAGTTGCTGCTGCGTCCGTCTTGTTGTCGGTAGCAGGGGTGGTTGCTGTTGCATTGTCAGCATTTCCGCAACCGGTCAGCATGGAAGCTGCCATTACTGCACAAAGTAAAACACTTGCCAGTTTCTTCTTCATAATCTTACCTCTCCTTTTTTGTTGGAACGGGAACCCTTCATAATTCTTGCTATACTCCCGTCAGGTTGTCGGAAACGGTTTCGGTATTGTTCCCGGTAACGTTTCCGTTGCTGTAATTAGAAAATAGCACATTCACGAACTGGTTGCAAGTGCTTTTCTGTAAATCCCTGGAAGTTTGTATATTGTTCTCAAAATACTTCTCGCAGTTTTGTGCATTTTCACAATGACTTTATAATTCTTCTGCCGCTTATATTCTTTTTTCAAATAATTAACCCCTCGAGCGGACTGTCTCCTACTCGATTTTTATACTTTGCACACCATCTCGCTTAAAAGCTCGATGATGTACATTCGCCAGGTACAGATTCTTGTGCAAACACAAATCTGTACCTGGCTCATCGTATACACAAAAAGAGGTGCCGCCTCATCCTTCTGCAGCACCTCCCGGGTTCTTTTTTCTATTTTATTTTTACAGATACTTTTTCCAGCCTTCCGGCAGATATTTTGCCGTGCTGCGGAGCATATCCCTTACCAGCTCTTCCACCTGTTCTCTGGAAGCTCTTCCTTTCACCTGCGGATCCTCCAGGAATGCTTCCACCACCAGATCAAAATCACACAGAATAGCTGCTTTCAGAATCCGCTCATGGTTTGCCACATGGGGATCCACCAGCTCCTTGATCTGCTCCGGAAGCTCTCCGGCATACAACGGGCGGATGGCATCTCTCTCGAATACCGCATTGGTCTCTACAACCGCACTTCCCGGCAGATTGGCAATCTGATGTCCGGTATTGGGAATATTGACATTGCTGATCTTGCGGGTCAGTCCGCAGAGTGCCTTGATCAGCTGGATACCTTCCTCCCCGGTAGGCTTCAACTCGATCTCTTCCTCACCGGCTGCCAGTCTCGCGCTCTTTGCCAGACGTTCCTGCAGATCCTTCTTTCTCCAGTCTACGGTAGTCAGACCGAATTTCCATCTCTTTACCGTCTTGGGATCTTTCAGGTAACTGTCACCCACACCGGGCATGAATTCCACCAGATGCCTGTCGCCTGCTGCTGCGATCAGACCATATTTGCGGAACAGATCAAATTTCACAATATGGGCACACTCGAAAGTAGAGTTCGCCCAGTTTTTATCTGCTTCTTTGTAGCCGTCTTCCTTATGCTCCTCGGTATATTTCCGGTAAATGGGGAACAGATCGATTCCCTTATAGGAAGCATAGTCAAACCAGGTGAAATGGTTGATACCCAGTACATTGACCTGAATATCCTCACGTTTCACATCCTTAAGCCCCATGGTCTCTTCCAAAATACCCTTTAACACTTTCTGGGTACCGAATACTTCATGGCAGCATCCAAAAGCTTTGATCTCCGGAAAAACATAGTACAAAGTCTTCACGCACAGGGACATGGGGTTGGTGTAATTGATGACCCAGGCTTTCGGTGCATATGCCCTGATGGCCTGTGCAATCTCCACATACATGGGAATCGTACGCAGTGCTCTCATGGCACCGCCGGGGCCTGCGGTATCTCCTACAGACTGATAGATTCCCAGTCGTTCCGGCATATGTACATCCACAGCCATCTCATCAAAAGTTCCCGGCAAAATAGAGATCACGATGAAATCCGCACCGGTCAATGCGGACTGTAAGCTGTCAGAAACAGTATAGTTCCATTTGCCCACCACATCCTCTCTTGCAGAAAGTCTGTTGCCGATGATCTCATTGTGTTTTGCCGCCTCCGCATCAATATCATACAGGCGGATGGTTCCGGACAGTTCTTCATCCATGGCCAGATCCGTCATAAATGTCCATGCCCATCCTCTGGAACCACCGCCAATATAGGCGATCTGTAAATCTTTTACCTTTCCGTCTGCATACTCCATTTTTGTATCCTCCTTATGTGTTTCCGGTCCTTGGGATCCTCTGCTCCATCGGCCCGTACTGCCTTCTCTATATTGCACATTATAGCCTATAGCTGTATAATAATCTTGCTATTATTTGCGTATTTTTTGCCATTTTCGTACTATATTGACTTTTGTTTTTATACAAGCCCATAGATTTGTAATATAGCCTGCGCATACTGTTTTTCAGAATGCAGTCTAATATAGCACTAATATAGCATAGGAAAAAGGAGATCACTATTATGTTTGAAACAGGGGATTTTCAGACACCGGCTCCACCGGAATCAGGCGTTGCAGACAATGCTGTTGCTTCGACGCCTCAGGATCACTGGCTCTATAATGAGCTTGCAGACGGATTCCACATCGACCGTGTTGTGCGGGACTATAATTATTCCATGGATATCCGTCACATTCACGAAGAATACGAGATTTATTATCTTTTAGAGGGGGAACGGTATTATTTTATCAACCAGCAGACCTATCTGGTCACCCCGGGAACGCTGGTCTTCATTGACAAGGAGCAGATCCACCGCACCGGTATGGCTTCCGCCGGACCACATCACGACCGGATCGTTTTAGGAATCATGGAAGAACCTTTTTCTTCCTTTCTGTCATCTTTCGGAGGATTGCAGCTGCAGAGTTTTTTCACGGAGCAGGGCAGTATTCTGACACTGCCAGAAGAAATGCGCCCCTATATCCAGTCTCTGTTGCAGGACATTGCCTCTGAGCTGATCCACAAAAAGCCCGGCTATCTTCTGGCCGCCATGACGAAGCTGGCAGAATTTTTCATTGCCGTGCTGCGCTTGCAGCCCGAGGGTCCCGTTGTCTCATCCCCGGCCAGACATTCGAACCCGAAGTATCAAAAGGTCGATGAAGTGGCGCACTATATTGTAGAACATTGTACTGAGCGGATCTCTCTGGAGGATCTCGCTGGGCGGTTCTATATCAACAAATTTTACCTGAGCCGTATTTTCAAAGAAGTCACCAGTTTCACCATCAACGATTACCTGAATGTCAACCGCATCAAAAAAGCCCACCGGCTCCTTCTGGAAACAGATGACAGCATCACTTCCATTGCGGAACAGTTGGGCTATGAAAATATTACTTATTTTGAACGGGTGTTTAAAAAATACCGGAATATGACACCGTTAAAATATCGGAATTATTATCGGTCGGAGACGGAGTGACCTATGAATCTGCAGCTGTCTGAACGTATACTCCTTGTCTGCTTCATGATAAGCCGCTCTACAACAGATCACTCAGTCGTGCAAACTGCTCCAGTGTCAATGTTTCGCCTCTTACGGTAGGAGACAGGTCCATCTGTTCCAGGGCTGCTGCTGCGGATTCCTTGGTGATGCCGGGGAGACCCGCATTGCCCAGGCCATTCACCAGGGTCTTACGGCGCTGGTTGAAGGAAGCCCGGATCAGTGCAAACATCTTCTTCTCATCTTTCACCTGTACCGGTGGCTCTTCGTAGCGGGTGAGGCGGATGACTGCACTGCCTACATTTGGTCTCGGAATAAAGCAGTTAGGCGGTACATTCGCCACGATTTCCGGCTTTGCATAATACTGCACCGCCAGAGACAGGGCGCCGTAATCCTTCGTGCCGGGGCCTACCTGCATACGGTCCGCCACTTCCTTCTGCACCATGATGGTGATGCTCTTCAGCGGCACACGGCTCTCGAATAAGCCCATGATGATCGGTGTCGTTATGTAATAGGGCAGGTTTGCCACCACCTTGATGGGGCGTCCTCCGTTTTTCTCTTCCACCAGCCGGTTAATGTCCACTTTCAGGATATCGTCATTGATGACCGTGACGTTATCATAATCCTGTAATGTCTCTTCCAGAATAGGGATCAGTGCCTTGTCGATCTCCACGGCCACCACGCTGCCCGCGCGCTCCGCAAGATACTGGGTCATGGTACCGATACCCGGCCCGATCTCCAGCACGCAGTCCTCCTTCGTGATCTCCGCAGAAGAAATAATCCGGTCCAGAACCGTCGTGTCTATAAGAAAGTTCTGTCCGAATTTTTTCTGAAAATTAAAATGATATTTCTGCAGTACCGCAATGGTGTTCTGGGGAATTCCCAAATAAGCCATAATAAGCCTCCTTAATAATACTTAAAATCCTCTAAAAAATGAATACAATCATACAACACCAGCACATCCATTCCCTGTTCCGGTTCATACTGCTCCATCAGTTGGAACAGTTTCCCGTTAAAATACCGCAGATCCACCACGTAGATATTCTCATAATGGGCCGTGAGCAGCGGAATCAGGCTGTTGGCATAAGAATCCTTGATGACAAACAGCGTCTTACCGGGATTGTATCCCGTATGAATCTCAATAAATGCATGATTGTCATTCAGGAAAAATCCATACTGGTTCTTGGTATCCAGATAATCCGGTGCATACAGAGAATCAGCCGTGTCCGCAAAATCATACGTCACCGATACTGCTTTTTTCTCCGTCTCCGGGAAATACTGTATGCTATCCTTCGTCCAGTCCACATTGATACGGGACTGCAGGGTTCCCTGAAAATTCTCCGACACCGTCTTCATGCCGTTTACGTCATACGGGTAGGGGAAACGTCCCACACTGTCCGCCCAGGCCAGAAAACCGTAATATGCCCCCAGACTGGTCCAATGATGATCCGTGCGATAATAGATGGGCTCCTGTGCATGCTCCTGCAAAGCGTGATACACATCTATATAATGCTCTTCTCCAATAGAATTCCTTACCTTCGTAAGCAGCCGTTCTTCGTCATAATAAGGTGCAAATGCCGGCAGCTTATCCGTGAGAATGTTGTCCGCCGTCGGCACCAGCATCACCTTGGCATCCCAGTGGTTCACCAGTTTTGTCAACGATGCCACACGGGAGTTCTCCATCTGTTCCGTATATTCCCCGGGATCGTTCACTCCGATCAGATAATGATCCGCTCCCAGATAGACCCCATTGATCTCCTTTTTCCGGAAATGAATATCTGCCCGGGTCTTAAGTCCTACCCATTTATCCCGTCCTACGAACTGGTCGGACATGTATTTCTCATACGCATCCCCGTATTCTCCCGTGAAAAGACTCTCCCAGGAAAAGGCAGGGCGGGAAGCCAGCACCCGGTTCTCCGCTTCCGAATATACTCTGTCACTGTTCCACAGATCTGCCACTCCCAGAACCAGAAGTACCGCACAGACCAGTCCGATGGTCAACAGCGAATTTCTTTTATCATCCATATGCGGTTCCTCCTTCCCGGTCAGAATCGAAAATACAAAAAGGGATTATACGACGCATCCACAATATACGCCACCGACAGAAGCAGCAGTACTGCCGGAATCACCTTTTCTCCCAACCGGTACAGTGCCATGGCGGGGCCTGTCTTACTGCTTTTCAAAGCATGCACCAGTCTGCTGCCCAACGGAAGACATGCCACCAATGCGATCACCAGAAGCACCAGATACTCATTGCACAAAAACATTGCCAGCGAATTCACCGGCCCTATTCCGTTCATTCCGAACATAGCCTGGAGATAAGCCAGGATCTCTCCGGGACTTTCCAGTGCAAAAAACACCCAGCTGATCAGTACTACCGCCAACGTATAGATCCTGCCGAACACCTTGGGCACACTTTCCAGAATATCTCCTAAGAATAATTTCTCCAGGATCAGGAAAAATGCAAACCACAGCCCCCAGAACAGGAAATTCCATCCTGCACCGTGCCAGATACCGGTCAGCATCCATACCACCAGAATATTAAACAGCTGTCTCGGCAGCCCCTTGCGATTGCCGCCCAGCGGAATATACACATACTCCTTGAACCAGGTACTCAGAGAAATATGCCATCTGTGCCAGAAATCTTTTACCGAAGCAGCAATGTATGGATAATTGAAGTTCTCCGGAAAATGGAAGCCCAAGACTGCCCCCAATCCGATAGCCATGTCGGAATAACCCGAAAAATCAAAGTAAATCTGGAGTGCAAACGCTGCGATTCCCAGCCATGCCATCAGAATACTCATCTGCTCATTTCCCAGTTCCGTTACCTGTTTCCACAAAAGTCCCAGGTTATTGGCCAGCAGTACCTTTTTGGCCAGTCCTGTCACGAATCGTTTTACCCCGTAACTGATGGCATCCAGATCGGTCCGCCTGTCCTGCAGATACCGCTCCACCTGATGATACTTTAAGATGGGCCCGGCGATCAGCTGCGGGAACATGGTCACATAGACACCGAACTGCAGAATATTACGCTGCGCTTTTGTATCCCCCCGGTACACATCGATCACGTAAGACATGGTCTGGAACGTATAAAAGGAAATTCCGATGGGCAGCGGAAGCTTTAACAGCGGAATTGATGTTCCAAATACTGTATTCATCGTCTGCATCAGGAAATCGGCATATTTAAAAAATCCAAGGATAAAAAGATTGATGCCAATGGAACATAGCAAAAAGATCCTGGAGTGATCCTTCCCTCTGTATTCTTCGATCAGCCTTCCCCACACATAATCGGATATGGTAGAAAAAAGCATGAGGAAAATATAGACGGGCTCTCCCCAGGCATAAAAGACCAGGCTCCCCAGGAAGAGAACCAGATTCTTCATCTTCCGGGGAACCAGGAAATAGCAGATCATAAAAATCGGCAAAAACCGAAAAAGAAACAATACACTGCTGAATACCATTCACTCTACTCCGTATTTACTCCAGAGTCTGTCTGATAGCCTCCAGGGCAAGTTCATTCTGCTCCTGACAGTAAGTGATCACGGCCTCATCGCCCTGTTCTTCCACAGAGGAAGTGTCCGCACCCAACTGTACAAAGCATACATAATCGCCTATCCGTTCCACTCGGGATGCCTGAATCTTGCCCAGATTCATGGGATACTGCATCGTGTCATTCACCAGACTGTCACGGTAGGCGTTCAATGCATTTTCTACCTCTTCTACCTTACCATCTTTTGCATGAATAATCAATAAAGTATCTACATTGGCGCTGATCATGGGTGCCTCTCCCAGGTAGGCATCATAGAGCTCCGCACTGACACCGTAGGTCTCGTTCAGCATTTCCCCGGGTATCTCGGAATCCGGCCAGTAATTGTCTCCCAGTGCATCCGTAACTGCCTTTTTTGCACTCTGTAACGCTTTCGCAGCGTCCTTCGGATTCTGTGCAGCGGTTGTACTACCGGCCTCGCCGGTCTCCTGTCCCGCTGCGGTGCTCTCCATGGTGGACTGCTGGTTGTCTGATGCAGCACCGTTATTATCCTTGCCTCCGCAGGCGGTCATAGAAAGTGCCAGAGCACTCATAAGTAACATACATGCTAATTTCTTTTTCATAAAATCTCTCCTCGTTTTGCAGGGATATTTCCCATGTTCAGTTGCAGTATCCCCTTTTTGGGGATCCCTATTCTATCAGACGACAATCCGGTAGAAAAAGTTTCATTAAATTTTCAACAGCCAGAACAGAAACGGCATTGTAGCTACGGACAGCACAGTGGTCAGCGCCACGCCCTTAGAGGTCAGCCGGTAATCACCGTCATATTGCTGCGCCAGCATGACTGTCATGCTGCCGACAGGTGTGCCGTCATGACCAGACAGACACCCAGAAACATGGGGTCTGTAATGAAAAAACGCAGTCCCCACAGAAGCAGTGCCGGCATAAGCAGCAGCTTCACAACAGAAAAGAGCAGCAGCCGCACATCCGTAAACAGATCCTTTAACCGGATCTGTGCCAGCGAATCACCGATTACCAGCATACTTAATGGTCCGGTGACAGCTCCGATCCGGGTGGCAGTATCTTTGAAGACCATCGGAACCGGAAGATTACTGATATACAGGGTCACTGCAATGAGGCAGGAGATCACCCCCACATTCATCAGCTGCTTCCAGTTCAGCTTTTCCCGCTGTCCGGAGGTCTTCATCCTGTTAATGCCATAGGTATAGATCAGCACACTGTAAAGCAGATTAAAAATTGCAGCATGGATCACTGCTTCACCGCCGTACATGGCATCCAGCAGAGGATAGCCCATAAAGCCAATATTGGCGAAGATCGTCATGACCTGATAAGAACCATAATCTTCTCTGTCTGCCCGAAGCAGTCTCGGAATCAGCTCTGCAATCACAAACATGATAGCAAAAAAGATCAGCGCAACAGCCAGCGTAACCAACAATGCCGCCTTATTTTCCAATGTTTCAGGATTCATGCCGGAGGCAATGATCAGCGCCGGATTGCCGATATTAATGACGATACCGGAGATCATCTTGCCGGTATTTTCCCCGAATACTCCGACCTTTCTGCAGATGTACCCGATCAGCATGATCAGGAAAAAAATCACCATTTGTTGAAGTAAAAGCACACGCTGCCTTCTTTCTGTATTTAATCAGGAAATAGTAACTATTCAGAACCCCATTCGCAAAACCGCGTACATCATAGCACATATGTGCTCTTTTTCACAACAAAAATTTATTGTTTTCCACCCTTTTTGCTTTCTTTCTTTACAAAACTACGGACAGTACGCTATACTTGCAAAGGACTATTGATGGAAACGGCGCTGCAAAGCAGCAGAATGTGAGGAAATATGAGCATATTAAACGTAGAACACCTGACCCACGGATTTGGAGACCGTGCTATTTTTAACGATGTATCGTTTCGCCTGCTGAAGGGGGAACATATCGGTCTCATCGGTGCCAACGGCGAGGGAAAATCTACCTTTATGAATATTATCACCGGTAAACTGATGCCGGATGAGGGCAAAGTGGAATGGGCGAAGAATGTCCGCGTCGGCTATCTGGACCAGCATACAGTGCTGACCCCCGGTATGACGATCCGTCAGGTACTGGCTTCCGCTTTTGATTTCTTATACGATATGGAAGCACAGATGAATGAAATCTGTGACAAAATGGGAGATGCCACCTCGGAAGAACTGGAACAGTACATGGAAGACCTGGGAACAATCCAGGATCTGCTGACTATGCATGATTTCTATATGATCGATGCCAAAGTGGAGGAAGTGGCAAGAGCTCTGGGACTGATGGATATCGGCCTGGACCGTGATGTGACAGAGTTGTCAGGTGGTCAGCGTACCAAAGTTCTGCTGGGCAAACTTCTGTTGGAAAAGCCCGATATTCTGCTGCTGGATGAGCCGACCAACTATCTGGATGCGGAACATATCGAATGGCTCAAGCGTTATCTGAATGAATATGAGAACGCATTTATCCTGATCAGCCATGACATTCCCTTCCTGAACAGTGTCATCAACCTGATCTATCACATGGACAATCAGGAGCTGACCCGCTATGTGGGCGATTACGACAAGTTCCAGGAAGTCTATGCCATGAAGAAATCCCAGCTGGAGGCCGCATATAATCGTCAGCAGAAGGAGATCGCCGATTTGAGGGATTTCGTAGCAAGAAACAAGGCCCGTGTATCCACCCGTAACATGGCCATGTCCCGCCAGAAGAAGCTGGATAAGATGGATGTCATCGAGCTGGCTGCGGAGAAGCCGAAGCCTGAATTCTCTTTCAAGGAGGGCCGCACCACTGGTCGTATCATTTTCGATACAAAGGATCTGATCATCGGTTATGACGAGCCGCTGTCCAAGCCCCTGAATCTGTCCATGGAACGTGGCGAGAAGGTAGCGCTGATCGGTGCCAACGGTATCGGTAAGACCACACTGTTGAAGAGCATTCTGGGACTGATCCCGCCTCTGTCCGGCGAAGTGGAGCAGGGGGATTATCTGGAGATCGGTTATTTCGAGCAGGAAATGTCCGGTTCCGGTGACAACAACTGTATCGAAGAGATCTGGCAGGAATTTCCCGCGTTTACCCAGTATGAGGTGCGTTCCGCCCTGGCCAGATGCGGTCTGACCACAAAGCATATTGAGAGCCGCGTAAAGGTACTCAGCGGTGGTGAGCAGGCAAAGGTAAGACTGTGCAAGCTCATGAACCGTGCCACGAATGTTCTGTTACTGGACGAGCCAACGAACCATCTGGATGTGGATGCCAAAGACGAGCTGAAACGGGCACTGAAAGAATACAAGGGAAGTATTCTCATGGTCTGCCATGAGCCGGAATTTTACGACGGACTGGCCACCCAGGTATGGGATCTATCCCAGTGGACCACAAAGCTGTAAATGGAAAGTTACGAAAGCATAGCCGCGCATAAGCATAGTGAAGACAGCGATGGGCGCTTGCGCACAATTCGCTGTCTTTACTTATGCCGAGATGCGGCGAACGCCGCGATATGAAATAAGATTGGCAGCGTTTTATGCTGACAATCTTATGAATAGCGTGGCTCATTGCGGAGGGTTTTATCTTCGGGACATAGTAGAAGAAAAATGTAGATTACGCCCCGCTTGTCAGGAACTTCCGGGGCTCAGCAGAGAAAAAATGTAGATTACGCCCCGCTTGTCGGAAACTTCCGGGGCTCAGCAGAGAAAAAACATGGATTTCGCCCCGCTTGTCAGGAACTTCCGGGGCTCAGCAGAGAAAAAATGTAGATTACGC
>OBVG01000601.1_pt1 | contig 25829 bp, 18 predicted proteins | sample 1501271 | NCBI WGS metagenome assembly OBVG01 (sample SAMEA2579934, study PRJEB22360) | human gut metagenome | biome: human gut; feature: human-associated habitat; material: faeces | place: Denmark | collected 2008/2010 | reverse complement strand
CACGCTGGGGGTCGTCGGTTCGAGCCCGATCCGGGTCGCTTCGTCGGAATGTCAGACATTTGTCTGGCGGTCTTACAAGTAAGACCGCCGCAACAAATTCTGAAATTCCTCCTCTTCCCCACAAAATCTTGCTTCGCAAGCTTTCGCGGGGACCCCGAAATTCGAGAGAATCGCTCGGGAGGGTGCGAGGGTAAACGCACCGAATATGCGGCCGTAGCTCATCTGGTAGAGCGCCACCTTGCCAAGGTGGAGGTAGCGAGTTCGAGCCTCGTCGGCCGCTCCAAATGGAGCAGCAACAGTTGCTCCGAATATGGTGACGTGGCCAAGTGGTAAGGCAAGGGTCTGCAAAACCCTCATCCACCAGTTCAAATCTGGTCGTCACCTCCAAAAGAATCCCGGGTGCTGAGGCATCCGGGATTTTTTGTTGTTTTGTTCGTTAAATAATCTACTTATGTGAAAAAGCTTGTCTCCCCTCTTCGCTCTGTGCTATGCTAAAAGAGTCAGCGCTGTCCATCGTGGTGCTCTGCATCGTTTTGTTCAGCACCCCCATTGAGAGCTATATGAGCTACGCTCTCAACCGCATCTTCGACACCGCCATGGGCGTCATCGCAGCGCTGCTGGTCAACGACTTTCTGCCCCGGCCCCGGGTCGTTTCCCTCTGGGAAGGGTTCAAAGGGCTGTTCAAGGAAGATAGTAAGGTTTGAATGCTTTTCCGCGCCCCGCTCCGGCGGGGCGCTTTTCTTTTGCCCTCTGCCGTGATACAATGGGCATACTATCATTTTCCCTGAAAGGAGGCCGCGCCATGCCTGCCGAACTTCACACCACCCTCACGCCGGACACCCCGGTACGCTATCTCAAGGGCGTCGGCCCCAAGACTGCCGAGCGGTTCGAGAAGCTGGGCATCCTGACCCTCAGCGACCTGCTCTGCCACTATCCCCGCCGGTATCTGGATTTTTCAAAGCCCTACTCCATCGCCGAGGCCCCCGCCGACACCGAGTGCGTCGTGAAGGCCGAAGTGTTTGCAAAGCCCGGCGGGCGCATCCTGCCGGGCGGGCGGCGGATGGAGCGCATCACCGCCGGAGACGATGTGTCCAGCCTCGAGATCACGTGGTTCAATAATCCATACGCCGCCCAGAAGCTGGAGCTGGGGCAGGAATACTATTTTCAGGGCATCGTGACGGGCGGGATGCTCCGCCGTCAGATGGTCAACCCGCAGGTGCGCACCGACGCGCAGGTGAAGTCGTCGCCTTTCGAGGCCGTCTACCCCCAGACCGAGGGTCTGACCAGCAGCGCCATCGCCAAGTGCGTCCGCCAGCTCCTCCCCCACGCGGAGCTTCTGCCCGACCCGCTGCCCCCCGAGATGCTGAAAAAATACCGCCTGCTCTCCAAGGCCGACGCCGTCCGGGCCATCCACTGCCCCGCCACCGAGGAGGAAGCCTTTGCGGCGCGGCGGCGGCTCATCTACGAAGAGCTGCTGGTCTTACAGCTGGGCATCGGGCGGATGAAGAACCACGGCGCGGCCTCCACCGGCGCGCCGATGAAGAAGGCCGACCCCTCCCCTTTCTGGGAGTCCCTGCCCTTCTCCCCCACCGGCGCACAGCGGCGGGCCGTGGAAGAGATCCTGACCGACATGTCGGGCGAAACGTCCATGAACCGCCTTTTGCAGGGCGACGTGGGCAGCGGCAAAACGCTGGTGGCCGCTGCGGCCATCTGGGCCTGCATCCGGGCCGGGTATCAGGCCGCACTGCTGGCCCCCACCGAGATCCTGGCCAGCCAGCACGCCGAGAACCTAAACCTCCTGCTCTCCCCCTTCGGGATGCGGGCAGCCCTGCTCACCGGCGGCATGAAGGCCGCCGCACGGCGCACCACCCTCGCCGCCATCCGGGACGACGAGGCCGACCTCATCGTAGGCACCCACGCCATCCTCAGCGAGGGCGTGGAGTTCGCCCGGCTGGGTCTGGCTGTCGTGGACGAACAGCACCGCTTCGGTGTGCGCCAGCGGGGCCTGCTGGCCGAAAAGGCCGCGAATCCCCACCTGCTGGTCATGAGCGCCACCCCCATCCCCCGGACGCTGGGGTTGCTGATGTACGGCGACCTCGACATCTCCATCCTCGACGAGCTGCCGCCGGGCCGCAAGCCCGTCAAGACCCGCTGCATCACCGGCAAAAAGCGGGCCGACCTCTACGGTTTCCTTGATAGAGAAATCGATTCCGGACGACAGGCGTATATCGTCTGCCCTGCCATCGAGGACGCGGGCGGCGGCGGCCTGAACGCCGTCAAGAGCTACTATGAGGACATCGCAAAAGCCTATCTGCCGGACCGCCGGGTGGGCCTGATGCACGGCAAGCTCAAGCCGAAGGAAAAGGCCGAGGTGATGGACGACTTCAAATCCGGACGTCTGGACGCCCTCGTGTCCACCACCGTCATCGAAGTCGGCGTGGACGTGCCGAATGCGACGGTCATGGTCATCGAAAACGCCGAACGGTACGGCCTGAGCGCACTGCACCAGCTGCGCGGGCGTGTGGGACGCGGCGCGGCGGAGAGCTGGTGCTTCCTCGTCAGCGACAATGCATCGGAGTCGGTGCAGAAGCGGCTCAAGTTCCTCTGCTCCACCTCAGACGGCTTCGCCGTGGCGCAGTACGACCTCGAGACCCGCGGCCCCGGCGACTTCTTCGGGAGCCGCCAGCACGGTCTGCCGACCTTGCAGATCGCCGATTTGATGAACGACACCCGCACCCTCCACGCGGCCCAGAGCGAGGCTGCGGCCCTGCTGGCCGAAGACCCGCTTCTCGAGCGGCCCGAACACGCCCTGCTGGCCCGTCAGGTGGAGCAGATGTTCGACAAAGCCGGTGCAATGAATTGAGTAACGAAAAAGGACTGCCCGCGGCAGTCCTTTTTCGTTATCTTCTCTTCCACCACGGCTTCTTCTCGCCGATGCTCACTACATCGCAGAAGAGGCAGCGGCTCTTGGTAGAGAGCTGCACATCCTTGTGATGGCAGCCGAAGAACCATTTCTCGTAAGTCGTTTTCATGACGACCTTGTCGAGGAAGAGGTGCAGCCGGTTATTCTCGCCCTCTGCCAGCACACTAAAATCCAGAAACTTGCTTGGCGCGTCGTGGGTCAGCACATAATCTACCTGCCAGCCGTTCGCTTCCAGCGCGGCCTCGCAGCGGGCGTATTCCTCGTCCGAGGGCATCTCCTGCGGCCACCAGTTGACGTGGACTTCCCGCTCTTCCTTGTCCGGGCTTTCCGCTCCGCCGAAGCAGAGGTACTTCTTCCCTTCCAGCTCCAGTACGCTGCCCCGGCAGACGTGGTACACATTGCCGCCCAGCGGCTGCACCAGCCCGCCGAACCGCTCCTCGGTGGGGTACTGTTCCAGCAGGTCATAGTTCTCGTGGCTGCCATCGAGGAAAAGGATGGTATAAGGCCGCTTGCGCAGCCAGTCCAGATTCTTCTGCTCAGCCTTGCTGCCGTCCCACACAAAGCCGAAATCGCCCAGCACAACGACGAAATCGCCCTTGCCGGCCCGGCGCAGCTCCCCGTCTTTGAAGCGGTCCAGCTCGCCGTGGGTGTCGCCCGTAAGATATACCATCCTCTGCCTCCTTTTGCGGAGTGTGAAATCGCCCCAAAAGCCTTGTCACGCTCCGCCAAACCTGTTATTATAAAGTATAAGGCCCTCTTCTGAGCCTGTTTTTGTTCCGTAAGAACGGACAGCACATTTTGTCCGATACTCTAATATATTATCGCTTTTTGAGGAAAATGTCCACATGAAACGTATCGTCACCCTATTTCTGAGCCTTATCCTGCTGCTGAGCTGCCTGTGCGCGCCGGCTTCGGCCATGTTCGACCCCAGCCTCTTTTACGAGGTGCAGGCCAAGAGCGCCTACATCGTCAACACCGACACCAACATCATCGTCTACGACAAGGACAGCTCCCGTCAGGTGCCTGCCGGGGGCCTGACCAAATATATGACCATCGCGCTGCTGCTGACGAATTACGCCGACCAGCTCGACAACACCTTCCAGATGCCCTTCGCCATCTCGGATTATGTCCACAACAGTGACAATGCCGATATGCGCTCCAATGAGACCTTCACCTACCGGGAAGCCGTCTACGCCATGCTTCTGCGCAACGCCAACGAGGCTGCGATGGGCCTTGCCTACAGCCTTTCGGGCGGCGACCTCGCAGGCTGGGTGAGCCAGATGAATACCCTTTCCCAGCGCATCGGCACCACCGGCAGCACCTGGACGGACGCCTGCGGCCTCGACAGCGGCAACGTGACCACCGCCGTGGATATGTACCTCATCCTGCGGTATCTGATGAGCTTCGACGCCTTCGTGGACATCTCGTCGGCCCCCGCCTTCACCATGCCCGCCAAGGAAAAGCACACCAAGAGTTTCGTGCTGCTGAACCAGAACGTCGCCCTCAACAAGACCAGCGGCGGCAGTTTCTACCGCAAGTCTATGCAGGGCGGCATGTGCGATGTGATGGCCTACAAAAACGACCACGGCGACCAGAGCTATGTTTCGTGGGCCAATCAGGACGGCTCCACCTATATCTTCTGCATCATGCAGAGCCCCGACACCTGTGACACCTACGGCTACGCCAACCGCCGCCCGGCCCTCTATGAGACGACCCGCCTCATCGACTGGGTGTTCCAGAGCTTTTCCATCCAGCCTGCGCTGGACACTGACCTTGCTCTGGCAGAGATCCCCGTGAAGTATTCCTCCGACACCGACACCCTCAAGCTCTACCCTGACAACAGCATGATGACTCTGCTGCCCTCTTCGGGCGACGGCACCGTGACCCAGAAATACTTCCATCTGCCCGACTATGTCTGCGCCCCCGTCCAGCAGGGCGATGTTGTCGGCACCGTGGAGCTGAAGCTGGCCGGCGAGACCATCGGCATGGTCAACCTCATCGCCGGGCAGGACGTGAGCCGGAGCAGCCTGCTCTACTCTTTCTCGAAGCTGCAGGAGTTCTTCGGCAGCCTCTACCTCAAGGTAGTGCTCGTCGTCAGCGCCATCTGCGCCATCATCTATGTGGCGTGGGTCCTGCTCAACTCCCCCCACACCCGCCATTCCTCCAAAAAAGTCCACCGCTATGGCCGTCCCCGCGACTGAGCCGTGCGGTCAGCTTCTTTTCTGAAAAAGCTGTAAAAAGCAGTTGACAAATACGCCCCCGAGTGGTAATATATACAGGCAGTCCGTGACTGCGAAGAACTGTATCTGGGCGTGTTCCCGAGTGGCCAATGGGGACAGACTGTAAATCTGCTGCTTTTCAGCTTCGGTGGTTCGAATCCACCCGCGCCCACCAAACAAGAAAAATCCGAACCTGTTTCCGATTGGAGAAGGGTTCGGATTTTTCGTTTTCTTCGGGTTTGAGAATGAAGGCTCCCGTGGACGGCGTAAAACTCCGATACCTTGTCATAGACCGTAAGCCAATAACAAGATTTGGAGGATGCGATTATGAAGTACGATGCAAGAGCCTGCCATTTCAACATGGACACTGGATGTGTGGAGCTGCGGCTCCGGGATGGGAGAAAAATCTCCATCGACTGTACCGGGGTCGAGGATGCGCTGGATGTGACCATGGCCCAGAGGTCGGAGTTGGATTACCTCATCTATAATGACCCGCTGGGATATGCGGATTTGATTTTGAATGGCGACCCGGAGGAATATTTGAAGAAAGTGGCTGGGAGTCATGGATTAGAAGATTGACCACGCTATAAAGATTCCCTAAAAAAACAGTTTCCATCTGTACGACAAAATTACAGATGGAAACTGTTTTTATGTGCGGATAGAACATTCAGTGCAACTCGACAACAGTTGCGGGTGATCTTTATACATTTTCTGTGCTGCGCGCCTGCCCACTTTTCTTGCTGCTCAAACGGAGAAAAACACAACGGAGTTATTGATAATATTTAGCACGGTATTGGCTCGGAGTATCCTGAAATTCTGCTTTAAAGCGTTTGACAAAATAGTTAGCATCCATGATGCCAACGGATTCTGCAATTTCGTGTATTGGTGCTCTGCTATGCGCCAAACTGTGTGCAGCGTGCTGCATTCTAATGCGATTCAGATAGGCGAGCGGCGTGATACCGACTTCCTTTTTGAATAGCGAAATCAGATGATTTGGAGAAACATCCAGTTCTGTTGCCATGTTTTGCACGGTGACTGCCCGTGCATAGGAGTGCTCCAGATAATATAGTGCACTAATAGTCAGGTTGCTGTAGCTGGTGGTCTTTTTGCGCCGAATGGTCTGACAGTATTCACGGATCAGCCGTTCATGTTCCTGATTGATCTCGTCGATGGTGTGGGCATCCCAAATGATGGAGGCACTGGCAGAGGACAGCCGGTCGTTTACAATGGGAGGAATCCCTGCGTGCATTGCGCCAATGCGGATAACTGTGCGAGTAATGGCAGCCGAAACCCGGGCACTTTCCAGTGTTTGTCCCAACCGTTTCAAGAAGGCAACAGAATTGTGAAGTTCATTCCAACTCTCCAGTGCTTTTACGACATTGCCGTTTTCAACAGCTGTCATCAGCGCGGCTTCCAGCGCATAGCGCTGAGCAACAAGTTCCGCATAGGGAACAGTAGAGTCAACATCCTGAAAAATAGTACGGACGTTCTTCTTGTCGTAATTGATTTCTCGGAAATCTTCTGGAATGGGAGTCTCCATCGCGCGGAACAGGCAGTGAATGATATGCTGCTGATTGGACTTTGGTGCCACCGGGATCTTGCCCCGGTGTGCAGCCAGTTCTTCCGGAGAAAAGTTTTTTAACTCGATCTGTCGCAGCAGGCTTTCACAGTCATTCAAGGAATAGAACTCGGTACAGAACGGACCAAGCACGAGAGGAACCGAACCAATCCGAAAAAACAGAGTTTTTATATGGAAGGGATCAGTCACGCAGACAGTTTCGTTTTCCGAGAGTCCTTCCAGAAACAACTTCATCGTATGCGGCAGAAGATATTCCTGTAAGGGATGAAACTGATACTGTGTGCAGAAGAGCATACAGTCTGTAGAAGTCTGCAAAACGGTGATAGGGATGCGTGTCATATCCTGCGCAAGAGCACAACATTCATTTAAAGTCATAGTTTTATCCTATTTTAAATTGTTTTGTTCTAATTGATGGCAGTGAATAATTCTATTTTACTATATTTTATTCTACCACATCTTTTCAAAAAATGATATCCTATTTTCAGAATCTCAAAGCAGTGGGCCCCTGCCGCAGGATCGTTGTGAAAAACATAAAAAAACAAGAAAAGCATTAGGAGGAGAACCATGGCAAAAGATTACAACGTGCTTGCCAAGAGCGTTGTCGAGCTGGTCGGTGGTGAAGAAAACGTTGTCTCGTTGGCACATTGCGTTACACGTCTGCGTTTCAAACTGAAAGATGTTTCTCTGGCAAAGACCGAAGAGATCAAAAAACTGAACGGCGTACTCAAGGTCATGGAAGCCGCCGGTCAGTATCAGGTCGTCATCGGTACCGATGTAGGAGATGTGTATGATATTATCCTGAAAACCACCCACATCACCGCAGCAGGCGTGGCACAGGCTTCGGCAGCAGAAACGGCTGCCGATACCGCCCCGGCGGAAAAGCAGAAGCTGTCTGCTGTCCTGATTGACACGATCTCTGGTATTTTCACCCCGTTCCTTGGTGCCTTTACCGGTGCCGGTCTGTTGAAAGGCTTTATGGTCCTGTTCGTCACGCTGGGTGTGCTGGACAAGTCCACTACGACTTATGCGATCCTGAACGCAGCCGGTGACGGTGTGTTCTACTTCCTGCCGATCTTCCTTGCATACTGCGCAGGCAGCAAGTTTGGTGCTAAGCCTTTTATCTCGATGGCAATCGCTTCTGCGCTGGTATACCCCAATATCACCGCTCTGTTCAGCGCAACCGACCCCATCGCAGTTGATTTTTTGGGCATCCCCGTCCACATGATCAGCTATACCAGCTCGGTTCTCCCCATCATTGCCGCCTGTTTCGTGCAGGCTAAGCTTGAAAAACTGCTGAACCGGGTCATTCCCAAGATGCTGCGTGGCATTTTTATCCCGGTGCTGGATCTGCTCATTCTTGTTCCGCTGACCTTTATCGTTGTAGGACCTGTTACCGATATTCTGGGCAATGGTCTTTCCACCATTATCGAGGCAGGTATGCACCTTTGCCCGCCGCTGGGTGGTTTCCTGATGGCTGCTCTGTGGCCGGTTATGATCATCTTCGGTATCCACTGGGCATTTGTCCCCATCGCTCTGAACAATCTGGCAGTGCTGGGCTATGATTATCTCCTGCCCTTGACCGTTGGCTGCAACTTTGGTATTGCGGCTGCCTGCCTTGCGGTTTTCCTGAAGACCAAGAACAAGGAACTCAAAGAGATTGCCGGCCCTGACGTGATCTCCGCTCTGATCGGCGGCGTTACCGAACCTGCTGTGTACGGTGTTCTGCTCAAATTCAAAAAGCCCATGGTAATCGTCTGTCTCGTCAACGGTATCGGCGGCGCCATCTGCGGCATTTTCAATGTCACCCGTAATGTGCAGATGTCGGTCAACCTGCTGACGATCCCCGCAGTCTGGGCGGTCTATGGCCCTTGGGGTGTGGTCGCCATCGTGGTTTCCTTTGTCGGCTCCTTTGCCCTGACTTGGCTGTTTGGTTACAGCGATAAGATGCTGGAAAAAGAAAGCAAGTAAAATAACGCCGTGCTTCGCAGATGTTTTTCTTGAAGGATGAACAGCTGCGGAGCATTTTTGGTAAACAGACCATAGATACAATCAAAAAACGGGAGCATCGTTATATTATGAAAAACTCAGTCCTTTACCCCATTACAAACCGTTACCGCATGGCTCTGTCGCTGGACGGGATGTGGCAATTCCAGTTTGACCCAAAGTCCTGCGGCCTTTCTGAAAACTGGAAGGACGGTCTGCCGTCCCCCATTTCTATGCCGGTGCCTGCCAGCTTTTCCGATTTCTTCACCACTGGATCGGAGCGGGATTACTGCGGCGATTTCTGGTATCAGAAGGATTTTTTTGTGCCCGAAACTGCACAGAGCAAGGTGCAGCTTCGTTTTGGAAGCATTACCCACCGTGCAATTGTGTTCTGCAACGGTATTGAGGTCGCCCGGCATGAGGGCGGCTTCCTCCCCGTTGTTGCCGACGTCACGGACGTTGTCCGCTGTGGTGCGGTGAACCGGGTCTGTATCTGGGTGAACAACGATCTGAACGAGAGCACTTTGCCTTGCGGAACACACAATGTCCTCTCCAGCGGCAGAAAAATCGTTAAGCCTTATTTCGACTTCTTTAACTACTCCGGCATCCAGCGCAGTGTGTATTTGGTCATGCTCCCGGCAGAAAGCATTCAGGACTATGAGGTAAGCTATACGCTGGATGGTGCGGATGCACAGGTGGATTACAAGGTTTTCTGTGAAGGTGCAGGAGAGATTTCAGTACAGCTGCTGGATGCGGAAAATAAGCTGGTGGCAGAAGCAAACGGTGCGGAAGGTGCTCTCTGCGTGCAGAACGCGCATCTCTGGCAGGTGCGGAACGCCTATCTTTACACCATCGTCATCGTACTGAAAAAGGACGGCTTGCCTGTGGACGAGTACCGGGAACGCATCGGCATCCGCACGGTGGAGATTCGCGGCACAAAGATCCTCATCAACGGAAAGCCTGTCTACCTGAAAGGCTTTGGCAAGCACGAGGATTTTGATATTCTGGGGCGCGGCTTCAACTGGGCCGTCGCAAAGCGGGATTTTGAGTGCATGAAATGGACGAATGCCAACTGCTTCCGCACCAGCCACTACCCTTATGCAGAAGAGTGGTATCAGATGGCAGATGAAGAGGGCTTCCTTATTATTGATGAAGTCCCCGCTGTCGGCATGATGCGTTCGACCCATAACTTTGCGGCGGCAGGCACTGGACAGTACACCTATTTCTTTGAGACCCCAACCGTTCCGGAGCTGCTGAAAAATCACATTCAGCAGGTAAAAGAAATGATGGCGCGCGACAAGAACCACCCCAGCGTTTTTGCGTGGAGCCTGTTCAATGAGCCGGAAACCACCAGCGAGTATGCAAAGGATTACTTCACGAAAGTCTTTGAGGCCGCCCGTACACTGGACCCGCAGAACCGTCCGCTGACCGGTGCGTTCGAGAAGAACAGTGCGCCTGACAAGTGTCGCTGTTATCAGCTGTGTGATTTCATCTGTCTGAACCGGTATTATGGCTGGTACATCAGCGGCGGCGCAGAGATGGAGGAAGCGGAGGTCAAGTTCCGTGCTGAAATGGACAAGTGGGCAGCAAAAAAGCTGAACGTTCCATTCGTCTTTACCGAATTCGGCACGGACACCCTTGCCACTGAGCACAAGCTGCCCGCTATCATGTGGAGTCAGGAATACCAGAATGAGTATCTGGCAATGAATTTCAGCGTGTTTGACAGCTACGATTTTGTGCAGGGCGAGCTGGTCTGGAACTTTGCAGACTTCCAGACTTCCGAGGGTGTTATGCGCGTCAACGGAAACAAGAAGGGCATCTTTACGCGCCAGCGTCAGCCCAAGGATGCAGCATTCACCTTCAAAAGACGTTGGGAATCTCTGCCGCTGAATTATAAGGGAGAATAAAATGAGCGTTTTCCGTGATGATTTTCTGTGGGGCGGTGCCTGCGCTGCCAATCAGTTCGAGGGTGCATGGGACGTGGACGGCAAGGGTGCCAGCGTGCCGGATATGTGCACCAACGGTTCCCACACCAGCCCGAAATGGGTGACCACCGGCATCCGCCCCGACCGTCTGTACCCCAGCCACGAGGCCATTGATTTCTATCATCACTACGAAGAGGATATTGCCCTCTTTGCTGAGATGGGCTTCAAGACCTTCCGCACCTCCATCAACTGGACCCGCATCTTCCCCAACGGCTGGGAAACGGAACCCAATGAGAATGGTCTGGAGTTCTACGACCGCGTGTTCGACTGCTGCAAGAAGCACGGCATCGAGCCGCTGGTCACCATCAGCCATTACGAGCTGCCCTATGCTCTGGTGGAAAAGTACAACGGCTGGGCTTCCCGGGAACTGATTGAGTTCTACATGAACTACTGCAAGGCAATCTTTGAGCGCTACAAGGACAAGGTAAAGTACTGGCTGACCTTCAACGAGATCAACTGCGGCACCATGCCCATGGGCGCGATCCTCGAGACCGGCACGATCAAAGGCTTTGAAGGCTCCACCGCCGATGTGCCCGACAACAAGCAGGAGCGTTTTCAGGCACTTCATCACCAGTTCGTGGCCAGCGCCAAGGCGGTCAAGTACGCCCACGACAACTATCCCCAGTTCAAGATGGGCAACATGATCTGCTTCATCACCAGCTATCCGCTGACCTGTGACCCTGCCGATGTGATCGCCAACCAGCAGAAGATGCAGATCACTAACTGGTTCTGCTCCGATGTGCAGGTGCGCGGCGAGTATCCCAGCTATATGAAGCGCTGGTTCGCCGAGAACGGTATCACCATCCTGCAGCAGCCCGAGGACGCTGACATCCTGAAAGAAGGCACGGTGGATTTCTACACCTTCAGCTATTATATGTCCAACTGCATCACCACCCATAAGGATACCGAGGATGTGGGCGGAAACATCGTTGCCGGAAAGAAGAACCCCTACCTGAAGGCTTCCGACTGGGGCTGGCAGATCGACCCCATTGGTCTGCGCTACACCCTCAACGAGATCTACGACCGCTACCACATCCCTCTGATGGTGGTGGAGAATGGTCTGGGTGCTTATGACGTGAAGGGTGAGGACGGCAAGGTGCACGACAGCTACCGTATCGACTACCTGCGCCAGCACATCGAGCAGATGGCTGAGGCGGTCAAGGACGGCGTGGATCTGATGGGCTATACCCCGTGGGGCTGCATTGATCTGGTCTCCGCCTCCACCGGCGAGATGGCAAAGCGTTACGGTTTCATCTACGTCAACAAGTTCGATGATGGCACCGGCGACCTGAGCCGCGAGCGTAAAGATAGCTTTTACTGGTATAAGCGGGTCATTGAGACGAACGGCGCGGAACTGTAATCAAGAGCAAAACAAAAACAGGGTGCGCCCCTGAATAGGACGCACCCTGCCAAAATCCACATACGATAGCGATATGTACAACAGGGCGTTCCCCGTCGGGAACGCTCTGTTTCTCTTTGCTGGTAGTATGATGAGCCTGCTCCGCCTGCCATGAAGCAAACTCCCGCTGGCCTTCCTCACTGTTCCAGCAGGCAAGGATGGCCGGGTAGAATGCCCGTGCCAGACGTTCGATGGATTCATCGGGATAGGGGGAAGTGTTTGTGGACTTTTTCTTTTTGTTCAAACGCACGCTCCTTTGATCGTCCCACCGCAGCAAAGCCGGGCAAGAAAATCAAAGTTCCATTTTTTATCAGGCGCAAGGGCGCGGATGCTTTCCGCCCTGCACTTGCGGCTGGTGGCTCGTTGATGGCTTACAAGTGCCTGTCGTTATGCGGTCTTTTCTCCTTCAAGGGCTTCTGCAAGAGCCTTTTCCAGATAGGTTTCGATTTCAGTCAGGTAGTTAGCAGGCCTCTGCATTGCGAAGCGGAGAACCTTCTGCTTTTCCGGGTCAGTGAAATAGCTGGGATTGTTTTTGAGCGTTTTCTTCCATGAGTTTTTCATCATTTCGGTCGCACGGCTCAAGGATTTGTAAACCTTCATAAACTCGTCCGGCACATGATAGCACCGGAATTCTTCTGTTTGTGGCGTGGGCATGGGAACGGGTTCCGCTTTTTCAGGCTCAAATTCAGCGCTGGCAGATTCCAACACTTCCAATGCCTCTGGATGCAGGATTTGAGCAAGGACATCTGAACGATGCTCGACACTTGCCTGCACAAGCTTGGACATTTCTTCGTTGGTGAACTTCACTTCACCGGAAAAGACTTTCTGCTTGATGCCGGGAGAGAGGTTGTCCGCAATGTCGATGCCTCGTGTATAGTGGCTGGCACGGAGAACAGAGGCACGGCTGACACCGTTTTCTTCTGCGATTCGGTCGCAGGTTTTCTTCCCGGAGTGGTGGTTATCACCGTGATCACCACCACTTTTCTTTGCTAAAGTGTACTGATTGCCCCGAAAGATTTTTGCAGCCTTCTTCTCGGCTTCGTACTGCTTCCCAAGCAGATAGCGTTTCTGTTCGAGACTCAGGTTTCGCCGTCCCAACTGATTCCGGCAAATCCACGCAATGGCTTCTTCGCGGTTCTCAAATCGGAGCGGCATGGTGGAGAAATAAATCTCTGGGTGCTTTTGGAGGATTGCATAACGATTGTGTCCGTCAACAAGTGTGTTGTTCCACACGATCAAAGGAGAAATCAGCTTGCCCTCTTTCAGGATATTCTCTTCAAGCTGCTTAAATTCATCATTGGTCAGAGGAGGAATCTGGGACTGAAACTCCGGGTCGATTTTCAGGTTGATCATTCGCACACTCCTTTATCTCTCCTGCTGCGCCGGTTCTTCCTCCCGGAAAAAGGACGCAACATTCTGCTTTGCGGTTTTCAGTTTGAGCAGTTCTTCCTTGGCTTCCTTGTACTGCTCGTAGAACTTTGCCTTTTCGGATGCCAGCTGCGCATACTCGGCTTCCAGCTTTTTCGGGCTGGGCAGCTTTGTGATGCTGTTTGCCTTGAAATAGGCTGCTGCCGCCCGGTACGCTGTCAGCTCTGCACGGTGCTGCTCTTCAAAGGCTGCGGGTCGCTTGGCGGTCTTTAGCTGCTGTGCGACATTCTTGGTGCTGGTGTAGGCTGCGATGTGATAGCGCAGCTCATTGTTGGTTTTCATGCGACCTTCGAGGTCTTTCACCACCGCCAGCGAGTCGTGATACTTGGTTTCCAGTTCGGTGATGCGCTGGTTCAGAGCGTCCTCGTCGGTCAAGCCCTTTTCCTGCAGAAGCTTCACGGTCTGTGCCATAACTTTGAGATTGTGTTTCGTGAGCCAACGCTTATAGCCAATGCCTTTGCCCGCGGTCATCCTCGACTGGATGTCGATCAGTTTCCCGATGGTATCCTGCTTGGACTGTACCTTGGGTTTGCGTTCGGCGTTTGCCTGCAATGTGGCAAGCACTGCCGTCTTATCGAACTTGTCCCCGAGATGTTTCGCGCGGATGAACTTCGTTCTGCCAGCGGGCAGATAGCTCAGACACCCACGGCTTTCCTTGACGGCAATACCATACTGCTGCATGAGCCTGTCAGAAAAATCTTCAAAACTCGTTGTGCGGTACAACACCGAAGAAATCTGTTTCCGCAAAGTGTCCTTCACGGTTTCAAACTTCTTCTGCTGGGGCGGCTGTCCAGCTGCGGTGAGGGCTGCGTTCTCACGGTCAAGTTTCAACTGACCACGCCTACGCGCCCAATACTCAGCTTCGCTCACGCGCTCTTTCGAGCCGTTGAGCAGGTCGATCTGGTACAGTCCGGCACTTTCGCACAGCTCCATTACCTCGACACGGAGGTGCCGCATGGTCTGGGCTGTGCTGGAGTGCTTCATACCCTCACGCCAGTCACGGGGCTTTTGCATATAGGGCTTACGTTCCACTTCTCGTGTGCGGATACTGCCGATCACAATGTGGACGTGGATGTTTCCCGAATGGTTATGCCCATCCGGGTGAGTGCAGACGATGGCAGGATGACCGGGGAAGTTGTCCTTGCAGAACTGCAAGCCAAGGGCTTGCGCCCGCTCCATGGTCAGGCCGTTCTCTACTGCGTCCTTCGGGTCGAAGCTGATGATATAATGGTGGGTCTTCACGTCCGCAGACTGTTCGTAAAACAGTATTCAACAAATGACACGGCAACTGGATGTCAGGATTGGTTACTGTTCACTCCGCTAGGCCTAAAAAGCATTAAGTCCCATGACCACACCGCCGAGGTGTTGGCCATGGGACTTTTTGTGTCTGGGAGCGGCACACCTCTATCGAGGTGTAACACACTAGACTTTGTTCCAAAGTCGTGTGCCAAAGGAGATTACGCTCCTTTGAAATTTCCGTCATCATAGAGGAAAGAAACAATCTATTAACTTTCCCATGCAGCAACAATGCTTCTTTCTGGGTTTTGAGGGTCAATAGTCACCTTTATAGGTGTTCCCTTGCTCACGAGAGGGTTGAACCAAAACCAATGGGACTGTCCATAATAAGTGTCTTTTCCAATCTTGTATTGGTACCGAATCACCCAAGGATAAATTACATCTTCATCAGCAAGGTGATAGGTACTCATGTGGAATTTTATGTGAACCCTTTTTACTGCATTAACTTTTCCGGAAACAATCTTTCCGTTTTTCAGCAGGTCTGCTTTGCGGATGTCTGTAATCCATGCTACCCCGATAATTGCCATAGCAATAAGCCACGCAGCTATGAGTGCCCCGATTCCAACTTGCTTATAGGCGATAGAAATCAGAAAAGCAACAAAAATCCCAACAGCACCAAGAATATGGAGCAAATCTTTAGAAAAGAACTTATGGATTTTTTTCATGGAAAGACACTTCCTTTCTCGGTAGACAACATTATTTGTTCTATTGTATCATATGCTCTGTGTTTTTTCAAACCAAGTCAAGTGATTGGTGAAGCGACATGAAATAATTGCATCTCACGACAGGTCACCGAAGATAATTGGATTTTTGCAAAAAAGAGGAGTAGTGTATCGTCGAAGGACGTGTTATACTCAGTCCATGGAATAATTATGAACTTTATTGTTACTCGGCAGGGTTTGGGGCAGGCACGCCCCAACAAGAAGCACTTCGGAAACGCACGAGCGTTGCAGAAGTGTAGTCCCGGAGGAACACAGAATTTTCAAGAATTGAAAATTTGTGGCCACGGGACGGTTCTTGCCCTCTACCGCTGCGCTCAAAACCGTTTCTGGGTAATTGTTTCCGAATTGTTAAGGCGCAAAAAATAAGTAGAGGTTGTGCTGCTCATGTATGTGGGTCACCGTTTGCTCCGAACGCAGTTCCTGCCCCTGTTTGTGCAGCGGTGTTGACGAAAAGTCGGTATCACGTTCGGTCGGCTTATGAAGGATTCAAGGTTCAGTATGAAGAAAGCTAGGCGCAGTGCGGACACTACGTCCGGCTTCTTTCAAGCACAAGGATAACACTTTGAAGCTGTGCGGTCAACAACTGTAAATAAAATTCGGAGATTTGTACAACCACATAAGGTTCTATTTGTAAAAAAAAAATACCGCCCACGCAACGCAGCGATGGATTTTGTCGGGTGAAACAGCGGCAAAATGAATCGGGTGTGTTGCGGGGCGGTATCGGAACTCCACACAGCGTCTTAAACAAAAGAAAATGCGAGCGACGTCAGTGACGGCACTCGCACAAAAGATTACTCTTTTTAATATCAATGATATTATATGTGAACTAATTCAACTTGTCAACAACTTTTTTCAGAAATTCAAAAGAAGTTGCTATCAATTTGTTTCCTTCTGGACCTTCAAAATAATCTATATGCCTTTGCATTCGACCGTTTACGAATTCAGTGAGTTGCTTTATCCGACGTTTTTTGACGGAAGGGCTAACAATTTTGTTATAAGCATATAGCAAGCAGACAATTTCAAACATCGGACGGCTTGTCAATTTGCTGCGGCGTTCACCAGCTGAGATATTGTCGAGTGATGCAATAAAGACCGAGATCTCAGGTGATGGCCTTGTTGTGCTCGTGCGAGACAGCGCATTGAGCAAACAGTTATTATGCGCGCAAGCATTGCGCAAACTTTTGACCGGATTCAAAACTCTTTGGGGTAACAGTGGTGTAAACTGTGGATTTCGTTCTGCATAAAAACGGTACATACGCAAAAATTCGCCAAATCCAATCAGTTCTTCCAGAACCCACATTGGACAATCAACGTCATAAATACGTGTTGATAGATACGCCTGCGGACTCTGTGCCGGGAAAACAGAACATACTGCAAAATACTTTTCAATTAGTTCGCCTGTAAAGGAGGCGTCTGTTTTTCGTTCGATAGTTGCCAAAATCTCCGGGTATTGTGCAAGAAAATCACGAACGATTGCATAGCCGTCTTCACTCGGATTTTCTTCTAATTCACGCAGAAGCGAAACTTTCAAATCATGCTCTACATCAATGCACATTTGCAGAAGAAGCTCCCTTAGGTAAAAATCCAGTGTAGACAGCTCAGTCAAATATGCAAACTCAAGATGGATGTATTTTCCTGCATTTGGGCCAGCAATATGTTTGGGGTAATTTTTTCGATAAGATGCTGTGCGCAGATAATTGTTTCTCTGTGAAAAACATTCTACGGCCTGTTCTTCTGAAATGAGATGAAATTGGATACCTTTTTCATCATGGAGCATCTGAACAAGTTCTTCCGCAGTCTTTTTTGGTTTCATTTTAGAATTTTCGATTATGCTCACATCCTGTTCAATCGTTCTTTTTCAGTTGCCCCATCAATTCCTGAAAACTTTCCAGAGCACTCTGCAAATTTTCAATAATATCCGCGGCAAGTTCGTCCGGCGCAGGGAGATTGTCCAAATCGGCAAGCGACTTGTCCTTCAGCCAGAAAATATCCAGACTGGTTTTATCACGTTCCAGAATTTCATCTACCGTGAATCTGCGCCAGCGGCCTTCTGGATTTTCCTGTGACCATGTTTCTGTGCGTTCGTGGCGGTTTTCCGGATGATAGCGTTGAATGAAATCCTGCAAGTCAGCATCCGTCATGGGATGCTGACGAAGCGTAAAGTGAACATTTGTGCGAAAATCGTAGATCCAGACTTCCTTTGTCTGACGCTCTGGGCTGGCGGGACGCTTATCGAAGAAAATCACATTTGCCTTTACACCCGGCTTGTAAAAAATGCCAGTTGGCAGGCGGAGAATGGTGTGCAGATCCGTGGTGTCCAATAGCTTTTTACGGATGATCTCGCCTGCACCACCCTCGAATAGAACGTTATCCGGTACAACAACGGCCGCCTTTCCGGTCGGCTTCAGAATCGTATTGATATGCTGGATAAAGTTGAGCTGTTTATTCGAGCTGGTCGTCCAGAAATCCTGCCGGTTGTAGACCAGATCCTCTTCTTCCTGCTCCTCTTCTTCATTGGTGAAGGTGATGGAGGATTTTTTACCGAACGGCGGGTTCGTCAATACATAGTCTACACGATAACCCGGGTCAGACAGCAGCGCATCCCCACGCATGACGGGGACTTTGCCGTACAGGTCACCGATATTGTGCAGATACAGATTCATCAGGCAGAGTTTGAAGGTAGCAACCACAAGTTCAGTTCCATAGAACGTTTCGTTTTTCAGGAATTCTTTCTCTGTGCGGTCGAGTGCATAGTTCTTTGGGTCAGCCAAGAACGCCTGTGCAGCAAGGAAAAAGCCGCCACTTCCACAGCAGGGGTCAGCAATCGTCTTTTTCGGTTCCGGGCGCAGACAGGCCACCATTGCTTTGATGAGCGGGCGGGGTGTAAAATACTGCCCTGCACCACTTTTTACGTCCTCGGCGTTCTTTTGCAGCAAACCTTCGTAGATTTCGCCCTTCACATCGGAGGACATGGACACCCAGTTTTCCTTGTCGATCATCTGCACCACGCGGTACAGGATGGAAACATTGCTGATTTTGTTGACTGCACCTTTGAAGATCTGCCCTAAAATGCCGCCCTCATCGCCCAGCCGCTCCAGTATAGCGCGGTACTGATTTTCCAGCTCTGCGCCCTTAAGCGTGTTCATATCCGACCAAGTGTAACCTTTAGGGATGCCGGTTTCTCGCTTATACGGCGGGCGGGAGTATTCATCGGACATTTTCAGGAAAATCAGGTAAGTAAGCTGTTCAAGATAATCGCCGTAGGATACGCCATCGTCCCGCAGCGGATTGCAAAGTCCCCATACTTTGGAGACGATATTAGAAGATTGTTCACTCATTCAGATTCCTCTAAGATGATTTGTTTAAGTATTTTAAAAAATTCTATAAAGTTACTAAAAGAAAATTCATTCGGATGCTGACTTACATATTCAGCAAATTTCATTTTAGGCAGTGCAAGATTTGTTGAACGTTCATTGTCATTGAAGCTAAAAACACGTTCTTTACTTGTGCCTTCAATAATTGCAATACTTTCAGGTCCGCATGAATTCTTTTTTTCACAGTATACACCTAGCGTCATATTATGGCCAGCGGTGTTAAATTCATTCCCAATGTATAAACGCCGTTTTACTCCACCAAAATCCACTTCTGTTTTGATTTCAGTATCTGAATAATAATGTTCAATGCAAATTCCTGGAGTATTCTGCCTATTTTGAGGTATTGGAAGTATTAAGGAATATGTATTATTTCCCCAATATTTATATTCTTTTCCCTTGTTTCCGAGTTTGTCGTTGGTTGTTTTTACATCGCAATCTGCGACAAAGATATATTTTCTGGTATGAGGGAGCTTTGCAGCGTTTTCACACAAAGAACAAAGAGCTACATCTCCCATTTCTAGTTTCAAACCATCCGTACCACTGTTTTTGGGTTCATACTCCAAAAACTCAAATTCCAAACCATTAAATATATCATCATACTGACTATCTTTCGATAAAGCTGAAAATGCAGTTTTCATGTGTTTCCAATCTGTGCTGCCTTCGGTGATGATAAGTGGTTTTCCTTCGGTGGGAATAGTACGAGCAAGTTCTTGAATATCACTATTGAATTTTTGTGTCTGCTTAATATAATTATACGCACGCAAAAATTCAGAAAAACACTCGACATTGATTTTTTGACCTTTCGGCATTTCGTAAACGTCAAAAGCATCTTCACCTAATGTTTCTCTCATTCCAAGTAAGAACAAAGGCGAATGTGAAGTTATAATAAACTGGATTTTAGGAAACATTGCAATCAATTTTGGAAGCACTTCTTTTTGCAGTTTACTGTGCAAATGAAGTTCGATTTCATCAATCACTACAATTCCGGTGATTTCGTCTAAGTGAATGCTTTTTGTGATATCGTTATTATCTGCATAATGAATAATTGTTGCAAACATATTGAAAAGAGCAATCTGTCCGGTTGATAAAGAATCTAAAGTAGGACATATTATATCGTCATTTTCTCTTTGTACAATGCGAAATCTTGAACCATATAAACTTCGGAAATTCAAACGGAAGTAAACGTCCTTTCCAATTATTACGCTAAGTATTTTTTCGAGATTTTCTCTTGCTTGTCGCATTAACAAAAGGTTCGCGGTAGAAACATGAGCTAATGATAATGAATCCGATTCACCTATAATATCTCCACGAGAATCAGCAATTACATCAAGCAACCATTGTAGATTCAAATTTGTCACATTGTGAACTGCAATAGGGTTTTCAAGGTGTCCATTAAATCGATCCTCAACTTTTGGGTGCAAATAATCCAAAGCTATATAATAGGAATCCCCAAGCCATACGGGTTGCTCATATCTGTCTGGCCCAAAATAACAAATCACATTTTCTTTCCATATTGTTTCGACTTGTTTGGACGATGCATTCAAAACTTTCTCGTTTCCTTGTACATCTCCGGATATGGATGAAATATTGATATTGTTTTGTTCTTTAATATCATTAATTGTAACATGGCCAGACTTACATAAGTAAATAGGAGGTTCTTCATCCGGAGATTCCTTACAGTTATACAAAAGGAACGAATACATATATGACGTTCCTGAATGAATTTCGTCAGGCAGGATCGTCTTAAAAAAATTATGCCCCCCATTTTCTCTTGGTGTCGTTGCATTCATAAAATGCTTCTGCGCCATCTCATAAAAAGAATCAACGATATTTGACAGGATAGTTGACTTTCCTGTGCCGTTTTCACCAACAAGAATTACAGGTTTTGGTGTTCCATTGTTGTTGAATGGAAAATCGATTCTCACATCCTGTAAGGGTCCTACATTTTTATACGCTAGCTTTTCAATATACATCTTTTTTCCCCTCAAACGCCTGTTTCAAAATACTCTGCCGCATTGTATCCGCCTGTGCAAGCGCGGTATTAACCGTTTGTTCGATATTTTCACAGATAGAAAGACGCTTTTCTATCTCTTTTACAATAATGGATTGCTCCGCAATGGGTGCAAACGGAACCCGAATAGCTCTCACTCGTTCTTTATTGAGTGCTTTTTGATTGTTGCCAGAACCAACACGGCGAGTATTTTCATAATTTAACTGCAAGAAATAATAAATATATTTAGGCTGACATAAAGTCTTTGAAACCAATATCGCTGCCGTGTTTTGGTTATGCGCCGCAGGAATATTAAGAATGGCAGACTGTCCACGCGTTTTGCCCTCTCCAATCATTGCAAGTAGGACAGTTCCGATAGGCTGAAGATTGGTGGAAGCATTTTTTAATCCGATATCAGTAATCATTTCGCGCGTTTTGTTGATTGTGGTAAAGCGCACCTCACCGCTGCTGACCCAAGGAATAGAACCATTCCAATATTCAGCGTGTTGTCTGCTAGGCGTGGCTCCAACTTCTACATCAAAAATTTCTCCAAGTCTCACTTTCATCCACTCATCTGGAATATTTAGTGAAAGTTCGTTTTCATCACCTGATGTATCCTTGAATACTTGATTTTCTTTTCGCAGTTCACAATATTCTTCATTTGCCGAAACATTATGATTTTTTCTCCACCATTTGGTATATTTTCCCTCAAATGCTGCCTTTAAGACTGCCTGCCGATACACCGCCAACTGCTCCTTTGTGGTCTTGAGCGTATCAACAGCCTTGTCGAGCTTTGAAAAAAGTTCTTCAATGCGGGCAACGATTCGATTTTGAATTTCTAAATTCGGCAAAGAAAATTCTATCTTTTCAAGATTTTTTCGTGAAATACGTTTTCTGGTGGTTCCGCTTTCATATTGCTTAATTTGTGAACGAAATGTACTTGAATTTATCAAATACATAATATATTGTGGATTTATAGAAATATCTTTTATCCGCAGAATCGCAATATCAACTGCTGTGATGTAAGCTCCTTCTAGTGGAAAAATACAAGCCCGCCCAAGCGGTTCGGGAAGTCTTGCGATTAAAATATCACCCTTTTCCAAGAAAGTACAATGAAGTCTTTCCGCTGTTTCTAAAGTGATATATTTTGACGATTTATCTTTAAATTCTCCATCGCCAATATCTGCAAGCTGAATAAGACGAACTTTACCCCTTACATCTTGATCTTTCTTTTCAATCCAATCTCCATCACAAAGCAAGCCACCATTTGAAATAATATCTACTAATGTCATTTACGCTACCAATTCCTCATTCATTTCATCCAAAATCTCCTGATACTTTTCTCCGAACACCCGATAGAACCCACCCAAGCCGCCTTTGCTGTCAAACGGCGTATACTCCAAGTCCTCTGGCAGAATGCTCAGTGATGTGATGATATGCTCCTTGATCAGCCGCAGCCATTCCATCTGTTCAGCGGTAAAGTGAACCGCACCGGTATTGCGGCGGAAAGTCCACTGTTTGAAGTTATAGTTTACCCGGTCGGCAAAGGGCGAAAGGGTATCCGTATAGCCCATCTGAAAACGGATAATAGAAATCAGATCGGTCAGCTGAGCGAGTGTGCCTTTCTTTACCTTGTCAGGCTGCTTGATGGCATAACAATCCCACAGACGCTCGACCGTGATGCCCTTTGCTTTGAGTTTTTGATACAGTTCCGTCAGTTTTTTCAGTACCATCGGACGTTTTTTATACGTTTCATTGTAGATGATGCGCAGGGCAATGATCTCATCTTTATTTTCCTCGATGAAATCCTTGAATGTAGAGATCACCCGGTCTGCCGTTTCCTCCTGATTGGTATCATAACCAGCAAAGAGTACTTTGTCCAGATTAACGCTGTCGATGATTTGGTCATGGCTGCGGCGGACATTTTCAATAAAATCGCGAACTTCCGGCTTCTGGAAAGGTGCAACGGCCTGTTTGATGAGTTCTTTCTGAGCCTGTGCAAGCTGTTCCGGTGCGGGCGTAAGCACGCCTCTTTCTGCTTGTGCTTTGGCCTGAATGACATCTTCATCAAAGGCATTCAGCAGATTCTCCGCAACCTGCTCTGCGGTCTGCCCTACGGCTTCTTTGAACTGCTTGTGTTCGCTGCGTTCCATCCTGCGGCTGAGACGAATCACACGGTTTGCAAGAGAAGTCAAAGTGTCCTCATCTCGTGCACCGAGTGCAATGTTCATCATCAGTTCCTTCATGGAAACCGCTGGCTTGCGTTCCAGCGTGCGGGTCTCGGTCTTTTTGGATTTGGTTACACCCACTGCATCCACGATCACAAAGTGATCTTTGTTTTCCGTAGCAGAAGGTGTTACCTTTTGTAAATCATCCTTGCTCAGTGTGCGGGTGCCGCGGCCTTTCATCTGCTCGAAGTAATTGCTGCTGCGCACATCCCGCATGAACAGCAGGCACTCGATGGGCTTTACATCCGTACCGGTCGCGATCATATCCACGGTAACGGCTATACGTGGGTTGTAGTCATTCCGGAACGAGCTGAGAACAGCTTCCGGATTCTGTGCGCTGTAAGTGATCTTTCTGCAAAAATCGTTTCCTTCGCCGAATTCTTCCCGGACGATCTGAACAATATCGTCTGCATGGCTGTCCGTCTTGGCAAAAATCAGCGTTTTGGGGACTTCTTTTCGGTAGGGGAACAGCGTGGTATGGAGTGCTTCTTTGAAGGTGCGAATCACAGCGCGGATCTGGCTTGGATTTACGACATCCTTATCCAACTTGGACTGTGTGTAGAACACATCCTCGTCCATCTGCTCCCAGCGTTTTGCGCGCGTCAGGCGGTTACGCCGCTCGATCAACTGCTTCAGGATGGTTGCACCATTTTTCGTCACATCGGTTTCAATCAGATAAATGTCCTCTCCAACGTTAACGCCGTCCAGAACGGCCTGCTCTCGCGTATATTCGCTGACAAAATTTTCATTGAAGTAGCCGATGGTTCGCTTATCCGGCGTAGCGGTCAGGCCGATGATAAATGCATCAAAATAGGAAAGCACTTGACTCCATACATTGTAAATAGAACGATGGCATTCATCTGCAATGATACAGTCAAAGAACTCCGGCGGAATTTTGGCATTGTAGACGACCTCTTTTGGTGCTTTGCTTTCGGCGGTGACATATTCCGCAAAGGGAATCTCTTCTGCCTGTTCGTCCAGTTCTTCCCCTTTTAGAATGGAATACATCCGCTGAATCGTACTGATGCAGATCTGTACATCCCCGGAAATATAAGAGTTTTTTAACCGGCGTACACCATACAATTCCGAAAAGCTGCGAGGATCGTCATTGGGCTTGTAGGCCATGAACTCGCGCTCGGCCTGTTCACCAAGGCTGCGGGTATCTACCAGAAACAGGATGCGATTCATTCTGCCGTATTTCAACAGCCGATAGGCGGCAGTAATGGCTGTAAAGGTCTTGCCTGCGCCGGTTGCCATCTGCACAAGAGCGCGCGGCCGATTTTCTGAAAACGAAGTGTCCAGACCATGAATTGCACTGATTTGACATTTGCGGAAGCCCGATTCATCCAGCTGTGGGATTCGCTTCAGATTGTTGCGCACAGTATCCGGTTCAGCAAGCCAGCGTTTCAACGTCTCCGGGCGGTGGAACGAGAATACCTCGCGCGAACGGTATTTAAGATCTGCGTAATCGGTAAAACGCACCAATTCGCCAGTGGCTTCGTAGGCGAACCGAACCTTGTACTCCCGCTTTACCCATTTGAACTGGCTATTTGCATAGCGGCTGGACTGCGTTTCCACGTCTGTCAGCGCTTGACCTTCTTCGTCCTTCTTTGCCCCTACAACACCAACTGGCGCTCCCTCAATGAAAAGTGCATAATCCACCGGACCGGTATTGGTAGGGAACTCGCGCACTGCAACACCGGAAGCAACCGTCAGATTTAGTTGTTTCAGATCCTGAATTGTCCAGCCACTTTGCCGCAATCTGTTATCGATTTGTTCCCGCGCTCTTGCTTCCGGAGTCATAACGATGCACCTGCCTTTGCTATCTTAGGGCAAACTGTTGATACCTCTATTTTATAAGATACAACACAATATTACAAGTGTTTCCCTTTTATAAATTTTAAAGCGATATACTTCATGAGAATTTTTCAAAGTACTTGAAAATACGTAAAATTCATGGTATAAATTATACGAAACAATTGCTGCTTAGCATCTGACCTGCGACGGTTCGCCGTTGGAGGACGAGGAGGCCGATCTGATCGCCATGTATCGCCTCTTGCCGGAGGAGCAACAGGAGGACATTTTTGACCTCGTTCATCTCAAATATCGAAAGCACGTCGAACGGAAAAAAGAGTCTATTTACTGGACGTATCACAACGGCAGCTCCGCAACAAAAAGCGGCCCCGCCGAGGACGCTGAAGCCCAAGGTGGAACCGCTTGATTTTTTGCGCTGTTTTGATTTAGTTGTAAATCTGTTTTCTGTCCCATTGATGAAGCGGCGAAAACCGAGGGTCGAAAGCCCGAAAACCCTTGAAAACATGGCAATGGGACACAGTCCCATCGGTTTTGCAGATTTGTCCCATTGCTCGCCGCCTGTTTTGCCCCGCTTCGCCGCCCCGCCGCGCACGCCTCGCACGGCCAGCGCACGCCCTAATCCCCGCCGATCCGCGCCGAAAAGCCCCGTTTTCCCCAAAACTCGCACGCTCTAACGCTCCGTTAGCACGCTTGCCCCTCTTGCAATCCGCCGCCGCGTCTGCTACAATAGCAGCATGAGCCGCGAAGCTCTCGTCCTCTTGGTCTGCTGCTGTGACTTCCGGGACGGGGCCGAGCGGCTCATACCATCTAAAAGCCTCAGAAATGCCGTTATATGAACAGGTCCGTAAAAAGTAGACAATAGACAAAAGGCCTCCCCGTGTAGGATAA